>WFLX010105640.1_pt1 | contig 25753 bp, 24 predicted proteins | sample 4967041 | NCBI WGS metagenome assembly WFLX01 (sample SAMN12857096, study PRJNA449069) | gut metagenome | isolation source: stool from male and female vole | host: Microtus ochrogaster | place: USA:Florida | collected 2017
GCGCTTTTCGACCTTTGGCTCAGTCACATAGCCCGCTATGCTCCCGAGCCTGCATGCCGAAAATCATCCCAACCCAGCTTCCCCGGGGCCTCTAAAATCTTATGAGACGGGGTCTAAAAATAAGTTTAAGCAACTTCAATGGTATATATTTTTAGAAAGGAATTTTGAATTGTGGAAATGAATTAGTAAATTTGCCACAGTTCTTGAATAATAATAATAATAAAAATGAATGAAAAAGCAAATATGAAACAGCTGCATCACATAGGAGGGATTTTATTACTGTTGTGTTATTTTGCTCCGGTTTTTGCGGAGGTGCCATTCAACGGGCTTCTTCTTGACAGGGAATTGAAGCCCAAAAAAGGAGTGAAGATTTATGTAAATGATCCAAGAAAATACACAAAAACTGATAAGNTCGNGCGNTTCGGACTAACCGATGTTGAACNCGACGATTCATTGACTCTTGAACTGTCGAAAAAAGAAAAAATCAAAATTCCGGTTGAAGGAAGACTTGGCATAAGGATCGTTCTTGCAGGAGACGGCAGCGCTAACGCTAATAATGATGACGAATTGGCAAACACAGGATTCGGATATGTGAAACGTAGGGAATACACCGGCGTAAGTTCCGNAATTAGTGGAGAAAGATTGCGTGCCACCGGAAGCCGTGATATATTGGGCGCTCTCAAAGGATTAGTTCCGNGTTTGGTCATATCCGGCACGTCAGGTGATCGTTCGGTCAATATACGAGGTATCAAGTCGCTGATGCTATCGAATGAGCCGCTCTACGTTGTGGACGGAATCGTGGTGTCGTCGATTGATCATATAAGTCTCTATGATGTAGATCATGTAGAGGTGATCAAGGATGGTTCGCAATATGGTTCAAGAGGCGCGAACGGAGCTATTGTAGTTACAACCAAGACTGGCAATTCATATAATAAAAAGAAATGAGAGTTACTGGCATAATGATTGTTTTTTGAGAATATTATGCAAGATTATTCATTTTGATTTGCCGATTAGGATATTTATTGTTAAATTTGCATCTTTAAGGGTCTTGGATAGAGGAGGGGTGATAATATAAAGTAGGTAATTATGACAATCAACGAAGTTCAAGACGAGATAATAGAAGAAATGTCGGGCATGGATGACTGGCTTGACAGATATGCCTATATAATAGATCTTGGCAATACGCTGTCACCTTTGCCCGAAGACAAAAAGACTCCTTCCAACCTTATAGAAGGATGCCAAAGCCGGGTATGGATAGATGCCAAGCAGAAAGATGATGGCAAGATTCATTTCGAGGCTGATTCCGANGCNNTNATNGTGAANNGTATCGTGGCTCTCCTGATGCGGGTGCTCAATGACAGGACACCTGATGAGATATTGGGTGCGGATCTGTATTTTATCGATAAGATAGGTCTTAGTGAGCATCTTTCGCCTACAAGGAGCAATGGTCTGGTGGCGATGGTGAAACAGATCAGGAACTTTGCCACGGCATTTAAGCTCATGAATAGCTAAAACAGCAAACTAATCTAATAGCAAACTGAAACTAACAACTTAAAAAAAACAACTATGTTCAAGAACCAACCGGCAGGACTGTATGTGCTCGCGCTTGCGAACACCGGNGAGCGTTTCGGCTACTACACGATGCTCGCCATTTTCCTATTCTTCCTCCAGGCAAAATTCGGCTTTGACGCTACCTGGACCGGCCAGATTTATTCAATATTCCTGGCCCTCGTGTATTTCATGCCAGTATTCGGCGGCTGGATTGCCGACCGATGGAGCTTCAACAAATGTGTCCTTGCCGGTATTGCGGTGATGTTTGTAGGGTATGCCCTTATGTCGGCACCTACACCTGTGCGTTCCAACGGATCATTCATGATTCTTCTTGCCGCATTGCTTCTGATTGCCACCGGCACCGGCCTATTCAAAGGCAATCTTCAAGTAATGGTGGGAGACCTCTACAATAATGCCAAGTATGGCGATCGTCGTGACTCAGCTTTCTCCTTATTCTATATGGCAATCAATCTCGGTTCCATGTTTGCTCCGGGAGCAGCAATCGCCCTCAAGAACATGGCACTAAACAATGCAGGTTTCCTTTCCAATAACGCGATGGCTGCCACGGTAAGCAACTGGTGTCTTGACACAAATGGTTTCACCAATATGCCTACTGATTCGGAAACCTTAAAGAGCATGACAGACTTTGCCGTCAAAAACGGAATGGAGCAAGGAGGTGACCTTGCAGTTTGGCTCACCAACTATCTTCAGACATTTGCTGACAGTTGTTCGGCTTCTTACGCTACATTGAGCGAATTTGCCAATGGCTATATCTCAGCATTCTCCACCGGTTGTACGTATGCATTCTCACTTGCATGTGTTTCGTTGATCATTAGTTTCCTTATCTACACCCTCGGCCGCAAGACCTATAAACATATCATCACCGATTCACCAAAGGCAGATGGAAAGAAGCAGGTGTCAAACAACAATGAACCCGAGCTTACACCTGAGCAGACAAAACAGCGTGTCGTGGCTCTCTTCCTCGTTTTTGCAGTAGTTATCTTCTTCTGGATGGTTTTCCACCAGAATGGTCAGACACTCACGGAGTTTGCAAAGAGCTGTACTTCTTCCGAGTCTTCTTCATGGACTCGAATCGGTTTCAACCTTGGAGCACTTGCGGCAATTGCAGTAGCAGTATACGCTCTCTTCAGTGTGTTCCAGTCAAAATCAAGTCAGGGTAAAATCATCAGCGGCATAATACTCGCTGCATGTGCAGGAATTGTTATATGGATCTACACAAGCATAATGCCTGCCACCCTTACTGATATCGACCCGGCTGCATACCAGCAATTCAACCCGTTCTTCGTTGTTGCACTTACACCGTTCTCGCTTGCTTTGTTCGGATGGTTAAACAAGAAGAAAAAAGAACCTTCCGCACCGCGCAAGATCGGTTATGGTATGATTGTTGCAGGTGTTGCTTATCTTGTGATGGTTTTTGGCTCTCTCTCACTGGTGGGCACAAACGGCGATGTCTCTACCAACTGGTTGATCTCAACTTATCTTCTTCTCACATTCGCCGAGTTGTTGCTTTCACCGATGGGCATCTCATTTGTAAGTAAGGTTGCGCCTCCGAAATTGAAAGGTGCAATGATGGGCGGCTGGTTTGCAGCTACAGCAGTGGGTAACTATCTTGTGTCGATTCCTATGCTTCTCTGGGGTAAGATTCCGGTATGGACAATATGGGTTATCTTGATAGCACTCTGTCTGCTCTCAGCAGCATTTATCTTCTCACAGATGAAGAAACTTGAAGCGGCTACGGGCGACATGCCTCAGCCAGTTCCTGATTCAACACTGGCAGATCCAGTTGAATAATAACCGCAAATTACCGGGACATCCCGCAAGGGGTGTCCCTTATATGATATATGGCAAATAATTCTGAATTCAGCAGTAAGATAGGTATTATCGCCGCTACAGTCGGCAGTGCAGTAGGGTTAGGAAATGTATGGCGTTTCCCGGCAGAGACACAAGCAAACGGAGGAGCCGCATTCCTGCTTGTCTACGTGATTTGTGTATTCTTGTTCGGTATACCTGTGATGCTCGGCGAGTTTTCAATCGGTCGTGCCGGAAGGAGCGATGCAATCGGCAGCTATAAGAAACTCAGTCCCGGAAAACCGTGGTGGATATCAGGATTCCTTGGCATATTATGTGCATATCTTATCCTAACGTTCTATACAGTAGTCTCAGGGTGGACCCTTGAGTATTTGTATCAGTCTCTAACCGGAGAGCTATTTGAACCCATCAAAAATGTAGAAGTGGGCAGTAACCTTCAGTTTACCGACAGGATGCAAGATTACGTGTCGAGCGTATGGCCACCGCTGATCTGGACCTGGATCACGATCTTCATCTGCGGTGGTATTCTCTGCATGGGAGTTCAGAAAGGTATTGAACGGGCAAGCAATATCTTGATGCCTCTTTTGTTTGTAATCCTTATAGTTCTTTGTGTGACAGCCTTGACTCTTCCAAAAGCCGGAGAGGGGTTGAAATATTTCTTTTCTCCAGATTTCTCAAAAATCACCCCTAAAGTATGTATAAGTGCTTTGGGACAGGCATTCTTCTCGCTAAGTCTGGGTATGGGGACGCTTATCACTTATGGCAGTTACTTCAAGAAAGACACCAACCTCACCAATACGGCATTTACAGTTTCGTTGCTTGACATGTCAGTGGCAATTCTTGTCGGAATGATTATCTTCCCGGGAGTGATGTCGTTTGGACTTGAAGGTGAATCGTTCGGAGGATCGGCACTTGTGTTTGTTACTTTTCCGGAGATTTTCAATATGATGTGGTGTCCTCAGTTGTGGTCANCACTTTTCTTTATCTTGCTTTCAGTAGNNGCNCTGACAAGNAGTATTTCTNTAGCGNNGGTTTNTATTGCTTATTTCAGCGGACATTTCAAGATGAGCAGGGTGGTTGCTACATGTGCCGTGCTTCTGCCGTTGCTTCTGCTTAGTGCACTGTCGTCGCTAAGTAACGGTGTATTATCTGATTGGACAATCTTTGGCTATACTATTTTCGGGGCTTGCGATGCTTTGACCGCCAACATACTCATGCCTCTTGGAGCATTGATCATGTGCATTTATATAGGTTGGTTTGCACCAAAAGGATTGATGCAGGATCAGCTAACCAATGGAGGAGAAATAAAAAATCCTTTTGCAAAATCCATAATATTTTTATTGAAGTGGGTTACGCCGTTCCTTATCATAGTGATATTTGCGGCATCTTTGATAATGAAATAAGGAATGAAAACAGAGCTCAAAGAAATTGCGGATATTCTCGGCACAAAGTTGCAGGGAGAAAATCGTGAAATTGAGATACTTCTAACTGACTCGCGGAGCCTGAGGGACTCCGCGAAGTCGCTTTTTTTCGCCCTTAGGGGGGCAAGCAACGATGGACATCGTTATGTTGCGTCCCTTTATTCTCAAGGAGTGAGGGCATTTGTAGTGGACGCGATTCCAACTGAAGCAGGGGAAATGCCGGAAGCTTCGTGGATTGTGGTTCCCGACACTCTTAAAGCTCTTCAACATGTTGGATCGCTTGGTCGTTCCAATGCTAAGTCGATTATTGCTATTACAGGGTCGCGAGGCAAGACAACTCTAAAGGAATGGCTTTTCCAAATACTTTCACCGACTTTAAATGTAAGCCGTTCGCCGCGTAGCTATAATTCCCAGATAGGGGTGCCTCTTAGTCTTTGGGGAATCCGTACTGGAAGCGATGTGGCATTAATAGAGGCAGGCATATCTAAGGAGGGAGAGATGAGAGCATTGTCAGACTGTATCCGTCCGGATACCGTTGTTATTACAAATGTAGGTGATGCGCATGCCCAAGGATTTGCAACTAAAGAAAATAAGATTAGGGAGAAGGTGTCGTTGGCGGCTGGAGACTCTGTGAAACGTGTGATATATTGTGCAGATGATCCTGAAGTTTCAAAGGAGGTTCTTCTGCAATGTCCCGGAAAAGAATTGATAGGTTGGAAAAGAACTGACTTCCCTGAGAATCCCTTTGGTGCCGGTTTTGAAGGTGAAGAAATACGTGATTGGGAGATTGAAAACAGCGGCCATGCCTTTGCCGTAGCATTATCTCTTGGTATTAGCCGGAGAGATGTGGAAAAGGCAATGAAAGGACTGCATCGCATAGGCACGCGTCTGAATGTCAGCGAGGGTGTCAATGACTGTATGGTGATTCATGATTCGTATACATCTGATCAGTCGTCATTAGCCCCGGCACTTGATTTCATGAAGCGGCGTCTTGCTCCCGGAAGTAAGGAAACCCTTATTGTGAGCGATCTGCTGCATGAGGCCGATTCATCAGAAGACGCGTTTTCTGCAATGGCGGAGATGCTAAAGGCTTTTGGTGTGAAAAGACTTATCGGAGTAGGCCGGGGTATGATGGAGCATGCAAAGAAACTCGCATCAGCAGTTGAGGAATCTGAGTTCTATGAGTCTACAGAAGATCTCCTTGCGTCCTTGACGACCTCTGATTTCTGCAACGAAACAATTCTCATCAAAGGAGCGCCGGAGTATCATTTCAGTCGCATTTCAGAGCTTCTTGAGGCAAGGACACATGAGACTGTTCTTGAGGTGAATCTTGATGCCGTTGTAAGAAACTACAATTATTTCCGGTCTAAATTACCCGCCGGAACAGGACTTGTTGCAATGGTAAAGGCTTCGGGCTATGGAGCGGGTAGCTATGAGATTGCCCGGACAATGCAGGATTGCGGTGCTTCCTATCTTGCTGTTGCGGTTCTTGATGAAGGTATAGACCTCAGAAGGAGAGGAATTACAATGCCGGTTATGGTTATGAATCCTAAGGTGGTGAACTATAGACAGATGTTTGCCAACCGTCTTGAGCCTGAGGTTTATTCCATGCCTATGTTGCTTGATGTGGTGAAANNAGCTNNGAAATNCGGAGAAAAGTACTACCCGGTTCATATAAAGCTNGACACGGGAATGCACCGAATGGGATTTGTGGAAGACCAGTTACCGGAAGTAATGAGAATTTTAAACTCTACCTCGGCTGTTAGGATTGCATCTGCATTCAGTCATCTTGCAACTGCCGATTGTCTGGACATGGATGATTACACTATCATGCAACTTCAAAAATTTGACCGATTCACTAACTACATGCTTAGCCAATCGCCACATCCATTCCTTCGTCACGTTCTTAATTCCGCCGGTATCTTGCGTTTCCCGGAGTATCACTATGATATGGCCCGTCTCGGCATAGGCCTATATGGAGTTAACACACTTCCTCCAGACATAGAGTCACCACTATCAGTGGTCAGCACATTGAGAACAGTGATTATTGCTATTCGTGAATGGAAAAAGGGCGAGAGCATAGGGTATGCCCGACGCACCATATTGGAACGGGATTCTCGCATAGCGACTATCCCTATCGGCTATGCCGACGGCATGAACCGCCATTTTGGAAGAGGAAACATTAAGGTTAAAGTGAATGGGCAAGATGCGCCAACTGTCGGGAATATATGCATGGATGCATGTATGATAGATGTCACCAGCATCGACTGCCGTGAGGGAGATGCGGTAGAGATATTTGGACCTTCGGCTTCAGTCGACCGTCTCTCTGATCTTCTCGACACGATCCCCTATGAGATCCTCACTTCCGTTTCTCCCAGAGTCAAGCGAGTCTACTATAGAGAGTGATTCTTCCGGAGATATTTCTGCCATTTCTATTTCTTGTTCTTCAAGTTCTTGAGTAATTGGAGATGAGATGATGTGGCCGTCGGCCATTTCGATGATATGGTCGGCAATGGCAGCCAAAGAAGAATCATGAGTTACCATCACAATGGTCTGACCCAAACGGTCGCGCAGGTCTACGAAAATATCCTGTATTTCCTTTCGATTTGCAGAATCGAGGCTACCGGTTGGCTCGTCGGCAAAGATAATCTCAGGGTCGTTGATCAGGGCTCTTGCTATAGCTGTGCGTTGACGCTCACCTCCGCTCATTGCAGCAGGCTTATGGCCAAGCCTATCGCTAAGCCCAAGTTGGGTGAGCAGATCGGCCGCCTTATTCATTGCCTTTCGTTTTGAACTCCCGGCGATGAGAGCCGGAAGAGCAACATTTTCCTGTGCAGTGAATTCCGGAAGCAACTGGTGGAATTGGAAAACAAACCCCATATTCCTGTTTCTGAAAGCTGAGAGTTTTTTATCTTTCATCCCTATTAATTCAGTGCCATTGAAAATGACGCTTCCGCTATCAGGCTTTTCAAGTGTGCCGGCAATTTGCAGCAGTGTTGTCTTTCCAGCCCCAGAAGGGCCAACTATGGCGGCAATTTCGCCATTGCCGATGGAAAGGTTAATGTCTTTCAACACTTGGATATTTCCAAATGATTTATATATATTTTTGATTGTCAGCATTGTCGGATGAAGTTAGATGATAAATTAAGAGTTATGAATTAAACATTTGATTCTATATTCCGAGGGATAAAGATTATTGGCACGGTTTCCGTGGTTTTTCATGAATCCGAGAGGAATATTCTGATTAGTTACAGTCACATATCCTTTAGGAGTATCGGGGGGTAGCTCAACAGTATCCCTTGACAGAAACCGGATTGCATCATCATCTGATAGTGCTACTTCCGGGAACGGATGAGTCATTGCGACCGACATAGCGAGAGCATGAGCCGGAATTAGGTCTTTACCTTTTATCTCACCAATTTCTACGCCGGCAGAAATTATCCTGACTCCTTTAGGAATGGCCTCGAGCAGATTTGCCGTAGATGGTGTCAGGGCGAGAAGATGACCGTCATGGTTTATAATCTCTAAATCACAGTCAATCCATGATTTTGCAATCTTCAATATTCTCGGATCTGTAAATTCCTTTTTCTTTGCTTTCACTTTACCCTTTATTTTGCCTCGACGGCACGATTCGTCAACGTCTTTTTTGAAAACGCATACAAACAGTCCTTCTCCTCTGACGAATCCCGGGATAAATCGTAGGCATGGTATATCCCCCTTCACTTGGGGTTGGATACCGAATTTTCCTGCAAGTCCCGTATCGACAGGTATCAATCCGAATGACTCAGCTATCCAAGTGGCGTTGTCTTCATCTTCAGATGTGTTGAAGGTGCAGGTTGAATATATGAGATACCCACCCGGTGCAAGCATCTCCACTGCATTTTCAAGAATTTCGCGTTGAAGGGCAGTGCACTTCCTTATGAGTCCTTCACCCCATTGCGTGCGGGCTACTTCCTCTTTACGCATCATGCCTTCTCCTGAGCAGGGAGCATCCACTGCTACAATGTCGAAACAATCTCTTAAAGTAGCAAGACGTGAAGTGTCGGCGTTTGTCACAACTATCTCCGGATAGCCGTATTTAATCAGATTTTCTTTCAAGACAGAAACTCTTGAAGAGGAAAACTCATTCGCCAGCATCACGCTTCCATCGGGAATGGCATTGAGTATTGCAGTGGTCTTGCCTCCCGGAGCAGCGCAAAGGTCGCATACCATAACTTTTTGATTGCCGACCAAAGTCTCCACAATATTCTCGTAGATCATAGAAGATGCATCCTGAACATAAAAAGCCCCGGCATGAAACATTGGGTTCATGGTGAAGTTTGGACGTGCTGAGAGATAGAAGCCGGATCTACACCAAGGGACCGGAGACATATCTGGATAATGAGGAGACCATGAGGACTTATGTCGGTTTAGGCGCAATGAAGTTTCCGGCTCTCGATTTAGAGCGGAGAGAAGTGTTTCAGCTCTTTCTGAACCGAATTCGGCACTGATCATTGCCTTAAAACTATCTGGTATCAATATATCTTCAATCATTTCTGNCACAAAATTAGTAAAAAACGGGGAAATTTGNTAATTTTGTAGCATGAAAATTCAAACAGCCCTCTATCTTGTGCCAGTTCCAATAAGTGTAGCTCCGGTTTCCGACGTGATTCCAGCCGGAAATTTAGAGATACTGCGTCAATTGCGCCATTTCATTGTNGANAANNTNCGCACNGCANGAAGNTANNTNNNNCANNTAGATCCCGGCGTTTCCGATAGNNGANTGCACNTTNTCNGTNCTTGANCGNCATATCGGTCCGGAAGATGTCTGTGCAATGCTTGAGCCGTTGCGTGGAGGATACCCTATGGGGGTCATGAGTGAGGCCGGTTGCCCAGGAGTAGCAGATCCGGGAAGCCATCCTGTTGAAATAGCTATAAGGGAAGGGCTGAGGGTCATACCTCTTGTTGGTCCGAGTTCCATATTAATGTCTCTGATGGCATCCGGATTTAACGGTCAGGGATTTGCATTCCATGGCTATTTGCCAATTGATGCTACAGACCGACGCAAGGCACTGAAGCGTCTTGAGTCGGAATCGGCGAGTCGGCAGATGACACAGATTTTCATTGAAACTCCATATCGCAACAACCGCATGGTAGCGTTCCTTGCAGAAGAATTGCATCCTGAGACGATGTTATGCGTGGCATGCGATATAACTGACCCTGAAAAGGAAGATATTGTTACCGCTTCAGCAGTTTCGTGGAGAAAGAAAAAATATGAATTTGACAAACGACCGGCTATCTTCCTCCTCTATGCCGGTGCCAAAGGTGGCGACCGAAGAAGATATGAAAAGAAATGAGTAGGAAGATATATTTCGATGATCAACCAGGTCTCCCATTTGAGGAATGGGAGAATCCTTATGATTCAGAAAGTGATGCCTCTGAATCTATAGAGGTGCCTAAGCCGTTGTATTATTGCTCTTTTGGCAGCGGGTCGAGTGGCAATAGCTGTTATATTGGCAGCGATCATGGGGGAATAATAGTGGATGCTGGATTGCGTGCAGAGGAAATAGAGAGAGGATTGGCAGCTAATGGAGTCAACATGAAGCATGTGAAGGCATTGCTTCTGACCCATGACCATGCCGACCACGTGAAATATGCCTACGCGTTACTTCGCAACCATAAGCATCTCAAGTTGTTTTGTACAAATAGGGTTCTCAACGGGATGCTTCGTAAACATTCCATCTCAAAGCGCATAAAAGAGTATCATGTTCCCATCTTTAAGGAAATTCCATTCAAAGTTCTTGATTTTGAAGTCACTGCATTTGATGTTCCTCATGATGGTAGCGATAACATGGGATTTTCTTTGGAATTTGACGACCGCAGGTTTGTTATTGCCACAGATCTCGGAGCGATAAGTGACCGGGCACGCCATTACATAAGTCGTGCAAATTATCTGATGATTGAATCCAACTATGATGCGTATATGCTTAGGATGGGACGTTATCCTGAATACCTCAAGGCCCGAATAGCGGGTGGATCCGGTCATCTTGACAACATGCAGACCGCAGCGTTTATAAGTGAAATTATAAATCCGGGACTTAACCATATTTTTTTATGTCATTTGTCTAAAGACAACAATACTCCTCAGATTGCATTGCGTAAGGTTCGAGATGCTCTTGAGAGCAAGGGCCTTAAGGTTGGGAATGCTATGGAAACGATGGAAGACAAGAAGGCAGATGTTCAGTTGCTTGCGTTGCCACGCTATGACATGACAAGATGGTTTGTATTTAGAAAATAATACTATGACAGACGATTCTCAAATATTAAGGGCTTCTTATCATACCCTCGGATGCAAGCTGAATTTTTCAGAAACGTCAGCAATTGGCGTGCAACTGTCTAAACAAGGAATATTGAAGGCGCACGCGGACGAAATCCCGGATATAGTGGTTGTCAACACGTGCTCAGTAACAGAAATGGCTGATAAGAAAGGGCGGTCACTCATCAGGCGGCTTCGTGGCCGATGGCCGGAGGCGACGCTTGTAGTGACAGGATGTTATGCCCAGTTGAAGCCGCAGGAGGTTGCTGCAATAGATGGGGTTGACATAGTGTTGGGAAACGATGAAAAACTTCGCATTGCAGAATTTCTTGAAAAATGGGAGCAAGACAGAAGGCGCAACGTAGCCGTGCATGATTATCTTGACATAAGAGAATTTCGCGGAGCCTGTGAACGAGGTGACAGAACCCGATATTGGTTGAAAGTGCAGGATGGCTGTGATTATTTCTGCACATATTGTACCATACCATTTGCCAGAGGACGAAGTCGATCGGGCGATATTAGAGAACTTGTAGGTGAGGCTGAAAAAGCAGCCGCGGAGGGAGGCAAAGAGATAGTGCTGACCGGAGTCAACGTAGGATGCTTTGGAAAGGATAACGGTCAGGAGTTTCTCGAATTGCTCAAACGCCTTGATGCAGTGGAAGGAATCAGTCGCTACAGGATATCAAGTATCGAACCTAATCTTTTGACTGAAGATATAATACGGTGGATAGCCGAGGACAGCAGGGCCTTTATGCCAAGCTTTCACATCCCGCTACAATCAGGTTCAGACGAGGTCCTAAAGTTGATGAACCGTCGTTATCGAACGGATCTTTTTACTGATAGAATCGAACTGATCAGGAGTGTCATTCCCGATGCTTTCATCGGGGTGGACATAATAGCCGGAGCGAGAGGAGAAACCGAGGAAGAATGGGAAAAGAGTTACAGATATGCAGAATCTCTGCCTGTCAGCAGGTACCACGTGTTCCCATATTCTGAGCGTCCAGGCACAAAAGCGCTTGGAATCGATCATCAAGTAAGTCAAGAAGAAAAGCACCGTAGAGTATCGCTCCTAACGCGTCTGAGTGATGAAAAACTCAGGGATTTTTCGCGTCATTTTTTTGGAAAGCAGCGTGAAGTGCTATGGGAACATCCAGGTAGCGATGAAGAAGGGGTTATGTATGGACATACCGATAACTATCTAAGAGTGTGTGCCAAGGCATCTCCTTTACTGTATAATTCAATCAGTCTGACTCGTCTCACGGGATTCCATAGTGGAGATGCGGAGACACTTTCAGGAACTTTACAGTAATAAGCTGTGGCTTAATTTTTGTTAACCTCTCAACCGCATAATTCGTTGTATGGCTAAGAAACTTTCGGTAATAATCTTGAATTGGAACGGGGAGAAACTTTTACAGAAGTTCCTTCCAAGCGTGGTGGCACATACAAAGGGATCGGAAGTGGACGTGATAGTTGCAGACAATGGTTCCACGGATAACTCACTTGAAGTCTTATGCCATGAGTTTTCAAATGTCAAACTTATTGCATTTGATGAGAATTATGGCTTTTCGGAGGGTTATAATCGTGCAATATCGGAGGTTCAGTCTGACTATGTGGTCCTTCTGAACTCAGACGTTGAGACCCCGGACGGATGGTGGGAGCCACTGCTTGAATTCATGGAGAAAAATCCGGATGTCGGAGCTTGTCAACCCAAGATACTCTCCTATCGTAATAAGAATAAGTTTGAGTATGCCGGAGCTGCCGGCGGTCTTCTTGATTGCTTCGGATATCCGTATTGCAGAGGACGCTTATTCGATAAGATAGAATATGATCTTTGCCAATATGATGTGGGGCCGGAAGATATAGCCTGGGCATCAGGAGCTTGCTTGATGGTAAGGAGGGATGCATATATGAAAGTTGGAGGTCTTGATGAGCTTTTCTTTGCTCACATGGAGGAGATAGACCTTTGTTGCAGGATGCACAATAATGGATATAGGGTGTGTGTCGTTCCGGAATCGCATGTATATCATCTTGGGGGTGCTACTCTTTCACAAGGTGACCCGAAGAAGACATATCTTAACTTCCGTAATAATCTTCTGCTTCTTTATAAAAATTTGCCTGAGAAGAAAGGTAAGACAGTTTTGTTTAAGCGTAGGTTGATGGACACCTTAGCCTTTTTCATGTATGTTTTGAAACTTGACTTTAAGAATGCCGGTTCAATATTGAGAGCACATTGCGATTTTAAGAAGATGAGGCGTAACTACACTGTTTTCCCAAACCGCGATATCCTTTCCAGCCTTCCGGGGGCCGACAGGTGTATCGTAGTAGACAGATATCTAAAATTTTAATGATCAATTATGAAATTATACTATGAATAATAAGAAACTTATATTGGTAAGCAATGATGATGGATATTTGGCCAAAGGGGTCAGGGAACTTATAACGATGCTTGTGCCTTATGGGGAGGTTGTAGCTGTCTGCCCTGATAAAGGGCGAAGTGGGCAATCAATGGCTCTGACGTTCGATGCACCTCTTAGAATCAACGAAGAAAAAAGTCCTGCTGTCGGTGCCCGGCTTTTCAGTTGCAACGGCACACCTGTGGATTGTGTAAAAATGTCATGTTATTCAGTGCTTGATGGTAGGATTCCTGATATAGTTGTTGCCGGCATCAATCACGGTAGTAATGCTTCTGTCAACGTGCTTTATAGCGGTACGATGGGCGCTGTTCAGGAAGGTTGTTCTTGGGGTGTTCCTGCAATTGGATTCTCACTTACTACACACGATGCTGATGCTGACTTTACAGCCATTAAACCCATAGTTGATACTCTCATTCCTAAAGTTCTTGAAGAAGGTTTGCCAAAAGGTGCGTTCATTAATGTTAATGTTCCTGCAGGTGTGCAGGAGGCTCCAATTGCATTCTGCCGGGAATGTAAGGCTCACTGGAGTGAGGAGTATAAAAGATATNAAGACCCTATGGGCCGCTCTTTNTATATNCTTGCCNGACACATNGTCAATGATGAACCCGATAGCGAAGATACAGATCTATACGCTCTTGAGCATGGTCGTAGTTCAGTTGTGCTGGAGGCTCTTGACCGAACTGCGGGATGTAGTCTTATTCCGGACTGGTTAAAGAGGATTGGAGAATAAATGGTCTAAATGTGTTATTTTTATAATAAATTTGCCTATATATAATAAAGGTATATAAAAAAATATTAACTTTGCATTGAATTTTCGCAAAGTAAGTAAAGACCAATTAATCGTTTCATTGACAATTATTGTTGCATTAGTAAAGTTATGGATTAATAGTTAAATTAGGATTAGGACACACGGCATCTTGCGAAGGATTTCGAGGGATGCTGGAAAAAAGAGATTCGTAGCGATACGAGTCTCTTTTTTCGTGATTTTACCTATAAAACTATTGTTTTGTGCTATTTTACTTGACTTTAGGAAAAAAATGTATTATCTTTGCAAAGAATCTGCGTTTGGGTCTTGTGAAATCAATATTTATCAAGACGTATTCATGCAAAATGCATGATGAAAAGNAGATAAAAANAAGAATGANGCCNCAGNAAGAGATAAAGATATCTAACTGGGCAGCCCATATGACGACCTGCGTGAGTGTCACACTTGCGTTGCTGACATTAGGACTGATAGCGATGATTTGGATAGCGGCGACAGGGGAGTCCCGTCGGATGCTTGAAAAAATTGAAATAAGCGTGGTCATGACCGATGATATCGGTGAAGATCGCGCCATTGCCATATATGAGGCAATCAGAAAACAGCCGNTTGCCCTAAATGTTAGATATATTTCGCGTCGGGATGCACTCGAAAATTGGAAGGACGCTACAGGAGAAGATCTGGAGCAGGTATTCGGGGTTAATCCCTTGTCTCCTGAAGTTGCTTTTACTGTCTCTGGAGACTACTCCACGGTCAATAAGATAGCAAGTATAAAGAAAGGAGTCGAAGCAATAAAAGGAGTCCTGGAGGTTGGCACGCCAGACAATCAGTTGATTGAAGCGATGAACTCNAATATNCGTAAGCTGACCTTGGNNTTTAGTGTTGTTGCAGTAATTATGCTTATCATATCATTTGTACTGATAAGCAATACTGTGCGACTCTCGATATATTCAAAGAGGTTCATTATCCATACGATGCAGCTTGTAGGCGCCACCAATGGATTTATTCGCCGCCCATTTATCTTTGCCAATGCAACAGTGGGAGCTATATCAGGACTTGTATCTGCAGGTTTGCTCTCCGGAGTTCTTGCTATGAGTGGTAAGATGGGTTTCGAAGAACTATCATCATTGATTAGTTGGGGATGGATGTCGGTGGTAGCTGCCGGTTTGATTTTAGGGGGTGCCGTGATTTGTTCAGTTGCGGCAGCACTTGCCACTACTCGGCATCTGCGTCAGGATTATGAGGATTTGTTTAAATGATGAAAATGGAGTTCTAAAAGTATCAGAAATTAAGAATTAAGAAATAGATAAGATGAAAATAAAACTTCCTACACCACATCCTGGAGATATAAATAAAGTGGAGGAGAGCCAACGACCCTTCGGAAAGAAAAACTATATAGCCATGGCAGGATGCCTGGTGCTTATCGTCTTGGGTTTTATATTAATGTCAGGATCAGGTAGTTCGGTGGAGAATGGCTTTAATCCAGATATATTCTCAACCCGGCGTATAGTGGTAGGCCCGTTTGTGACTTTCCTTGGTTTCTTTCTTATGGTATTTGCGATATTGATGAAGCCTAAGAAATAATTCAATCATATTTAATAATTAACAAGCCCATGGATTGGTTAGATGCTCTTATACTTGGTGTAGTTCAAGGTCTTGCAGAATACTTGCCGATATCTTCAAGTGGCCACTTGGTAATATTTCGTGAGATTCTCGGACTAAAGCTTGAAGGAGATGATGCGCTGCAATTTGATGTGATACTTCATGCTGCCACAGTGCTGAGTACGATAGTAGTGCTTTGGCCACTGTTCCGAGACCTATGCAAAAGTTTCTTTACATTTAAGAAAGACGATAATTTCTGGTATGTAGTTAAGATTCTTGTCAGCTGTATACCTATTGCCATAGTTGGATTTTGCTTCAAGGATATGGTGGAGGAAATGTTTACCGGAAATTTGACTATAGTGGGTGTTTGTCTGCTTGCTACAGCTTCCTTGTTGGCCTTTGCTCACTACAGCGACCGGTTGATGAATGGAAGAATGATAAGTCCAAACAGAGGTAGAGACATCAGCTTTGCAGATGCCATAACAATAGGAGTTGCTCAGGCTGTGGCTGTACTCCCCGGTTTGAGTAGGAGTGGCACCACTATCGCCACCGGTATACTTATTGGCGACAAGCGCGATAAGGTTGCTTCTTTTTCCTTCCTCATGGTTATTATCCCAATTCTTGGAGAGGCTCTTCTGAGTATCAAAGATATAATTGGGGGTGAGACAGCCGGTCAGACACCAGTTTCCACCACATGTCTTCTTATTGGTTTCGTATCGGCTTTCCTCGTTGGATGCGCTGCTTGCAAGTGGATGCTCGGATTAGTTAAAAAAGGCAAGCTGATATGGTTTGCTGTTTATTGTCTTGTTGTGGGTGTTGTTTGCCTATTATGGTGATGTCATGGCACAGATGGATTTCATAACAGGAGAAATAATTGGTATTGACAAGCCGTTGGGCTGGACCTCCTTTGATGCTGTAAAGCGTATTAGGGGTGCTATTCAGAGAAAACTTAACGTAAAGAAGTTTAAAGTTGGCCACGCGGGTACACTTGATCCTCTTGCCACAGGAGTCCTCATCGTATGCACGGGGCGATCAACTAAATATATAGAGCATCTTCAGAACGGTACAAAAGAATACATTGCCACTGTACGTCTTGGTGCTACGACACCCAGCTTTGACATGGAAACTGAAATAGATGAGTATTTTCCATGGGAACATATAACAGAAGATAGGGTGAAAGAAATACTTCCACAATTCATGGGCCATATAATGCAAGTGCCTCCAGTCTACAGCGCAGTCAAAGTTGATGGAAAGCGTGCATACAAGTATGCCCGAAAGGGGAAGGAAGTGGAATTGAAGGCTAAACCGCTTGTGATTGAAGAACTTGAACTTCTTCCTTCCAAACTTCCAGAATTACGTCTTCGTATAGTATGCTCCAAAGGAACCTACATACGAGCCTTGACTCGAGATATAGGCATCGCACTTGATTCCGGAGCTCATTTGACGGCGCTTTGTCGCACCCGGGTTGGGGATATACGACTTGAGAACTGCCTATCTATAGATGAGGCGGTGAAAAAGATATCGGAGTGTGAAGTGGCGTTCCCTGATGATTTCAAGATACCAGAATAATGAAGATTCAATTTTTTGAACCACTCTTTTAATAATGAAACTCTCACAATTTAAATTTAAGCTTCCTGATGCACAGATAGCGATGCATCCTTCTGAGAACAGAGATGAATGCCGCCTGATGGTGGTCGACACTCGTGATGGAAGCATCAAACACTGTATTTTTAAGGATATTATCAATTATTTTGAAGATCAAGATGTCATGGTCTTCAACGACACAAGAGTATTTCCAGCAAGACTTTTCGGAAATAAGGAAAAGACTAATGCGAAAATCGAGGTGTTCTTGCTACGGGAATTAAATGCAGAAAACAAGTATTGGGATGTTCTTGTAGAGCCTGCCCGAAAGATCCGAATAGGTAATAAGCTTTATTTCGGAAATGATGATTCAATGGTGGCAGAGGTGATTGACAATACCACCTCAAGGGGGCGCACATTGCGTTTCCTGTATGATGGTCCGCATGATGAGTTTAAGGATGCGCTTTATTCATTGGGAGACACTCCGCTTCCTGACTATATTACTCGTGATGCGGAACCGGAGGATGCAGAGCGCTATCAGAATATTTTTGCAACAAAAGAAGGCGCAGTGATGGCTCCTGCCGCTGGGCTTCACTTCAGCAGGGAGCTGATGAAGCGACTTGAGATCAAAGGTGTAGAGCGTGGTTTTGTAACGCTTCATTGCGGACGTGGAAATTTCAGGGACATCGATGTGGAAGATCTCACAAAGCATCGTATGGATTCAGAGGAAATGTTTGTTGAAGAAGAGGTTGTCGACATGGTAAACGCGGCTAAAGACAGAGGTTCGCGAATTTGTGCTGTGGGTACATCCACCATGCGTGCGCTTGTGACTGCTGAATGCATGAACGGTCATCTTATGCCATTTGAGGGATGGACAAATAAGTTTGTATTCCCGCCCTATGACTTCACAGTGTGTGATTCAATGGTGTCGAACTTTCATCTGCCATATAGTACACTTCTTATGATGGTTGCAGCATTTGGCGGTTATGATTTGGTAATGAAGGCTTATGATATAGCTGTTAAGGACGGATATATGTTTGGTGCGTATGGCGATGCCATGTTGCTGCTTAGATGAGCCTGACAGACGTTCTAATAATATATCGTAATCTAAAATTTGCTAAAAATTTTAACCAAAAGGTTATTTTCAAGTTAATTAAGTTTAAGTAATGAGTTTTTTTTGCTTAAACTCTTGACAAACGGGTAAAGATATATTATCTTTGCATCGTGTTTTTCATGGTATTAGATTTAAGGTTAGAGGATATATTGTCGTGAGACAATTATCCTTTTTTTATTTTTGTCAAAGATTTTGAGGGAGGAGTGTGACAGGAGAGGTCATTGGAATATCTCTTTAAGGATGGAGAGTGACTTTAGATTGTCGGATCCGGGAAAATGACATCCGAAATATTTCATTATCTCATTGAGGACTTCAGAACGTTCATGGCCGTTGAAACGGAATTTCTTAGCATTTGCATAGTTGATGCGGGTTAATTTGGGGAGAAATGCCGTGCGATGTGCATCTATGCGTATGCCATGGTTAGATTGAATCATAAAAGGAAATACTGTTTTGCCTGCTTTCATGTCGAATTCCATTCCTTCAGTGTAATCTGTAAGATCCGGATGAATTCCCATCAGATGGGTCATTCCTACCAAAAAACTAATGTGGAAGTTTGCTATTGACATGGAATCATCAACAGTGTCGAAAAAAGTTATGGAATCGGCTATGAAATTCCAAAGCAGTTCCTCGGCAGGGGCGTCTCGTAACAAGCGACTGAGGAATTCGGACAGAAACATCACGACAGAGGATTTTATAGGATTATAATAGATAGTTCTCCATACTCTTATGGGTGCAATTGCAGAGGGTATATGCAATTCTCGTGTCGGTGAAAAGTTCACCTGTGCCTCTATCACACTAAGCGGCATCAGATGCGAAGCAGTCTGCCGACTCTTCTTAGTGGTACCCGCAGGGGTTAGTAAAGCAATACGTCCCCACTCGCGAGTAAAGACCGACGTGACATTGTGTCTGTCGCTATGCTTAATTGTTCCAAGCACAATGCATGAGATATGCTCTTTCATCTGAGATGCTATTAATTTTGAATTCGGAATTTATAATTTAATATCAATATGTTGCAAGAATTAACAACAAGTGGCGAAGCTGAATAAGAAATGCCGTGTATCTATAGGCTCGTTATTTTGTGGGAGTCTGACCTTGTGGATGGAATCTTGTCTGCTAATCCTTGCTTACGGCTAAATGGCTTCCAGGTCACATCAAGCATATTGATACATCAATCTCTTTGGCTACTTAATAAAAAAAAGATCTAACTCTTTTCACAAAGAATTAGACCGAAACCTTAATCTTAATTTAATACTATGAAAAACACACTTGCAAAATTAATCATTTTTTTTGAATCTACAAATATTTTTCACGAAAAAATTGATAATTTTAGTGGTTATATCAATTTTCTTGGCTGAAATCCGTTATTTATAGTGTAGGGAAGCTTTCTGANGCTNTCTCCAAAAATNATANTATCATGAAAAAATANAATANAGCAGTAGCCGGCACCGGCTATGTCGGCCTTTCTTTGGCAACCTTGCTTGCTCAGCATAACCACGTAATAGCCGTCGACGTAATTCCTGAAAAGGTAGAAAAAATCAATAACAGAATATCTCCAATCCAGGATGATTTTATCGAAAAGTATCTTTCTGAGAAGTCTCTTGATTTAACAGCAACACTTGATGGGGCAGAGGCTTATCGAGAAGCGGACTTTGTGGTGATAGCGGCTCCAACCAACTATGATCCTGTTTCCAATTTCTTTGATACGCACTGTATCGAAGATGTAATAGATCTTGTTTTATCGGTAAATCCACATGCTGTAATGGTTATAAAATCGACTATCCCGGTTGGATATTGCCGCTCTCTTTATCTGAAATATTCCAATGCAGGAGTATCAGAGTTCAATCTGATGTTCTTTCCTGAATTCCTTCGTGAATCCAAGGCTCTCTACGATAATCTTTATCCATCCCGTATTATAGCCGGAGTCCCCAAGGTGATTGAAGATCCACGTTTTGCACATGAAAACGACGCAATNCTAAGAGTAGCGGANTTGAAGCGTATGGATGATGCNGCCAAGNCATTCGTTGGCTTACTTGAGCAAGGAGCACTAAAGAAAGATATCCCTGTTCTTTATATGGGAATGAAAGAAGCAGAAGCAGTGAAACTCTTTGCCAATACATATCTTGCACTACGTGTCAGTTATTTCAATGAGCTTGATACCTATGCCGAGGTAAAAGGTCTTGATTCCAAAGCGATAATTGAAGGTGTAGGACTTGATCCACGTATAGGCTCACATTATAATAATCCGTCATTTGGGTATGGGGGATATTGTCTGCCAAAAGACACAAAGCAATTGCTCGCCAACTATGCGGAGGTTNCTCAGAACATGATGTCGGCNATAGTGGAATCAAACAGAACACGCAAAGACTTCATAGCTGACCAGGTTCTAAAGCTCACCGGATGGTATGACTATACGACAAATAATCATTATAAGAGCTTTGGAAAAAGATCAGCCGACAATTCTCAAAGCCAAGCCCCCACTGTTGGTGTCTACCGGCTGACGATGAAATCCAATTCCGATAATTTCCGTCAGTCCTCGATACAGGGTGTCAAGAAGCGCATCAAGGCAAAAGGCGCCAGAGTTATCATATATGAACCGACACTTGAAGACGGTCCTTCGTTCTTTGGAAGCACAGTTGTCAACAATCACGATGAATTTAAGAATAGGTCTGATGCGATAATAGCCAATCGCTATGACACTGCCCTTGATGATGTCTCTGCAAAAGTCTATAATCGTGATATTTTCAGAAGATATTAACTAATTATAAATAAGAAATAAGACCCAGTCTCCAAATCATTATGAATCGGGGACTAAATCAAGTATCTATTATATTAAGAATATAAGAAGCGCTTGATTGAACGTTTCGGGGTCTTCTCAAACTCGTTTGGAATAAGCTGGATCTTAGATATCTGTTCATAAGGAGCTACCAATCGGTTTAGCTCCTTTCTTATTTCCTCCATACGCCCATCCATGTCGATACTTGTGAGATCGAACTTGTCGAGGGCAGGATAGTCCGGATAGACGAGAGCAACAAGCTTGCCATCTCGTTCTATAACGAGCGATTCAGCTACAAAGGGCATATTGTTGAGCTTTGCTTCAATTTCTTCCGGATAGATATTTTGTCCACTTGCGGAAAGGATCATTGTCTTGTTGCGGCCACGCAGGAATAAAGTGCCGTCGGGTGTGCGAGTACCCATGTCGCCGGTCTTGAGCCAACCATCCTTGTCGAGAACAGCTTCTGTTGCCTGTTTATTTCGGTAATAACCTTTCATGACGTTTGTGCCACGTACGCATACCTCGCCAGGAATGTTTTCAGGATCTTCGCTCATTACGATTGATTCCATGATCGGGAGTGTGCGACCGGCACTTCCCGGAATAAATTCACGCCATGGGGTGTATGATATAAGTGGAGCGCATTCAGTCATTCCATATCCTACCGTGAATGGGAATTTTATTTTGTATAGGAAGTCCTCCACTTCATGGTTAAGGGCTGCACCTCCAACAATCACTTCCTCAAATTCACCACCGAAGGCTTCAATCAGTTTCTTCCTTATCTTGGAATAAATTATAGAATCGAGCAGTGGCACTGCAAGAGTCCATCTGATAGGTCCCTTGGATATCATGGGAAGAATCTGCGTCTTATAAATCTTCTCCAATATGAGAGGAACGCATATTATTAGGTTCGGTTTAACTTCACCTAACGCTTTGAGTAAGATTCGTGGTGACGGTGTCTTGTCGAGAATTGTTATGTGGCTTCCCACTGCGAGTGGGGTAAGCATATCAAAAGCGCATGCATAAGCATGGGCGAGCGGCAGAAAATTTAAGGCACGGCTTTTTCGATAGTGCAACTTGCTGTTGATGCCAAAGCAGACGTTTCCGGCGAGATTCTCACCAGTAAGCATTACCCCTTTCGAAAACCCGGTGGTTCCGGACGTGTAGTTTATTTCCATAAGCTCTTCGTTGCTTCGGTCGATATATTTCACGCCGGCGGGTCCATAACCATCCGGATACATCTTATTGAATCTACGTCGTGTCAATCTGAAATGACGTTTTATCTCGGTCCCGTCAGCCTCATACATTACATTCTGCCCTTTTAAAGAGAATACAGCTTTCACATTCATCAGACTGTCGGGATCCATGTGTTCCCAAATTGATTCCTGAACAATAAGAATCTGGGCTCCGGAATGATTGACAATATGGCTTATGTCTATGGGGTTGAAGTCGGATAGTATGGGGACCACAACAGCGCCGTAAGTGACTACACCCATGTATATCGTCACCCAGTTGGCAGAGTCCTTGCCACATAGGGCAATTTTGTCGCCGGGTTTTATTCCTATTGAGCGATAAAATGTGTGTGCAAGTGCTATTTCGCGGGCAAGTTGGCCATAAGTAATTATATCTCCTTTAGAATAGTCGGTGAGAGCAGGAAGATCCCAGTTTTGAGCGAAACTTTTTTCGTAGATTTTGATAAAGTTGAGTATTTCCATCGTAGGTTATTATAGGTTTTTCAGGTTTGAAATTTCTGTAGACTGTCAGACAGAACACAACAGAAGGGTGAGTTTTTAAAGATATAACGAAAAAACCGACCTTTGGGTTAAGGCCGGTTTTTATTTTATTCAAAATGTGAGGCTATTTTAGCAGCGATCTCCTTCATTTTATCTGGATCCGGATTGGTGATCTTGGATCTGAAGTCCATGTCTCCCTCCGTTGTCAAGGGAACAAGATGAATATGAGCGTGTGGCACCTCGAGCCCGAGAACTGCCTGTCCAACTTTCCTGCATGGGATAGCAGCTTGTATTGCCTTTGCCACTCTTTTTGCAAAAACCTGCAAATCTCCGATTGTCTTATCGTCGAGATCAAAGATATAATCTACTTCTTGTTTAGGAATGACGAGGGTATGACCCCATTGAAGTGGATTAATGTCGAGGAAAGCGAAGAAGCGATCATCTTCTGCCACTTTGTAGGATGGAATCTCTCCTGCCACAATTTTTGAGAATATTGTCATGGCGTCAGAGCTCAATTTTGATTATTTCAAATTCAAGTACACCTACGGGAGCGTTTACCTTTACTTTGTCGCCTACCTTATGGCCCATCAAGGCCTTTGCAATTGGAGTAGAGGATGCAAGCTTGAATTCACGAAGGTTTGCTTCGTTTTCGGTCACGATGGTGTAGGTCATCTGAGCTCCATTTTTCAGGTTCTTGATTGTGACCTTGTTGAGTAATCCCACTTCATCTGTAGTAAGCTTGCTGTCGTCGATAATACGAGATGATGCGATGAGTTCCTTGATTTTAGAGATTTTCATTTCAAGCATGCCTTGTGCTTCTTTAGCAGCATCGTATTCGGCGTTCTCAGAGAGGTCGCCCTTGTCACGAGCTTCCGCAATAGCGTTTTTAATGGCAGGACGCTGTGCTTCAAGTTCTGCGAGTTCTGCCATCTTCTTGTCGTAGCCTTCTTTTGTAAGATAAGTAGCCATATTAAGATTTCAGTTTTCAGATTTTAGAAATTAGCAAGCCTTAAACTTGCCTTCCATATCAGATTTTGTAGAGGTTAAAAAAGTGAGTCCCTTTTATCAGTGGTTACCCACCTCTAAAAGGACCTCTCAATTAATTATGGTGCAAAGTTACGAAAAAAAAATGATATTGTCAAATTTTTTTCAGAGTTCTATAGGTTGTTTCCTATAGTCTTATCTAACGAATAAGACTATAGGGTCAACGGTTAGGACATAAGAAAATCCGGAGGTTCCCTTATGTGTCAATATTGGCGTAAGTGGCATGTTCCTCGATGAATTCACGTCGTGGAGCCACTTCTTCACCCATGAGGACGGCAAAAGTGTGGTCTGCACTTGCGGCATCTGTTAGAGTGACTCGCTTCAGCATGCGGTTTTCAGGATCCATGGTTGTTTCCCAAAGCTGTTCCGGGTTCATCTCACCAAGACCTTTGTAGCGTTGAAGCACGAACTTGTTGCGGTCTCCACCACAATAACGGTCTACGAAAGCCTGCACCTGCTGATCGGTCCAAGCATATTCGAATACTCCTTTCTTGCCCTTAAGTGTACATTTATATAGAGGAGGTGTGGCGATATAGAGATATCCGTTGTCGATAATGGGACGAATGCGACGGAAGAAGAACGTCATAAGCAAGGTTGCGATATGAGCACCGTCTACATCGGCATCAGTCATGATGATAATCTTATGATAGCGAAGTTTAGATACGTTTGGTTCCTTGGAGTCTTCCTCTGTCCCTATAGTGACACCAAGGGCCTTGAACATGTTGACGATTTCTTCCGATTCAAACACTTTGTGTTCCATGGCTTTTTCCACGTTGAGAATCTTGCCTCGCAACGGAAGGATTGCCTGGAAATTTGGGTTGCGACCCTGCTTTGCACTACCGCCTGCGGAGTCACCCTCGACAAGGAAAATCTCACAAGCTGCTGCATCGCGGCTCTTGCAATCGGCAAGTTTACCGGGGAGTCCGGCTCCGGAGAGAGGAGATTTTCTCTGCACCTTCATTCGTGCGTTGTAGGCAGCATGCCTTGCCTGAGCAGCCAGCATCACCTTGTCGACAATTGCACGTGCTTGCTTCGGATGCTCTTCAAGATAGTTGCGAAGAGCCTCGCTTACAGCAGTCTGGACAACGCCCATTACATCATTGTTGCCAAGTTTTGTCTTTGTCTGTCCCTCAAACTGAGGTTCGGCAACTTTTACAGAAACAACGGCAGTGAGGCCATCGCGGAAGTCTTCCTTTGAAAGCTCTATCTTAAGTTTGTCCAGAAGATGGTTGTCGTCGGCATACTTTTTGAGTGTGGAAGTCAGGCCTCTTCGGAACCCGGTGAGATGTGTGCCTCCTTCAATTGTGTTTATGTTATTGACGTAGGAATAGATATTCTCATTGAAAGAAGTGTTGTAGGTCATTGCAACCTCAACAGGGACGCCATTGCGCTCAGTCTTAAGGTCTATTATATCTTCAATAAGAGGTTCCTTGCCTTGGTCAATGTAGCGGACGAATTCCTTGAGGCCCTCATCGCTATGAAAGCGGTCGGAGCGTGGTTTGCCGTTCTCATCGCGGAAGCGTTCGTCGGTCAATGTAAGTGTTATACCGGCATTAAGATATGCGAGGTCTCGGAGGCGATTTGCCAGTGTCTCGTAATCATATATGGTTTCGGTGAATATGGAGGCGTCCGGGTGGA
>WFLX010078966.1_pt1 | contig 25732 bp, 19 predicted proteins | sample 4967041 | NCBI WGS metagenome assembly WFLX01 (sample SAMN12857096, study PRJNA449069) | gut metagenome | isolation source: stool from male and female vole | host: Microtus ochrogaster | place: USA:Florida | collected 2017
TGATGGCCTGGCAGGTGATGTTTGCCATTCTGAATATTTTTCCCTACCTTTGCCATATGGAAGGTAATAATCAAGTGTTTAGGCCGAATCCGCAGCAACAGGCGGTCATTGATTTCACAGGTGGTAAAGCATTGGTGCTGGCGGCTCCCGGATGCGGAAAAACTGAAATCCTCAGCCATCGCATCCTGAAAGCTCACCGGGACTACAACGTGCCTTACGCCGACATGCTGTGTCTAACCTTCACCAACCGCGCTTCGCGCGAAATGCGTGCCCGTGTGCGCCAAACCCTCGGTGAAAAAATTTCCGATCTGTTCATCGGCAATCTGCATCGCTTCTGCATACGCTTCCTCTATGAAAATCAGTTGGTACCCATCGACACGGGCATCCTTGACGACACCGACCAGGCCGACATTATCCGCGAGCTCGCAGGCAAGGAGTTGCTGAATTGGGAAGTGAGTTCAGTAATAGGCCAGGCATGCATCATCCGTGAGCACAAAGGTAATATTCCCTTCAACGCCCACTCCCCGCGCCGGCAATTCTACTGCGCCGAACTCCTTGCCCACGATTACATAAAATACCTGCGGGCCAATCACCTCATCGATTACGACGATATCCTATACTTCACCTACGCATCACTCTGCAACCCTGCCGTGCGCAGTAAGCTCATCAAATGCCATTACTCCTGGATACAGGTCGATGAGGTTCAGGATCTTAACCCTCTGCAGCTTGCCATAATCGAACTCTTGGCTTCCCCGGATGCCACAATAGTGTACCTCGGCGATGAGCGACAGTCAATCTACTCCTTCATGGGCGCCAAACGGGAGAGCCTGCAGAGGGTCATGAACGAGTGTCGCGACCACATTTTCCACCTCAACCTGAACTACCGCTCGCCTATCTACATGCTCGATATGCTCAACGACTATGCGGTGGATGTTCTTAAGATGAGCCCCAATGAGCTGCCGGACAGCGTCAACAATACCAACGAAGAGAATGCACTGCAATGTGTAGAGTGCATCGACCGGGCTGACCAACGGGCAACCATAACTGCAATTGTAGGCCGATTGTCCGAACGGGCTCCTGAGGAACGGACGGCCGTACTTGTGCGGACAAACAAGGAGGTTGAGGAACTTTCCGAGGCTCTATCAGGCGCAAATATTCCTCATCTGGCCATAACCAACAGCGACATCTTTAAATCCGCAGCTTTCAAAACCATCCACAGCCATTTCTGTGCCATATCCCTCGACACCGCCTATACCGACTGGGCCCGACTGCTCTTCCGTACAGGTGTACTGCCAAAATACTCAATGTGTCGCCAGCTTATGGACAAGATGCGCCGCTATGGTGTTACGCCACGCGACCTTATTGACTATGACAACAGCACATACGTGCTGGAGTATGCCCGGGCGGTCGCCAACGGCGACATTGTAGTTTTCGACACCGAAACCACCGGAATCGATACCTTCAACGACGATATCATCCAGATTGCCGCGTGCCGCATGCGGCAGGGTCAAGCGGTGCCGGGTTCGGAGATAGATTTAATGATCCGCACCGACAAGCCAATCCCGCCGACACTTGCCGACGGAATGCCCAACCCCATGGTCGAAGAGTATGCACGCCGTGAAGCGTTGCCGGCCGGTCACCCGGAGGCACTTCTCGAGCCTGAGACAGCGTTTGGCAAGTTTTTGGAATATGTGGGCGATTCCGACCTGCTGGGCCACAATGTAAACTTCGACGTCAATATCCTGCGCAGCAACATGCGCCGTCGCAGCCCGGACCTCAACTGTACCGTTCCGAAATATTGGGACACACTCGCCCTTGCAAGACGCCTCGACCCCAACCTGCGGCGCCATAACCTCGCTTCATTGCTGGAACGATATAACCTTGAGGGAGTAAACAGTCACAATGCCACCGATGATGTTTTCGCAACGACCCGTCTGGCTCAGTGCCTTTACAAGCAGGCGCTTGATCGCAGGGCCGACCATCGGGCAGTTATCTCCGCGGAAGTCANACAAGCCATNCGCGACAGACTCCGCNCAAATTACGGGCCCCTATTTGCCCACANCCGCTCACTGCTGGATGACTCCACAACGACGCTGACCGCAGAAATGGACTATATCCATTCCCAAATGGTTGAGCGCGGGTATATCGACCGCATCGAAGGCCTACATTACATGCTGAGTCTTTTCGACGGAATCGTTATCAACACAGATTCCGAACCATATTTTGCCCAGCAGCTGGCCAATCACCTTCATGAACTGCGCACCTTCAACGAGGCCGACCTCTACCAGAATGGTATTTTGGACCGCAATATCCATGTCATGACTATCCACAAGGCCAAAGGTCTCCAGTTCGATAATGTGATTCTCGTTGACATTTCCAAGGACAAAATTCCTCATTCACTCAGTCGCCAACCCGAAGAGGACGCCCGGCTCCTGTATGTGGGGCTTTCGCGCGCCCGGCGTCGCATCATCATTACCTTCGGAGGCAAAATTTCGCCCTTCATTGCCAATCATCCCCACATCGAAGAGCACTTCAGCTACATGTCGCACCGCGAAAAAGAGCGTCTCGCCGGCCGCCGCTGAAATTTTTCGAAAAAAATGCGCCAAAAATTTGGCGGATTCAAAAATAAGCTCTAACTTTGCAGTCGTAAAACAAAACCCACTGCCTTGTGGTGTAATGGTAGCACGTCGGATTCTGGTTCCGCCTGTGAGGGTTCGAATCCTTCCAAGGCAACAAACTTTGAGCTAAGTATCTATTACTTAGCTCATTTTCTTTTTTGNGGCTAAAGCGGAATCAAAGCNGAATGCGGGCAAAAAGTTGGGCAGGAAGCGGGTAATCCGGATGATTCGATGTTATGGTATTGTTTCCGTTCGACAACGCGATATCTGCATAACCGCCAATTATTGGGGCGGGGAGGATGTTCTCTATTTAGCAAAATTTGCCTTAAGCCTTAACCGCAACTAACGGCAACCGGAGCAATTGTTGCAATCGTTATTGCAACCTCCATTCTTTTTCTTTTTTCGGAGGCTGCGCACAAGCATAACCACAGCCAGTGCAACGATAATGAGAACAATGATGCGTTCGGTTGTCATTTTTTCTTGGACGGGTATAGGCGTTTCTTCAGATTTGCGGGCGTGGTGTCGGCCGGGCAGTCGGTGAACATCAGTCGGAATGAACANCCGCTGGCATACTCCGAGCAGCCAAAGGCCGTGCGCCCTTTCACCACATGACCCTTGCCGCAAAGCGGGCAAGCTATATCCTCCAGCTTGGTGGTTCGTTTGGCNCGGGGTTTCTTCACCGGTGNCTNNGACTCNGTTGCGGGTGCCTTTTCAGCTTTTTCCGATTCAATGTGNATGTGCTTNTTGGAGTTATCCGTCAGCACATTATGCACAATAGAGCTGATAAGTTCATTGATTTCGCGCATGAACAGGGCAGGGGAGTAGTCGCCACGCTCGATGCGCCGCAGCTTGTGTTCCCAGTGGCCCGTCAGCTTGGCCGACTTCAGGAGTTCCTCGTTGATTGTGTCAATAAGGTCAATTCCCGCTTGGGTGGGAAGGATATTCTTACGTTCGCGGTAGATGTATTTTCGGCGGAAAAGAGTCTCGATGATTGCCGCACGCGTGGAAGGCCGTCCAATGCCGTTCTCCTTCATGGCATCACGGATTTCGTCGTCCTCGATGTTGCGTCCGGCAGTTTCCATGGCTCTCAGGAGCGTGCCTTCGGTGTAGTACTTAGGGGGTTGTGACGTTTTCTTGGCAAGGCGCGGACTATGCGGGCCGCTTTCGCCTTCGACGAATACGGGCAGGATGGCATCGTCTTCGTCCTTGTCGGCGTCCTTCTGGGGCTGGAGTGCGCGCCACCCGGGTGAGAGAATCACTTTTCCCGTGGTTTTGAATTCATATTTTGCGGCGTGACCCAGCACAGTGGTCGCTTCGAACTGACAATCGGGATAAAACGCCGATATAAACCGCATCGCCACAAGATGGTAGAGCTTCTTTTCGTCGCCCTCGATACCCAGGGGGGATTGACCCGTGGGGATAATTGCGTGGTGGTCGGTCACTTTGGCGTTGTCGAACACCTTCTTGGACTTGGGAATTTTTCCCGATAGAATAGGCTCGGTGAATTTGGCGTACGGCGTCATGGCCTTGAGTGTGGGGCCTATTTTGGGGTATATGTCCTCGGAGAGATAGGTTGTGTCGACGCGCGGGTAAGTAGTGAGTTTCTTTTCGTAGAGGCTTTGGATGAGCTTCAGGGTCTGGTCGGCGCTCCATGCAAAGCGTTTGTTGCATTCAACCTGAAGCGATGTGAGGTCGAAGAGTCGCGGAGGTGTTTCGCGTCCCTTCTTTTTTGTGACGGAGTCAATGTGGAAGAGCTCCGGCTCAATTTCCTTGACAGCTTCTTCACCGGCCTGTTCCGTTTCGAAGCGTTCGCCCGTGTAGACGAACGTTGCGTCGCGGTAGACGGTCTGCAGTTCCCAAGAATCCTTTGGTACAAACTCGTTGATTTCCTTCTGGCGGTTCACAATCAGGGCGAGCGTAGGGGTCTGCACGCGCCCTATCGAAAGCACCGAGCCGGAGCGCGAGTACTTTAGAGTGTAGAGGCGGGTAGCGTTCATGCCCAGGACCCAGTCGCCTATTGCACGGGCCATTCCGGCATAGAACAACCGGTCATAGTCCTTCTCAGGTTTGAGGTTATTGAAGCCATCACGGATTGCTTCATCGGTAAGCGACGATATCCACAAGCGCTTCACCGGGCACTTGATGTTGGCCTTTTTCATGACCCAGCGTTGAATCAGCTCACCCTCCTGTCCGGCATCACCGCAGTTGATAACCTCGTCGGCTTCAGCGATGAGACGCTCGAGGATTTCAAACTGATGTTTGCGCCCACGGTCTTCGATGAGCTTGATTTCGTACTTTTGCGGAATCATCGGCAGCGCACCGAGCGACCAGAATTTCCACTGCGGGGTGTAGTCGTCAGGCTCTTTAAGGCAACAGAGATGTCCCACTGTCCATGACACGCGGTAGCCATTACCCTCATAGTAGCCGTCATGGCGCGAGGTAGCGCCCAGGATAGCGGCAATGCTCCCGGCTACAGAACTTTTCTCGGCGATGCAGAGCTTCATTCGGACGCTGTGCTTTCTGTGGCCTTGGCTTCATTCCACAGCACATCCATCTCGGCTAACGTCATATCCTTTAGACTTTTACCCTGAGCCTTGACTGCATTTTCGAGATAAGTGAAGCGGCGTATAAACTTGCGGTTAGTTCGTTCGAGGGCATTTTCAGGATTAACCCCGAAGAGGCGCGCGGCATTTACAACGCTGAATATGAGGTCGCCGAATTCCGCCTCGATTTCTTCCTGACTCTTGCCGGCGATGGCCTGCTGTACTTCTGATGCTTCCTCACGAACCTTGTCCCACACCTGTTCCTTCTCTTCCCAGTCGAAGCCCATGTTGGCGGCCTTTTCCTGGATGCGGAACGCCTTCACAAGTGCCGGCAATGCGGCGGGAACGCCCGCCAGCACAGTCTTGTTTCCGCCCTTTTCCTTGAGCTTGATCTGTTCCCAGTTGCGGAGAACGTCGTCGGTGCCGTCGACGTGGACGTTGCCGAAGACGTGGGGGTGGCGGAAGATGAGCTTGTCGTTGATGGCGTCGGCAACGTCGGCCAGATCGAACTGCCCCTTCTCGTCGCCGATTTTGGAGTAGAAAAGGATGTGGAGCAGGACGTCGCCGAGCTCCTTTTTGATGTCCTGAGTGTCCTCTTCAAGGAGTGCCTGCGCAAGTTCATAAACCTCCTCGATGGTGTTGGGGCGGAGGCTTTCGTTGGTTTGTTTGGCATCCCACGGGCATTTAACGCGCAGGATGTCGAGCGTATCCATCAGGCGGTTGACCGCCTCCAGTTGTTCCTTACGGGTATGTGACATGTTATTGTGCTTTATAATTCTGAACCCCTTTCTCAAGCCAAGCAACGAAAGTGCCCACATTCTCCTCGTAGGCGCAGGGCGCAGCCAGCGGCTTACCCTCGTTGTCGAGCATCACGTAGAAGGGTTGGGAGTTGGTGGCGAATTTGTGGCGCTGGAGGTAGCTCCACTTGTCGCCTACGGTGGTGAGTTTGACGCGTTGGCCTTCCTCTTCTACATAGATAGGTTCGGGCAAGGCGGCTTTGTCGTCCACCATAAGTTTTATCATAATGAAATCTTTTTCAAGGATACCGCGCACGGTCGGTGTGTCAAAGATGGCGCCTTCCATTTTGCGGCAGTTCACGCATGCATAGCCTGAGAAGTCCACCAGCACAGGTTTGTGGCTCTTCAGTGCGGTCTCCATGCCGGCATCATAGTCGTCGAATTCCTCGAACTCGCCACCGTAGAGGTTGAAATCCTGGGTGTACAGCGGCGGAGCGAAAGCGCTCACGGCTTTCAGCGGAGCTCCCCAAAGGCCGGGGATGAGATACACCGCGAAGGCCATGGAAATCAGGGCCATGAAGAAACGGGGTACGGAGGTGTGCTTGGTCTCGCCGTCGTGGCTGAATCGGAGTTTGCCGAGGAGATACATGCCGAGCAGGAAGAAGAGCACAATCCAGAGCGAGAGGAACACTTCGCGGTCGAGAATATGCCAGCCGTAAGCCAAGTCCGCAACTGAAAGGAATTTCAACGAGAGAATGAGTTCGATGAATCCAAGTACTACCTTTACGGTGTTGAGCCATGAGCCCGAGCGCGGGAGTTCCTTGAGCATCGTGGGGAAGAATGCGAACAGGCCGAAGGGAAGCGCAAGGCCGAGAGCGAATCCTGCCATACCCATGAACGGCCCCATGATGTCGTTCTGAGAGAAGGCCTCAACCAGGAGTGTTCCGATAATGGGGCCGGTGCATGAGAAAGACACGAGTACCAGGGTGAAGGCCATGAAGAAGATACTCAGCAGGCCCGTGGTGGCTTCGGCGCGTGCATCCATGGCATTGCTCCACTTCGAGGGTAGAGTGATTTCGAATGCACCGAAGAAAGAAATGGCGAAAACGACCAACAGGGCGAAGAAAATGAGGTTGAAAACGGCGCCTGTTGCAATTTTGTTCAGTTCACCGGGCCCGAAGATGAGGGTCAGCAATATACCTAAGGCCAGGAAGATAACCACGATACTGACGCTGTAGGTCACCGCATCGATGATTGACCGGCGGCGGCTCTTGCCTTTCTTGAGGAAGAAGCTGACAGTCATCGGTATCATGGGCCATACGCAGGGTGTCATCAGNGCGATAAGACCCCCGAGGAAGCCCAGAATGAGCAGACCCCAGTAGGTGTGTGAAGCCGTCTCGTGGGTAATCTCAACCGGGGCCCACCAAAGGCCGGTCATATCGGAAGTTGAGGCCACAGCAGCGGCAGGAGCTTCGTCCTTGACGGTTGCCGGAGTTTCTTGTGGTGCGGGCGAACCGAAGGTGAGGTCGAATGAATAGGANGTCGGAGGTGTGCAGGCTGATTCGTTACAAGCCATATAGCGAACCGAGCCCTCGATGCGTGCACCCTTGACTCCTTNGGTTTTGAAAGCCTGAGTGATGTTGAACTCACCCGCCAGCCATGGCAGGTTGAGGTTCATGAAGCTGTCGAAGTGTACTGTCGGGGCGACGCTCGNCTCCGGGGCGCCAACCAGCTCGAGGCCTTCGGCCGGAGTTATGGTGATGGTTGTGGGGTCGGGAACNCCNACCACATCGCCCATGTTCGGAATCTCAAGGCCATAAATGTGCCAGCTGTCCNTGACATTGGCATGGAGAACGAGTTTGCCCGAATCGGAGCCTTCGCTGACAATTTCGGCAGTCCAGCTAACCGGCTTCTCTACCGCTGCTTCCGCGCGCAAGCCGGCCGCAAGCACGAGTAACGGCAACAGGATATATGTCGTCAATTTATTCATTTGGCAGGTATTGAGAGTGTTATCGTTTCGGTTTTGGGTGGGCGGCAGTTATTGCCGTCGCAGGTCATATAGGTAACCTTNATTTCGAGCACATGCTCGCCTTTACCCTCAAGTTTGACGGGAACGGCAAAGGTCACCGGGCCGTCCCATTGAGTGAGGTCCATGCCGAAAAGTTCGTCGTGCACCTTGGTGGGTTGCACCGAGGGTTTGACGGCGCCGGCGATTTTTACGCCCTTAGAGCCGGAGAAATCGAGGACCGTGGGCTTGGGGCCACCTTCGGGGAGGGTGAGGTCGTAGAGGTGCCACCCCTTGGCGATGTTGGCTATGAGGTTCACAACGGCGTTACGGCCTTCAACTTTGGCCACGGCTGCTTTCCACCGCACCGGTTCGGCTTGCATCGCGAAGCGCTGTGCCCCCGCAGCAAACACAATTATTGATAANATAANTGAGAAAAAAATTCGTTTGGATGTCATAATTATGGTTCTATGTAGAGCCCCGAAATAGNGGGCGCACTGAAATCAAGTGCAAATTTACGATTTCCTCAATTAAAATGAAATATAAAAAATCCAAAAAACGCCACGCAGGACTAAAAAACGCCCGGTAAGTCAAAAAAAATTCGTAACTTTGCGCAATTATTTATCATCACAAGCCCATCCGCTACGCTATATAATGGACGTTAATAAAGTACTATATATATCCCAGGAAATTGAGCCCTACCTGCCTTCAACGCCTTTGGCTGACTTCGGGCGGCGTCTGCCTCAAAGCATCCTGGAGAAAGGAATCGAGGTTCGAACCTTCATGCCCAAATACGGAGCCATCAACGAGCGCCGAAATTCGCTTCATGAAGTGATTCGCCTGTCGGGCATCAATATCGACATTAACGACACNGATTATCCCCTTATAATAAAGGTGGCTACGCTGCAGCCCTCGCGCATGCAGGTCTATTTCATTGATTCCGACGAGTTCTTTACCCGTACACCCGAACGCCAGCTGGAAACGGTGGGCGACCCCGACGTAAACGACGAGCGTGCCATCTTCTTTGTGCGCGGAACCCTGGAGACTGTCAAGAAGCTGCGCTGGAATCCCGATGTGATTCATTGCACCGGTTGGCTCTCGGCCCTGACACCAATCTACCTTAAAAAACTCTTCCCTGAGGATCCGGCTTTCCGCTCAGCCAAAGTGGTATTCTCGCTCTTTGACGACGCTTTCGAGGGCCCTCTGGACCAGGCAATGGTAGAAAAACTCATCCACCAGGGCTTCAGTGCCGACGACATCAAGGGCCTTACCGAGGGCGACGCCAAGGTAGACTACGTCAAACTCTGCAAGCTTGCTATCGACCATGCCGACGCTATTACCCAGGCTTCCGAGCACATTCATCCCGACGTGCTCGCTTACGCCCAGGCTTCCGGCAAACCCTTCCTCCCATACTCCGGCGACGACCTCGCCCCTTATGAAGATTTCTATAAATCCTTATGAAAATCAAAGCATTAACTGCTGCTTTTGTACTCGGAGCCATCGCCTTGACTGGATGTGAAGAAACATCGACCATAGGCTCGAGCCTGGTTTCCGATGCCGTGGAAATCCGAATTGACTCCCTTTTCACAGTAGAAGGCCATACGGTCGATATCGGCCCCATGCGCCCCAAGACATCAGTACAGCTTATCGGCAATATATCCGTGCCCGGCTACGGCACACTTTCCAACACCTCCGTAATGCAGTTCCTGCCCGCAACTGCGCTTGACACAGCCAACTTCACCTATGAGAACGTGGACTCCATGGCGGTTAAATTCCGCTACCTGGCCGGCGACTTCTTAGGCGATTCCATTGTGCCGATGCAACTTAGCGTTTATGCGCTTACCCGCCAGCTTCCCGCCGGAATCACATCCGATTTCGACCCGGAAGGCTATTACGACCCCACTCCGCTGTCGTCGTTGGTTTACAACAGCTCTACTTTCGGCAACGACACAGCAGCCAATAAGGGCTACCGCGAACTCACACTCATGCTCCCTCAGGAAATGGGACCCAACATTTTCCGCGCTTTCCAGGAACATCCGCAGTACTTTGCTTCCGGCACGACGTTTGCCGAAAATGTGCTGCCCGGTCTGTTTGCNAAAACCACCTATGGCCGCGGGCGTCTGATCCGCATCTCGGAGACGGTCATGACCATGTTCCTGAGCAAAATTGCAACCAAAACCAATGCCGACGGCACCACTTCACCGGACACAATTCATGTCGAGCACCAATACTTTATGGTTACGCCGGAAGTGGAGTGCAACAACAATGTCAGCATCGAGCTCGACCCCTCGCTGGAGGCCATGAAAGATGCCGGCGAAGCTCTGGTTGTTTCCCCCGGTGTATATCAGACGGAGATACGCTTCCCCGCACCCGAAATCATTGCAGCATATCGCAANGGAGGAGCTGACAGAGCTGTGATGAACGGCCTGACCATGTCCATTCCCGTAGATTCCATTGAAAATCAGTTCAGCATCGGCCCGGCTCCCTACCTGCTGATGATTCTCAAGAAGGACCGCGAGGCTTTCTTTGCTGGAAATAAACTGCCCGACAACATCACATCGTTCTATGCCAGCTANAGTTCTTACGAACGCAGCTACTCCTTCTCGGGCCTNCGCGCCTACCTCACCGACCTCATGAGCAAGGAGAACATCACCGAGGAAGATTACACCTTCGATTTGGTTCCGGTTCAGGTTACATTCGAAAAGTCCGGCCAGGATACATATTATTCCTCGGCAACATATGTCGAAACTGCCGTGCTGCCNTTCGTANAANCTCCCACCANGATGCNCNTTCGACTCAATNATGCCAAAATTAAGTTCACATATACTTTGCAGAGTAAAAAATAATCCTTAACTTTGCAGAGCTTTTTCAGGCCGCAATAGCTCAGTCGGTAGAGCATTTCATTCGTAACGAAAAGGTCGTGGGTTCGAGTCCCACTCGCGGCTCCAGGCTCCGGATTAACTCCGGGGCTTTTTTTATGCCTGTATGCCGGATATTTCCGAAGTAGGAAGGAAAATTTTAGTTGCAAGAGAAAAAATTTTTCGCCGGGTGAACTTTTTCCTGAGGTATACGTTTAAAAGTATATTGAAAGGAAAACATCAAAATCAACTAATATGAAGAAATCAATTTTTATGGCAGCTGCCGCCGCACTGATGGTTTTCATGGGCGCCTGCTCTACCAAGGAATGCCAGAAGGGTGCTGATTGCACCAAGGCCGACAAAGAAGAAGTTTACACCGGCGTTCTGCCCGCAGCCGACTGTGACGGTGTACGCTATACCCTCCACATGGACTTCGACGACGAAGACAACGATGGCGACTACAAGCNCGTTGAGACCTATCTCGCAGCTGATTCTACCAGCGCAATGGNCTACNNNGACGTGAAGACCTTCAAGAGCGAAGGCGATTTCACCATCGAAAAGCAGGGTGACAAGACCTACTACAAGCNCGTCAAGGACGTAAAGGATTCAATGGAAGGCTCTGCCGATACTCCCATGTACTTCGTGGTTGATTCCGATTCTANCATCACCATGACCAACCAGAACCTCGAAGTTTCTGAAACTCCCGGTATGAACTACACTCTCACCGTAGCAAAGTAAATTCATAGGTAGACTAAATATTAAAATCGCTGAGGCTTAGCGCTTTGGCGATTTTTTTATGTCAAAACTCAGAAATTGAAGTTGATTGCGATGCGGATGCCCCAGCGGTCGACCTTGTAGCCCGGATGGCGGTAGGTCAGTCGGCGCACGTAGTCCNCGCGGAGTANGCGGAAAATGTTTTNCAAGCCCACCGAGAGCTCCATATAGGGAGTGTGGCCCATGCCNGTGACAGTNCTGTCGTCNGGGAACCNCAGCAAATCGGGGTGTGACTCCGAGGGCTTGCAGCGGGAACCGAGGGTGCCGTATAGCCCCCTGAACCCTACCACTTCGCGCAGGCCGAGCCGGCTCACACCGGGAATGCGACCGAGGACGNNTCCTCGAAGCTGGTAGGTGAGGTCCCAGGATACGTAGCTGGAATTGATGAATTCGAGAGGATTCATCAGCGCGAACGAGCGCGGACGGATGGTGTAAGAGAGGTTTGCGTTCGGAATAAAGAGCTCAGGGAAAGGTGACGAACCCCACACGTGGCCGCCGCTCACTGCTGTTTCAACCGACCCGAACATGGAAAGCCAGAAACGTTTGGTGAAGTCGAACTCGGTTTTGTTGATGCCGTAGCGAGAACCGAATCCTTTTGCGGCAAAGCGGTGGGAGAGCGTAAAAACGGGCGCATCGTTGTTCACGGCAAGACGATAGCTCTTTGCCTGGAAGAATTTCTCGCCGGGGGCGAAGCGAATTGTGATGCCGAAGATATTCTCGGTGAAATGGCCCAGGTCGGTGCCGGCGTAGGTTCGGAAGGGCATATATCGTGTAGCCTCCTGACGCTGGTTCTCCGCCGAAATGTTGAACGANAGATTGTTGGCTAATTCGAGGATGTACTCCAGACGGGTTGTTCGGGCGNAGGNATATCGTCGGTTGGGCATTCTTTGCCAAGNNAGTACAAAGTTGTCGGGGCTGGTNGAGAGATAGCGNGCGCCGAGGCGGNCGACAGTCGTAGCTGTGGGTCAGACGGAGAGCGTTCATGGGAAATTCGCGCGAGTGGTACTTCTTGGCGTTGAAGGAGTACTCGGCTTCGAGTGAGTATTTCCAACGATGGTCGCGGAATCCATAGGCCACATATGCGCGACCGAACCAGTGGGGATTGAGATTGGCCGTGGTCATACCTCCGACGCGCAGACGTAAGCCTTCTAAGGTATTATAGCTTGCCAGTGTATTGACCGGTCCGAGGTCGATTCGCGATTGGCCTCCGGTGTGGATGTAACCTTGGAACAGGATTGTCAGGATGCGTTCGGTCCAGAGGAAGGTTCGGTTGGAGCGGAGGTCTTCCATGAGTTTGCCCACGGTCCTTTCGCCTCGGGAGAGGGAGTCAGTGCGTGCGCCTTGCCAAAAGTCGGATTCCCGCGAGTCATACTCGTCGCTTTGCACACGCCTACCGAGAGTTGCGAAGATGCTGTCGGGCACGGTATCGAAACTGTGGTTTGTGAAAGTCATTGAGCGTTTAACATCGACTTGCCCCTTGCCCGGAACCGGAGCCGCTACAACTTCGAGTACGTCCGACTGCTTCAGGCGCCGGTTGCCGGCGTGGGTGTACGTCTGGCTTATACTTAGCCGGTCGATGAAGTTAACACCTATCTGCGCAGCCGTGTGGAGATCTACACGCTTTATCTGCAGCACGTTTCCGGGTTCCTCTGACACGTATACATGGCCGGTGAAGCCCACTGATGACTTTACGCGCGGATAGAAGGCCAGAACGATGCATCGTGTGGTGTCGACCATCACGGTATCGGTTAGGTAAAAGCGGTAGAAATCGGGCGCTATGGACGAGAGCGGGCTTACGAAGCGGTTCTCCATCAACGGAATGACAGGCTGGAAAAGGTCAACTTCGCCGAAAAGGTCGGTCAGAGCGGTCTGGACATTGTCAGCCTCAAGGACTTCGTCGATGCCCTCACTGCGATAGCCCTTGACCAGCTCAACCTCCTTGCGCGGGTTTTTACGGGAGAAAACCTGCGAGGCTGTTTCTTTGATGGAGAGTGTCAGTACGGGCGCTCCAGTGAGTGACGACGTGTCCACGTGTTCCTTTAGGAAAGGCAGATGCCGATCAAGCCACGCTGTGGAGTCGAACCGGAAGTTATGGAGCCCGAGGGATATTCGTTCGTAACGGTCGTAGGAATAATGTGGTTCCTGGCGGGGATCAGTCGCAAAACCGCTGTTTTTTAATCGTTTTGCAAACTCTACGGCCGGGTTGTTTTTCTTGCTGTACTTCTGTTTTTCCACCACCAGTTCGCGTAGCTCAGTGGCCGATGGCTGCAGGCTTATGTCGTAGATATTGAACGAGTTGGTGCGCAACCGTACAGTCTTTTTTGCATACCCCTGCGAGGATGCGGTGAGTGTTTTGGCCGATGTGGGCACGGTTGTTTCGAATATTCCCCGGCTATCGGCCACTACGCGACCGACAGCATCATCGAAAACGATTGTCGCGTATGGAATGCCTACCGTTGTGACCGAATCACGGACTATGCCCCGAATAAACTCGGCGTGCGCCGGCAACCAGGTCAGGCTCACCGCAAAGATTGCGGCAAGGCGCAGAATTATGGCTGTGGCGCTTGGGTGCATGAGTTATTTTTGCTATTTTTACACAAATATTCGACTATGGCAAAAGAAATTGAACGCAAATTCCTGATAGTCAGCGATAAGTACAAAGATTTGGCGATAGCTCGCCATGATATAGCCCAAGGTTACCTCTGCACGGATCCTACAGCAACGGTTCGTGTCCGCATCCGCGACGACAGGGCTTTCCTGACCGTCAAAGGCCTCACGACGGGTGTAGTACGCGACGAATGGGAGTATGAGATTCCCGTTGCCGACGCCCGTGGGATGCTTGAGTGCTGCCGGGGACGTGTGCTGAGCAAAACCCGTTGGCTGGTGCCTGCCCGGGTGGAGGGTTGCGAAGGCGCCCTTTGGGAGGTGGACGAGTTCCACGGCAAGCTCAGCGGCTTGGTCGTGGCCGAGATTGAGTTGCCGGATGCCTGTACGCCCTTTGTGAAACCCGACTTCGTCGGCACCGAAGTCAGCGGCGACCTCCGCTATTACAATTCCTCATTGGTGGAGGCGTCGGCCGACTGAGCCTTGTGGCGGCGCACCAGTCGCACCACATTCTCCACATGTTGCGTGTGGGGGAACATATCCACCGGCTGCACAGCCTCAACACCATATTTGACGTCGAGCAGGGCCAGATCGCGCGCCTGGGTAGCCGGGTTGCAACTAACGTACACAATGGCTGCGGGTTCGGCACGAAGAATGGTGTCGACCACGTCCTGGTGCATACCGGCTCGCGGAGGGTCAACTATCATCACGTCCGGGCGTCCGTGCTCGGCAATGAAGTCATCGGTGAGAACATCCTTCATGTCGCCGGCAAAGAAAAGTGTGTTCTCGATGCCGTTGACCCGGGAGTTGAGGCGTGCGTCGTCAATAGCTTCGGGAACATATTCAATCCCCACTACTTTGCGTGCCCGGCGGCTCACGAAGTTCGCGATGGTGCCGGTCCCGGTATATAAGTCGTAAACCAATTCATTTCCTGTAAGTTGTGCAAAATCACGAGCAACCTTATAGAGCTCGTACGCTTGTAATGAATTGGTTTGGTAGAACGATTTGGGTCCAACGCGGAACTTGAGNCCTTCCATTTCCTCTTCTATGTAGGGCTTNCCTGCGAAGAGAATGACTTCCTGGTCGCCGATAGTGTCGTTGACCTTGGTGTTGACAACATACATCAGCGAAGTGATTTGCGGANACTCNGNCTGCATGGCTTCGAGGAGGGNGTTGAGGTCGTCCGNGCGGTCGNCACCAACCACGAGCACCACCATAACCTGGCCGGTGGATGCCATGCGCACCATCATTGTGCGGAGGAATCCCTGCTGTGCGCGCAGGTCGTAGAAGGGTAGGTTATGAGCCTTGCCATATTCNTTGACCCACCTGCGCATACGGTTGGAGAGGTCGTCCTGGAGGAAGCAGCGCTTGATGTCGAGCACCTTGTCGAAGGCACCGGGGATGTGGAAGCCGGCCGCGTTGCGGTCCGGGAATTCTTCGCCGCTGTTGAGCTGCTCGAACGTGAGCCACGACTTGTTGGAGAAGGTGTACTCCATCTTGTTGCGGTACTCCCAAATCTGACGGCTGCCGAGGGTGGGACGGATTTCGGGTAGTTCAACCTTTGCGATGCGCTGGAGCGCGTCGACAACCTGCTGACGTTTGTATTCGAGCTGGGCGGAGTAGGGAAGATGCTGCCAGCGGCAACCGCCGCATATTGTGAAATGCTCGCACCGGGGTTCCACGCGGATAGGNCTTTTCTGTCGGAAAGCCGCAATGCGACCNTGAGCGAACGATTTCTTTTTCTTTTCNACCTGAACGTCGACACAGTCGCCGGGCGCNCCGAACGGCACGAACACCACCATGTCGTCAACGCGTCCGAGGGCATTTCCCTCGGCAGCTACGGCGGTGATATGTACATCCTCCAGCAGAGGTAATGGTTTGCGTTTTCTTGCCACTTTTTTTGCTTTTTGAGACCACAAAGGTAAGCAAAAAGCGGGATATATCCAACAGCAAGCGCCACTCGAAGGTGAGCGGCGCTTGGATTGCCCGAGGTTATATTAGCGTTTTAGAGATGCTTCGATGGCGGCGATGTCGGCGACGAGTTTCTTGTCGGTGGACAGCCGGTCCTCGATGTTTTCGCAACCGTGGATTACCGTGGCGTGGCTGCGGTCGAGTTTGTGGCCAATTGCCGTGGAGGGCATTTTGGCAATTTTTTTTGAGAGGTACATCACAATCTGGCGCGGATCGGAAATTTCGCGCTTGCGGCTCTTGGTGAAGATGAGGTCGGACTGTATGTTGAAGTATTGCGCCACAGCTTCGGTAATCATTTCGAAATTGACCGAAGCTCGGTTGATTTTAACGCAGTTGGCAACGACATATTCAGCAAGTTCCAGCGAAATGTCCTTGTTGTGCATGGTGGCGTGCGCTATGAGCGAGCCGATGATTCCTTCGAGTTCGCGCACGCTGCCGGTGACGTTGTTGACGATGTACTCCGAGACTTCCTCGGGCAGATAGATGCCGTTCTGCTCGCTTTTGAGGCGCAGTACATCGCGCCGCAGATTGATGTCTGGACTCTCCAGCTTAACCTGTATNCCCCACTTGAAGCGGCTCAGGAGACGCGCTTCGAAGCCTGCCATGTCGGAGGGCGCACAATCGGACGACATGATGATTTGCCGGTCGTGCTGGTGGAGGTGGTTGAAGATGTGGAAGAACGTGTTCTGCGTACCGGGCATGTTCTGCAGGTCCTGGATGTCGTCGATAATCAGGCAGTCGATGCTCTGGTAGAAGGCGAAGAAGTCGTTAACGTTGTTGCGCGCGGCTGTGTACTGGCTCTGGAAAAGTCGCGCCGTTACATATAATACGCGGGCCTGGGGATTCTTCTCCTTCAGGCGGATACCGATGGCCTGGATGAGGTGAGTTTTACCTGAGCCGGAGGGGCCGAAGAGGAAGAGGGGGTTGAAAGTTTTGAGCTTGGGGTTCTCGCCGATGCTTTCGCCTATGGAGCGGGCTATGCGGTTGGACTCGCTCTCGCAATAGTTGGCGAAGTTGTACTTCGGGTTCAGCTGCGGGTCGAAATTCTGGCGGGTGGGCTGGCGGAAAGGATTTGCGGGCTCAGCCTTGATTTGGTCGAGGATGGTTGAGGATTGGTTCTCGCTCTTGAGCGACACACCCGAGGAGGGGTCGTTCTTGATGGTCGGGTAATAATAGTAGAGCTGGACGCCCTCGCCGTAGACCTTCTTGATGCCGGCGCGGAGGATATCCTGAAAGCGCTCTTCAATTGTATCAACGAAGAACGACGACTTTACCGACAGCACCAGTTTGTTATCCTCGAACTTGAGTGACTTCACATCACGGAACCAGGTCTCGAACATCGACGGTTCGAGGACGTCGCGCAGAAAGGCGCGACATTGTTCCCAAAGTTCGGTATGTGATTTTTGAGTCATGTGTGGAGGATAGAATAGTGCTCAGATAATGTGGATGCAAAATTCAAGATATTTTTTTGCAAAAACAAATGGATTTTTTTTTGGATTTTTGCGCGAACGTGTAATTGCGTATTGCTCAACAGGTTAGCAAAGACCACTTGCAGAGGAGTGTAAGTTCCCCGAACCGTGGATGTAAACGTTTGAAGTATAGCTCTTTAGCATTCGGTTCCCTTATGCCAAAGGTGCTTTAAAGGCAAAATAAACCGCGCGGAAACGTGCCTGCGCGGTTTTTGATTTTATTTTCTTATTCGGACATAGTCCGCTTAGAGCAATTTGATGCTGATGTATCGTTTGGGGTTCTTCTTGACGTCGATCAGGAGCGAGTCGAGGGAAGCAGCGGCTGCGTTGAGGTTGTTGTAAAGGGCCGGGTCGGCGGTCAGTTTGCCCACGGTTCCGTTGGGGTCGTTGAGGGTGTTGGTGAGGGCGTGGAGGTTGTCGACGGTAGCCTGGAGGCTGTTGATCATGCTGTCGACGGGCGCATTGCGGAGCTGGCCGGATACTTGAGCGAGGTCGCCGGTGATGCTGTCGACATTGGCGGTGATGCTTTTGACATCCTTGGCGATGGGCTGGAGGTTAGCCATGGTGCCGCGGAGTGCGGTGAGGCTTGCCTGGAGATCCAGCGTAATCTGGTCGAGGCGGTTGAGACTCGTGGTGAGCGCGGGGTTGGCCACCACGGCGTTGAGGCTCGTCAGCAGGGTGTCAACTTTGGGCACAATGGCATTTACGGCCGGCATCAGGTTATCGGACAGGGCGTCCATCATACCTTTGGCGGTCTCGCCGGGGATGGTGTCGCCCACGGCATAGAAGCCGGCGGCGGAGTGGTTCATATCCAGCACAATGGAGGCTGTTCCAAGGAGGTCGGCACTGATTTTGGCAGTGCTGCCTTCGGGAATTTTGAGCGCGCGGTCAACGCTGAACTCAACCACAACATGGCCGGGGTTGGTGTAATCATAATGTATTTCGCGCACAAGGCCGATTTTGTAGCCATTGATAGTGACGGGAGCCGACTGGGTCAGCCCGGCGGCGTCGGTGTACACGGCGTAATAGAAATTGGCAGCCTTGAAGAGGTTTATGCCTTTGAGGAAGTTGATGCCGAAGAAAAGGATGACCAGAGCCAAAATTACCAATGCTCCGATAATCAGTTCTTTGCGAAAGATAGATTTCATATTTTAGGGTTGAATGTTAGCGTATTATAAATTAAAAACACCGGAGTCGGTCGAAGTGTTCGCCGCGCTCTGCCTGTAAGCTTTGAAAGCTTTCATCAACGCGTCGGCACATTTTTCGCGACCCTTGTCGGAAGCGAGGAAGTTCTCGGCGTCGGGGTTGCAGATGAAGTCGAGTTCAACGAGCACTGCGGGCATACGCGTGGCCCAGAGTACCAGGAATCCGGCCTGCCGTACGCCTTTGTCTGCCCTACCGGCGTGGGCCACGAGGGCTTCCTGAGCCAGGGCCGCCATTTTCAGCGACTGCTCCATGTGCATGTTCTGGTTCAGTTCGAAGATTATGTACGACTCGCTTTGGTTAGGATCGAAGTCCTGATACACTTCGGACATGTCCGGTTCGAGTTCAATTACCGAGTTCTCGCGCATGGCCACGGCCAGGTTCGCCTCGCTTTTGTGAAGCCCAACAGTGTAGACTGACGCTCCGTGGATGTTACGCCGGTTTTTGTTGCGGGCATCGATGGAGTTGACATGGATGGAGATGAACAGGTCGGCGTCGGCGTCGTTGGCGATGCGTGCGCGGCGGTCCAGGCTCACGAAGGAATCGTCGGCGCGGGTATAGACAACCTTGACGCTATCGCCGAATTCGTGCGCAATCTTCTTTCCCAGGCGCTTGGCCACATCAAGGGTGATGTCCTTTTCCTTGGAGTGGAGGCCCCGGCAACCGATGTCCTTGCCCCCGTGGCCGGCGTCGATGGCCACCGTGAAGGTGCGGGCTACCGCTTCCGGGCCACACCACAGCATGACCGGCAGCAACATTGTGAAGAAGTAGANTATCCGTAGGCNCANNATATGGTNCAAAGTTACTAATTTNTTTTCATGCATTTTNATCCTTTANGCGANAAAAGTGGGCNAANTAGCTCAAGGAATCTCCATGTCACACCAAAAACAAAATATAATGCTTGCAAGGCAAGAGGTGATTGATTATATTTGCGGAATGAAAAAGCGATACACANTATATATAATAGGAGCGCTGCTCGCAGCGTGCACCGANANTACGCACTTTGAACCNCAGCCTATAGTCAACCTCGTGAGTGNAGCNGTGCGCGATTCCATGCCTGCCGGCGATGGCGCAGAGGTGGATGCTTTGCTGAAAGTTGTAGGCGATTCAACCCTGAGCCAGTGGTCGGCCTCCCGCGCGGTTGCCGTATTTAGTCCTGACGCAGAAGCTGTTTTTCCTTCATTGGAACTNCTGGAGCAAAATCTGGGTTATNCTCTTGAGCGAGNCCGCGNGCTGGGAGTATCTTTGCCCCCGNGGCGCTATGCCNCNGTGGTATACGGCAAGCCGGAAGCCATCATGTTCGTGGACTCCGTGATGCTGATAGCGCTGAATCATTATCTTGGTGCGAATTATCCCGGTTATGCCGGACTCCCGGAGTACATGCGGGCCATCAAGACGCCCGACCAGCTACCTTATGCAATGGCAGAGGCTCTGACGGGCGTTCAGTACCCCTACGCTGAGAGTCTCAATGCGACCCTACTCTCGCGCATGCTTTACGACGGGGCTATGACGCGCGCAAAGATGCAACTCACACTGCACGCAAAACCNTGGGAGGCATTGGGTTACGATAAAGCCACCTACGACCACCTCCTAAAGTCCGAAAAGAACATTTGGGAAGCCTTGGTGCAGTCGCGCCTTATTTTCGACACGTCCGAGGCAACCGTTGACCGTATTTGTGCCCCGGCGCCATTTGTGAGCCTAAACGGGGAAAAGTGGCCCGGAAGAGTGGGGCGGTTCATTGGCTGGCGCATCGTCGAAGCATATGTTAAAAATAATCCGCAGGAAGCGGGACTGACATTTTTACTCTCGCCGGACTTTTACAACTCCGACCGTTCTTTAGAAAAGGCAAAGTACTAAACGCCAACAAGGCCGCGCCTCCCGGTGCAGCCTTGTTGGCTATAAACCAATCATTATCACATTTCTTGCAATGAGAAAGCTTTCATTGTGCTTTCATAAATAAAACGCCGGAGCGCGGAAAAGGTTCATCAAGCAGAAGATTTTTTTCAGAATTATTTCTTTGTGTCAGGCAAAGTACTAAACGCCAACAAGGCCGCGCCTCCCGGTGCAGCCTTGTTGGCTATAAACCAATCATTATCACATTTCTTGCAATGAGAAAAGCTTTTATTGTGCTTTCATAAATAAAACGCCGGTGCACGGAAAAGGTTCACGGCACCGGCGAAATTTTTTCGATTTTTTTTCGTGGTACTCAAAAAAAGCGCTGCTTGATCCAGTACTCGCGGTCGGAAACGGGGTGTTCCATAAGCTTGTCAATAAGCTCAAGGACAGGAATATAGGTCATTTTGACGGGCATGGGACCGTGCTCCATTCCTTCGATGACGGCTCGGCGTAATTTTTGTATATCGAAGAAAAGAAACGGCGCCTGGTTGAGTCTAATCATCGATAGCAGGACGATGAGCCAGAACGCTGTGCCTCGTGGAGGGAACGATAGGAAGCTCAGCACGTCGTCGGGTTTATACTGCATGAAGATTTTGAGCACCTTGCTGTAGTCGCCCAGGTTGTAGAGGGCTTCGATCCAGTAATGGGCAAGGGGGAGGCTCATGGTGTCGTCCATTACTGAGTCGAGTGCCGTCATGAGTTCGTTCATGCCCACATGGTTCGAATTCATATGGAGGTTGTCGACGAGCTCGTCGATTTCGCCCGGTTGGAACACGCCGTTTCCGCGCTTGAGTTCGTCGGCAAAGAGTTTGCCGGCGCCCTCGTGGGCAATCAGGAAGAGATGGCGCAGGGACTGGGCATTGACCCCGTACTTGGCCACATGCTCGACCAGATCCTTTTCCAGCTCGGCGTAGCGCTCCTTGTTGATCATCATGGCGCCGCGGGCGGTGAAGATGCGGTAGTTGTCGGGGTGAGTGGCGAGGAAGTCGTTGACCATCTCGAGGCCCTCGTCCGTCAGGAAGGGGGCACATTCGAGGATTACGTCCGCCAGGAAAGAAATGGTATCCTCATCGCCGGTGGCCAGGTCCTTGGCATATTCGAAACTCGAGCGCGCCTCGGCTTCCATGCCCAGTTTGGCGTAGGCCCGGAACTGTGTGGCCCAGTAGCCGGAGGCAAAGGGTTCCGACTCAATGAGTTCCTCGGTGACTTTCACCACCGTCCGGAAGTCCTCGGCCTCTGTGGCGCGGTTCATCAGCTCGTAGAGCAGGGTAGGGGCATAGGGCGTCTTGCGGCGGAGGGTGTCGAGATTTTGGATTACCCAGTCGTACTGTCCCAGGTCGCAGGCCAGGTCGATGAGGCGGATTATCTCTTCGTCGCCGAGGGTATCGTACTGCTCAAGGAAGAAGTTGAGCGCCTCGACGGGTTTTTCGGGATGGTTCACCTGCAGGCGGGTAATGTCCATCAGGGGCGAGGACATGTCGGGGTTGTCGGCAACAAAAGCGATTGCTGTCGGCGACTCGGGGTTTTCGTCGCTCTCGGTGGTGTCGAGGTAGAAGAGGGCTTTGCGGTCGAGGAGCTGCTGACTGTCGGGGTATAGGCGGGCGGCGCAGAAGAGTACTTCGAACTGCGCGTAGTCATCGGCCACGTCGCCGGCGTAGTCGAAAATCTCCACCAGCTCGTCCTCCGGAAAGTAGCGTTCCGAAACCGGCTCCTTCAGTGAAGCTTTGAATTGGTTGTATAGCTCCTCGCGGGGGTTGGTTTCGTCCATTAGCCTTTGTTCTTTTCTTTTTCCCAGGTGTCCTTCAGGGCGATGGTGCGGTTGAACACGAGGTTTTCGGGAGTGGAATCGTAGTCGGGAGTGAAATAGCCTACGCGCTGGAACTGGAACTTAGTCCCCTGTTTGGCGTTCTTGGCTGCAAAGGGTTCGAGCTTGACACCTTTAACCACTTTGAGCGACTCGGGGTTGAGCATTTCGCGGAAGTCGCGTTCGGTTTCGGCGGCCGGGTTTTCAACGTCGAAGAGACGGTCGTACAGGCGCACTTCGGCATCGACGGCGTGGGGTGCCGAAACCCAATGGAGCGTACCCTTGACCTTGCGTGCTGCGCCGGGCATGCCGCTGAGGGTGTCGGGGTCGTAGGTGCACTTGAGTTCTACGATGTTACCCTCGGCGTCCTTCACAACCTCTTCGCACTTGATGATGTACGCGCCTTTAAGACGCACTTCGGCACCGGGGGCGAGGCGGAAGAATTTCTTGGGCGGGTTCTCCATGAAGTCGTCGCGCTCGATGTAGAGCTCGCGGCTGAATGGCATTTCGTGGACGCCGCTTTCGGGCTCCTCGGGGTTGTTCTCCATCGTGACGGTTTCAACCTTGCCCTCGGGGTAGTTGGTAAGGGTTACCTTGAGGGGATTAACGACGGCCATGACGCGCGTTGCGATTTTGTTGAGGTCGTCGCGTACGGCATGCTCGAGGAGGCTTACGCTGTTGAGGGCTTCGTAGCGGGTGTAGCCTATGGTGTCGATGAATTTGCGGATGCTCTTGGGGGTGTAGCCGCGGCGGCGCATGGCTGAAATGGTCGGCATGCGGGGGTCGTCCCAACCGGCCACGAGTCCTTCCTTGACCAGCTGCAGGAGCTTGCGCTTGCTCATGACGGTGTAGGTGAGGTTGAGTCGGTTGAACTCAATCTGGCGCGGGCTGTATGATTCGTCGGCCAGCTCCTTGACGAAGTACTCGTACAGGGGGCGGTGAGGCACAAACTCGAGGGTACAGATGGAGTGGGTGACGCCTTCGAAGTAGTCGCTCTGGCCGTGGGCGAAGTCGTACATGGGGTATACTTTCCAGGTGGTGCCGGTGCGGTGGTGGGGCGTCTTGATGATGCGGTACATGATGGGGTCGCGGAAGTGCATGTTGTCCGAGGCCATGTCGATTTTGGCACGCAGCACGCGGGCACCCTCGTCGAACTCGCCGGCGTTCATGCGCATGAACAGGTCGAGGTTCTCCTCGACGCTGCGGTTGCGGTAGGGGCTTTCGGTGCCGGGAACTGTGGGGGAGCCCTTCTGGGCGGCAATCTGTTCGCTGGTCTGGTCGTCGACGTAAGCCTTGCCTTCCTTAATCATGCGCACGGCCAGGTCGAAAAGCTGGGGAAAATAGTCCGAGGCGTAGTATTCGCGGTCGCCCCAGTCGAAGCCGAGCCAGTGGATGTCCTCGCGGATAGAGTCCACATACTCCACATCTTCCTTGACGGGGTTTGTGTCGTCGAAGCGGAGGTTGCATGTGCCACCGAATTTTTCGGCGACTCCGAAGTCCATGCAGATAGCTTTGGCGTGGCCAATATGGAGGTAACCGTTGGGTTCGGGTGGGAAACGGGTGCTCAGACGTCCGCCGTTCTTGCCGGCCTTGAGGTCGTTGGCAACCTCTTCTTCAACGAAGTTGAGANCTTTGATTTCTTGGNTCTCCGGGGTTTCATTTTCTGCCATAGTGATATGGATTGTGTGGGTTTAGACTAATTTTTTGCGNTAGAACTNGAATTCGCGACCAAGATATTTTTCGCGGACTATCGGGTTCTCGGCCAGTTCCTCCGATGTGCCCTGGAAGAGGATGCGCCCCTCGAAGAGGAGGTATGCGCGGTCGGTGATGCGGAGTGTTTCCTGGGCGTTATGGTCGGTTATGAGGATGCCGATGTTCTTTTCCTTAAGTTTATAAACGATTGTCTGGATATCCTCCACGGCGATTGGGTCAACGCCTGCGAAGGGTTCGTCAAGCATGATGAACTTGGGGTTGATGGCCAGGCAGCGGGCAATTTCCGTTCTGCGCCGTTCGCCGCCGGAGAGCTGGNCGCCGAGGTTTTTGCGCACCTTCTGGAGGCGGAACNCGTCGATGAGGCNCTCGAGCTTTTCGGTCTGCTCCTCGGGGGTCATCCTGGTCATCTGTAGGNCGGCGCGGATGTTGNCCTNGACGCTGAGCTTGCGGAAGACGGATGCTTCCTGGGCCAGGTAGCNGATGCCGTGCTGGGCGCGGATATACACCGGGAATTTGGTGATGTTGAGGTCGTTGAGGAAAATCTGGCCCTCGTTGGGCTCGATGAGGCCCACGGTCATATAGAACGTGGTGGTCTTGCCGGCGCCGTTAGGGCCGAGGAGTCCGACGATTTCGCCCTGGGTCACGTCGATGCTCACGTGGTTGGCCACGGTTCGCTTGCCGTACTTCTTGACCAGGTTGTCGGTGCGGAGCACCATCTTTTCCAGTCCCTCTTCCATGCTTCAGACCAGGTTAAGAGGGGCGATGCCGCGGCTGGGGCAACCCTTGCGGAGGCGGCTGGCGATGTAGTCGGTGAGCAGGTTGATGGCCACGGTGTTGCTCCCGCCCTGAGGCACGATAAGGTCGGCGTAGCGCTTGCAGGGTTCGATGTGCTGCAGGTGCATGGGCTTGAGCACGTCCTGGTAGCGGTTGATGACGATTTCGGGCGTGCGTCCGCGCTCGATGCAGTCGCGGGCGATGACGCGGATGAGGCGGTCGTCGGGGTCGGCGTCGACGAACACCTTCACGTCGAGCATATCGCGGAGCACGGGGTCGGTCAGCACCAGGATGCCTTCAACTATAATGACGTCCGCCGGAGCCACGGGCACCGTTTCCTCCTGGCGGGTGCAGGTGAGGTAGGAGTAGGTGGGCATCTGGATGGTCTTACCCTCCTTGAGGGCCTTGAGATGCTCCACCAGCAGGGGCCACTCGATGGCGTCGGGCTCGTCGAAGTTGATTTTCGAGCGTTCCTCCACCGGCACGTGGCTGGAGTCCTTGTAGTAGGAGTCCTGAGGAATGACGGCCACTTCGCCCGGGGGGAGGCTCTTGATTATTTTATTGACGACGGTGGTNTTGCCCGAACCGGTGCCANCNGCTATACCAATTATCAACATGCTTGAGTTGGATTAGTTAATCAGGCACGAAATTACGCAAAAAAATCCTAACTGCCAAATTTATGTTCATCGCCGCGGGGGTGTAAACACGTTTAGGCTGGGGAGGGGGGCTCGCCACCTTCATACTTTTGCCCTTAGGACGCTCC
>WFLX010133634.1_pt1 | contig 25724 bp, 24 predicted proteins | sample 4967041 | NCBI WGS metagenome assembly WFLX01 (sample SAMN12857096, study PRJNA449069) | gut metagenome | isolation source: stool from male and female vole | host: Microtus ochrogaster | place: USA:Florida | collected 2017
CTCACTACGCTGAAAAATCATTTCCGTGACGACTACAGTTCCTACCATGTCGTTGACTACGACACCATCACAGGAGCCGTTCAAAAGAAACAGACTCATCAGGGATATGCCCACGAATCGGCATGGTCGCGCGGACAAGCTTGGGGGCTCTACGGCTACACAATGGCTTATCGCGAAACCAATCGTCCCGAGTTTCTCGAACAAGCTAAACATATCGCCAACTATATCTTCACCAACCCCACTCTCCCCGAAGATTTGATTCCTTATTGGGATTATCAGGCTCCCAACATTCCCGACGAGCCACGCGATGCCTCAGCCGCCGCTGTTTCGGCATGCGCCCTCTACGAGTTGGCGATGTACGACAAGGAAAACGCCGACAAGTACAAAGCCTGGGCTGACAAAATCGTGGAAAGCCTCAACGGCGAAAACTATCGCGCTCAGCTCAACGGCGATCATGGTTTCCTTTTACTCCACAGCGTTGGATCAGGCAACAGCAAGTCAGAAATGGATGTTCCCATCATATATGCCGACTATTATTTCCTTGAAGCTTTATTGAAAAAGCAAAAATATGAAACCACAGGAAGCGCGATCCTATAAACCTGCGATGTAAATTTTCACAAGATATTATAGAGAATAGAGTAATTTCTATAGGTAAATTAGTATGGTTAAACAATTTATAAGTTTTTTTGTTTTAGGTATGGTATTGTGCGGGTGTCTTCATGCGAAGACACCTGTGCAGTTTAAAAAGCGCCTCACCGACGATTGGGTTTTCCTCCGTCAGGATATCGGAAACCTTTGGGAAGCTGTCCGTCCCTATAAATCTGGCAATCCTGAAGAATACCCCTTGTGGCAGAAAGTCACTCTCCCCCATTGCTTCAATGCTCAGGACGCCGTGGATCCCGATTTAAACTATTATCAGGGACCGGGTTGGTACAAAACCATGCTCGATATCGACAATCCCTATAAGGACGGACGCATTCTGCTCGACTTTGACGGAGCGGGTCCTAAAACCGAAGTTTACGTCTACATGACAAAAGTAGGCGACCATGTGGGAGGATACGACAGCTGGAATGTCGACATAACCGATGCCGTGAACGAATTTCTGAAAAGCGATGCGGCTGCGCGCTTCAACGGCAAAGTTCCCCTCAGCATTCGATGTGACAACTCGCGCGATGCCGAAATGATTCCTTCCGACCTCTCCGACTTTACCATCTATGGCGGACTATACCGCTATCTGAATCTCGTATACTTGCCGAAAGTGTCAATCAGCCAGCTGAGAATAGAGCCGGTTGTCAACGACGATTTAAAGAGNGCNAAGCTAAATGTCATCGGCGATTTCTACAATCCGCTCGATGTCCGTTCAGCCAACGTCAACATCATCGTGAAAGACCCATCCGGCAAAATCGTGGCTGACAAAAAACTCAACGGAATAACTCCGCTCGGCAACAAGAATCTTCTCGAAATAGACTTGAAAAAGCCTGTCCTTTGGGATGTGGACGCGCCGCGCCTCTACACTTGCGAGGTAAAGGTTGANGCCGATGGAGAATCATCGACAGCAGCTGAAAAATTCGGTTTCCGCCACACTCAGTTCATCGACAAAGGTCCCTTCCACCTCAACGGTCGCCGTCTACTTCTCCGAGGCACTCACCGCCACGAAGATCATGCCGGCGTGGGATCGGCAATGACCGAGGAACAGATGGTCAAGGAAATGAAAATGATGAAAGAGATGGGTGTAAATTTCATACGTCTCGGACATTACCAGCAATCCGAAATCATTCTCAACCTGTGTGACGAGCTCGGAATACTCGTGTGGGAAGAGATTCCCTGGTGCCGTGGCGGCGTGGGCGGCGAACGCTATCGCAGCCAAGCCAAGAGGATGCTCACCAACATGATCAACCAGCATCACAATCATCCCGCTGTAATCATCTGGGGACTCGGTAACGAAAACGACTGGCCTAATGAATTCGAGACCTATGATCAAAGCGAAATACGCAGCTTCATGAGCGAGCTTAACGACATAGCTCACAAGCTCGACGACACCCGCAAAACCGCTATACGACGATGCGATTTCTGCAGCGACATCGTCGATGTGTACTCCCCCACCATTTGGGCAGGATGGTACAAAGGTAATTATGAAGACTATGTCAAGTACTCTAAAGAATATTATGACAAAGTCAATCATTTCCTTCATGTGGAATGGGGCGGCGACAGCCATCCTGGACGTTTTGTCGAAGACCCGAATCCCACCAAGCAAGACTGGTCGGAAATATATGTTGTCAAACTGATTGATTGGCACTTGAAGGAACAGGAGAATATGCCTTGGCTAACCGGAACAGCCTACTGGCCGTTCAAAGATTTTGCAACCCCCGTTCGCCCCGAAAACCCTGTCCCCTACGTAAACCAGAAAGGAGTTATTGAACGAGACTTCAATAAGAAAGAAGCCTACTACGTTTTCCAGTCCTATTGGACCGACGAGCCGATGGCTCACATCATCGGACACTCTCAACCCTCGCGTTGGGGCGATGNCGATGACGAGAAAGAGGTTCTCGTATACTCCAACTGCAAAGAAGCGGAACTGTTTGTCAACGGTGTGAGCCAAGGGAAAAAGACCCGCAACAGCAGCGACTTCCCTGCCGCAGGACTCCGTTGGAATGTGAAGCTCATTCCGGGCAAAAACACAATTAAAACGATTGCCGTGGCTCCCGACAAGTCAATCGTCACCGACAGNATTTCACAATATTATCAAACTGAAAAATGGGGCGACGAAACTAAACTCATTGTCACCGCCGAACCTCTTGACGACAACACCTCAATCGTAAAGGTGAAAGTCGTTGACAGCAACGGTGTTCCCTGCCTTGACTCGAAACGCTTCATCCGTTTTGAGATTGCAGGCGATGGCGAGCTGTTGAAAAATCTCGGCACCGCAGGAGGNTCGTCCAAAGTTCAGGCAGCAAATGGCAACGCNTCNATTAAAGTAAAGAAGGGAGCGGGCAAGTCAGTTGTCGCCGTCAAATCAGAAAATATGGACACTCAGTTTATAAACATCTAAACTCGTAGTCGACAATGAATAAATTCTGCTATTTCACAACCGGNATACTCCTTTCCTCGATTATCNGCGCTTGCACCATGGTAAGCGCCGAGGAAAAACTGGTNATGGAGCCAATTCAGGAAAAGATAATCGAACGCGCCGACAACGATATCGCAGCAAAACCCGCCACGGTGACATGCTTCGTAGCAGAACGCAGCGCCGGAACAAAACACGATTTCTACTCGGAAGGCGACTATTGGTGGCCCGATTCGCTGAACCCCACCGGTCCCTACGTGCGCCGTGACGGAGAAACCAATCCCGACAACTTCGTGGAGCACCGNCACGCCATGATNCGCTTCAGCCGCATAGTCGCAAATCTGACATCGGCTTATCTGCTCACCGGCGACAAGAAATATCTTGATCCCGTTATAGAACATGTGCGGGCATGGTTTATCAACGAGGACACAAAAATGAATCCTCATCTGCTCTACGCTCAGGCAATCAAAGGCATCACCACCGGCAGAGGAATCGGAATCATCGACACCGTCCATCTCATTGAAGTGGCGCAATCACTGATGAAACTTGAGCAAAAAGGAGCCATCAACCGCAAGGATCTCGAAGGCGCGAAAGAATGGTTCAGGCAATATCTCGACTGGATGAAGACCCACCCCTACGGAGTGAGCGAAATGAACGCCACCAACAACCACGGCACCTGCTGGGCTATGCAGGCGGCGATGTTCGCCAAGTTCATCGGCGACAAGGAAACAATGGACTTCTGTTCCGACCGCTTCAAAAACGTCTTTATCCCCAATCAGATGGCTGAAAACGGAAGTTTCCCTCAGGAACTGGCGCGCACTAAACCATACGGCTACTCCCTCTTCAATCTCGATGCGATGGCAACCCTGTGCCACATTCTGTCTACCAAAGAGGACAATTTGTGGGAATACACCACCCCCGATGGCAGAAACATGAAAAAAGCGGTTGAGTTCATGCTCCCATATATCGCCGATAAAGGCTCGTGGGAATATGGTAAAGACGTGATGTATTGGGATGAATGGCCTGTCGCCCACNCTGCGCTTNTCTTCGCATGGATGAACTTCGGCGACGAANAGTATTACAACACTTGGGCAAAATTCGAGCATTTCCCGGAAAACGAAGAGGTAATCCGCAATCTTCCCATCCGCAATCCCATAATATGGTTATAAAATTCAATTGACAATAAACCTCATTATCATTATGAAAAGAATACTTTCAACCTACATAGCGGCAATCGCCATTTCAATCCCGGCTATTGCCCAGAATCAAACCTCGTCCTACAAAACGACAGGCTATGTGACCGATGAAAACAATGTGACCCGCATGGTCACTCAGGAAGTTTCAACACGTCTGCGCCGCACGACTTCACAAGGCGATCCCAATGCGCAACTCCCCTATGCCCCAGGCGTGACACCCGAGAAACTGGCAATCCCGTTGTCGGAATCAGTGATGGCGCGCTACCCCGACTACAAGAATGCCTACTGGAAAGACTACACCTACGTGCAGGGCTACATGTTTGAAGCGATGGACCGNCTCGGTCAACTGCTCAACGACCCCAAGTACACCGAGTACATGAAAAAATATATCGAGAATTTCATCGACGAGGAAGGCAACTATAAAGGCGGAGCATTGACCAANCTCGACAACTTCATGACCGGNTCGGCATTCTGCACCCTTTATAAACGCACCGGCGACGAGCGCTATAAAAAAGCCGCCTTGCAAATCCTTGAGGGCGTTCGCCCCTATCCCAGCTCCGACGGTCAGTTCTGGCACGGCAACAAATCACCCAACATGTGGATAGACGGCGTTTTCATGATGCAGATGTTTCTCATCCGTTGCGCTGAAAACGTGGGCGAAGCCGATTTCTGCTTAGACACCGCTTGCCGCAACATCATCGCCGCAGCTCGCCATCTTCAGCGCCCCGACGGTCTACTGCTTCACGCCTGGACCACCGAGCCCGAAAAAGCCGCATGGGCTGATAAAAAGACCGGACTCTCGCCCGAGGTGTGGAGCGAGGGAATGGGATGGTATTCACTCGTCGTTCCGGAACTGCTCGCAGTATTGCCAAAAGACCATCCCGACTATAAAGCAATTCTGAAAATATATCAGGACATGGCTCGCGGATTGAAAAACGCACAGGATCCGCGCACCGGCGGCTGGTTCATGGTTGTTGACAAGGGCGACAATCCGCTCAACTTCATCGATCCCTCGGGAACGGCTATGTTCACTTATTCGATTCAGCGAGGCATCGACCTCGGGCTTCTAAACGCTAAAGAATACGCTAAAGTCGCCGAACGAGGCTATCAAAGCCTCTTCCCGTTCATTTCGGTAAATAAAAACGGACTGCTCGATGTAATCGGCGCATGTGACGGCGTTGTCATTAAGAACGATTTCAATTCCTACGTGACAGTGCCAAAAATCCTCAACGCCAAAGAGGCTGTCGCAGGAATCCTGTGGGCTGCCGTAATAATGGAGAAAGATAATCTATAAAAACATTCCATATAATTACACAATCTAACTCAACACCGACACACACATTTTGACGGTAACCGCTCACACTTTATTGCCGTCAAGAAAACACCCAAATTAATCTACTATGAAAGAGGAGCGCCACCGAGAATCACTCTCTGTGACGCTCTTCTCCTTTTTTTAACCCGACCATCACAGAACAATTCACCCTCGCCGCGCATTATAATGTTAGGGTAATAACTAATTGCAACATTACAAATGAAAGTTGGATACTTTGTGCCATGCTATGTGGACATGCTCGCGCCAAAAGCCGCCATCGCAAGCTACGAACTTCTCAAAAAGCTGGGAATCGACGTGCATTATATCGAGCAAGCCACCTGTTGCGGACTTCCGCTCACCGACATGGGATATGGAAAGAAATCGTGTAAGGTCGAATCTAATCTGATAAAAAATCTATCGGGATATGATTATATCGTAATCCCCTCGGGAATATGCACCGATCAAATGAGGCATGAACTGACCGACATCGAGCAGACTCCCGAAGTAAAACATATCCGGGAGACCTCCCATGACCTTGTGGAATTTCTGCATGACATCGTCAAAGTTAAAGAATTGCCCTGGGCGAAATTCCCTCATAAAGTTGGGCTCCACAATGGCTGCCATTCGTTAAGGTCGCTGATGCAGGCTCGTCCGTCGGAACTCATGATTCCCGATTTTTCAAAAACAGCCGACCTGCTCAACCTTGTCGAAGGGCTGGAGGTCGTTTATGCCACGCGCCGTGACGAGTGCTGCGGATTTGGCGGCACATTCTCCATTTGGGATGAAAGCTGTTCCGGACAGATGGGGCTCGACAAGGTGAACGATTATGTGAGAAACGGCATCGAGTATGTCACTTCAGCCGATTTCTCCTGTCTGCTCCATCAATCGTGTGTGGCTCGGAAACATAATCTTCCCGTGAAAATGTTCTATATTGCTGAAATACTAAATGGAGATGCGCTATGAGCCAGGTAAATCAAGTAAAACTCGGGGCAAAATTCATTGCCGATGAAGCCCACCGCGTAAGCCACGACCGTTGCCTTTGGGCGGCGCGCATGCGTCGTGATTCAGTTGCGTCATCCATCCCTGAATGGGAAGAGATGCGCAGCCTCGCTTCCGAAATAAAGCTCCACACCTTGTCCCATCTCGCCGATTACCTCGAATTGTTTGAGAAAAATCTGAAACTCAACGGCGTTCATGTGCATTGGGCAAAAGATGCCGAGGAGCACAACCGCATTGTAGGCGAAATCTTCACAAGCCACAATGTGAAAACCGTCACAAAAGGAAAGTCGATGCTCATGGATGAATGCGGCATGACCCCCTATCTCCAACAGCTCGGCATAAACATCTATGAAGCTGACCTCGGCGAACGAATACAGCAGCTCGACCGTCAGCGACCATCCCACATTGTGATGCCCGCCATCCATAAACTCCGCACCGATGTAGCCCGCCTCTTTGCCGACAAGCTCGGCAGCGATCCGGAAAATGACGACCCACGCTACCTCAACAGCGTGATGCGCAATGACATGAGGAAAAACTATATCAAAGTCGATGCAGGCATGAGCGGCGTGAACTTCGGAATAGCTGAAACCGGCGGCATCGTCGTGTGTACTAACGAAGGAAACGCCGATATCAGCGCCGCCCTGCCTCCGCTTTATGTGGCAAGCATAGGTATCGAGAAATTGATTCCGCGCCAGCAGGACCTCCCGCTATTCATCAGGCTGCTGTCGAGAAGTGCCTTGGGGCTTAGCATGACTCAATATACAAGCCATTACCATGGACCCCGCCCGGGACAGGAAATGCACCTGATTATTGTTGACAACGGAAGATCGGAACGACTCAAAGCTCAACATTGGGAGGTGCTTAAGTGCATTCGCTGCGGAGCCTGCATGAACACATGCCCCGTATTCCGCCGCACATCGGGACTCAGCTACGACGCTCCCTATATGGGACCCATCGGAATCGTCCTTGAACCGAGCTACGACATGTATCGCTACGCCCGCCTCCCCTATTCCTGCACCCACTGCGGTTCTTGCGGCGATGTGTGTCCGGTAAAGGTGCCTATACCCCAGCTTGTGTTCTACTGGCGCAGAAAAGTGGTCGATGAGCATCAGGACCAGCTGATACACCGCGCCGAAGAGAGCGCNATGGAAATNGTGNTGNGAAACTCCACCAATTTCCAACTGAGCGAAAAACTCGGACTGTGGGCGCTTAAAANGCTNCCCGACGCCCTGCTTGAGTCTCGACTCAATCCCTGGGCGACATGGCATGCCAACCCCGAAGCTCCCAATGAAACTTTCCGTCAATATTATAACCGAACCATAAAAAAGAAGAACGATGAGTGATTCCCGAAATACAATACTCGACACTATCCGCCAAGCCCGGCACGATGATTTTCCCTTGCCCGATGTTCCGGCATTCGAACCTGCCGGTGATCCGATTGAAAATTTCATAGCCAACCTTGAGAGTTACGACGGGAAAGCCATCAAATTCGCTTCAAGGCAGGAGGCTGTCGAATGGCTCAACAACAATATCGTCATGGACGGAAAAAATGTTTTTTCCGCAATAGCTGACTTCGAAGGAAATTTCCCGTTATCCAAAGTCGAGGATCCTCATGACGCACATGTTATCGACACTTGCGTCGGCGAGGGGCTCCTCGGTGTGGGAGAAACCGGGTCGGTGTGGGTCACCGACCCGTCATTGGGCAAGGCAGCTTGCGCATTGATGTCGACCGACCTCTATCTGTTGATTGACAGCAGCAAGATTGTTTCAGGCATCCATCAAGCATATCAACTGCTAAATCTGCGTGAAAACCCCTACGGATCTTTTTACACAGGACCTTCAGCCACCGCCGATATCGAAGCGGTGCGTGTCACCGGCGCGCAGGGCGAAATTTCATTGACCGTCCTGATGTATTGATCTTGGGACATAAAAAGCGAAAGTGCGCTTCTTCACAGAAGCACACTCCCTCATAACCAAAATTCAAGTATATATTCTCAGAGTCTAACAAAATTGTTGCCATAGGGCTACAATTGCCATTGCCCGGAAAACGCTGGACAGCCATTTAGGTAGATGTAGAATGAAGAGTGGATTAGGACTGTGTGTTTTTCCGAGCATAATCACTTTCATCAAGCTGGCGCAAAGTTAAGGCTTATAGCCCATTTAACTGCAACAAAATTAGGTAATTAATCTAAAAACAGGAAACATCCCGATGCTTCCTGTTTTTAGTTGAATCACAATATATTATCCTTTTTCAAGCAGCTATTTTGATGAATTGGCAGCTGTTTTTGTAAACATCTTTTTAGTTAAATGGCTGAATACCACATTTTTTAACTTTCGGAACGGCTTCACAATTTCATCGTGTCGCCTGAAATGACACCCTTTTAAATACAAAAATTGGAATTGTCCCGCCCACTACAAGGCATAGCAGAAGGCACATACACATCAGTCCGTTCTGCATGAATAATGCGAAATAGTGTTCAAACGCTCCTGTCGATTGACGCAACACGCACATCGCCAACCCGCCAAACGCCTTGTAGGCATATATTCCAGGAATCATCGGTAGAAGTGCCGGGAACAGGCATGTCTCAGCCGGAGTTTTGGACAGAGGAGAAAGGAACACGGCAAGCATACCCACGGCAAAAGCGGCGCAGAGCGTCGCCGGCACGATGTGGAGCGGATCAGGAATCACGTCGGTAAGCACGAATCTGCCGGCATGACCCACAGCGGCAATCAACGCACAGTAAAAGTAGGCTCTCACAGGCGGATTGCTGATGGCGGCAAAGCCTATAGCCGCTATAGCGGAGAAGAATGCATCTTGAAAAATGTGCCAGAACATAATCATTACAATTTAAAACATACCCACATTCATGACCAGCATCCCCAGGCAAAGCCCTATCGACAGACAGCAGGTGAGAATAACGGCGTTCATGAACCGGCTGAACGCGCATATATAATGGTGATAGAGCATGTCGCTGAATGAATTCAAAAATGGAATGCCCGGTACAAGATAAAGAACACTTGTAGCCAAGGCAATCTTAGGCGTTGATCCCACACTGAAAAGGATATCGGAACAGCCTAACACAGCAGAGACAAACGAGCAGATGACAAAAACGGCGCGGACATCGACATGGCGGCGCAACAGGAAGTTTTTCAACCAGAATCCCGCCAAAGTAGCAATTCCCACAACGACCATCGCCACTCCGTCGCCACCGAAAAGGCGGCAAAACGAAGCGTTGGCGCATGCCACCAGTATCAACAGCAGCACAGGGTTCATCCCATAGTCGGTCGATACAATCTTGTCAAAGAGCCTACGAGCCTCATCGAGATCCAAGTTCCTGTCGGCAATTTTCCAGCTAAGTTCGCTCAAGCGGGTATTGAGGGCAAAACTTATGGGAGTATTTTTCACCGCAGTGTTCACGGTGAGACACTCCATCTCGTCACCCTCGTCAAATACCGACATCTGCACATGACGCGGCAGAATCGTCAACTCGGCGCGCTTACCGTAGACATGAGCTATGCGGTTGACGTTTTTCTCGATTCTTATACATGTGGCGCCGCATCCCGTCATCCATGAGGCATACTGAGCCAAGAAGCCCCCAACCTCACGCGCCGACGGCTGTGACAAATCACATGTCGGAGAGATCGTCGTCATCATGAAGGGGGTCTCCGGGGATGAAAAATTCTTCTCTTTCGCTACCGATCCTTACAAAATGATGCTTGCAAATGAATGCTTTGTGGACGAAATTAGCCATCAATATAATCATGAATATTCCGGCTATCACGCACCAAATAATCAGAGGTGTTCCCATAACAAATCAGTTTTAGTTATTCCCTTTGGGGAAATCAGTTATGCTGTTTATTATTATAACACTTCAGCATCATTTTTTACGCTCGGGAGCGAGCTTTTTTTATTGCCGTCGGCTAATAGGGTCACAGGCGATTCATTTCAGCTTCCGAAGCATTCTTGCCCTTATACTTGCTCGGGCGGGGCTGGAAACGGTAGGTGACCGAAAGCGACACNCCGCGACGATCGTAGGATTGGCGTTTTAAAACCTTNACNCCGTAGGTGNCCATCGTCCAGTCATTATTCAANGTGTTCANNATATCGGTGGCGGAAAGTTTTATCTGCANCGNTTTGTCAAAAAACGACTTGCTTACCGAAGCGTCCATCGAGCACCATGTGGTTCCAAACCGATTGGTGTGCATGTCGCCTTGAGACTGACCGTGGAGATTGACCGTGAGCAAGAATGATTTCGGCAGAGTGACGAGATTCTCGAAATAGTAGGACCAGATGGGTTTATTGAACTTCGCCCCGCCGAGTTCAAGCCACTGCTTGTAGAGCCCTAATGTGAAATTGGGCGACCACGCGCCAATATTCCGGCTCCACACGAAATAGAGATTCAGAGCCGATACATCGATATTAACCGGTTGCATGAGCAACTGAAGTGAAGATGCGGGATATACTCTTTTAACGAATCCATAAGTGTCGAGACTGCGGGTATAGTCGGCTTGAAGGATAAAATCGCTCCACATTCCAAATAGTTGAACATCGTGCATCGTCTCGTCGCGAAGCATGGGATTGCCCCCTTCGATCTCATGCCGCCCCACATACATGAGGCTTCCGGTCAACTGTGAATAAGGAGGCTTTACAGTGGCTACCCGATAGCTTAAACTTAACTGAGCGCGCTCATTGAAGCTCCANCCGAGNGAAATGTCGGGAGTGAGAAGATTGTGTGTTCGGCTCACTTCTTTGTCTTTCTCCCCNTCCACCTTAAAGAGGTAGTCGGTGTATTCATACCTGAGTCCTGCCGATAGACTCAGCTTGTTGAATTGCCGGCTCCATGAAGCAAACAGAGCCGCCGATTCCTGCCTTGCATCGGTGAATGACGACGGGATGTATTCTTCCACTTGAGGATTGAGCATGAGATAATCAAGCGAAGCGCGGGTATAGGAATCCTGAGTGCCTACCACGAAATTACCCTGCCATGCGGGGAAACTCATATAGAGTTTTCCCGCCCACAAGGTGGATTTACGTTTGTCATTCGAGGCGACATCANCNGCTTCCGATTGAGGATAGGCGGTGCTTCTCGAATCCTTGGAAAATGAGTTGCGGAAATTTCCGTCGAAATGCAGATTGCATCCCTCGCTGAAAGCACGGTCATAGTATGCCGACACGAGATGGGAACGGGAATGCGTTTTCCGGCGAATATCGCGCTCAAGCGGCGATTCATCGTNNANCCANTCNGTCCCGANGTTTTTGAAACTTCCATGCTCGGGATTAAAGCGGTAATATGCCCCGAATGAGTCGGCGGCTCCCGCATAGTTGAAACCGGCTTTCACCGTGGCGTTGAACGAGGGATAAGTGTTGCGCTGCGAACTCCCAACGATTGTCTCCTCACCGTCATACTCCAATTTATTTACAGTCGAACCTTTAATAAGGCTATTGTTTCCGGCAACTGTCCCGGTTGCGAAAAAGTCCAGTTTCCCGGCACGATAGTTAATGTCGAGTAGCTCATCGCCCGACAGTTTACGACGCGCGGTAAGCTCGGCGCGTTCTGTCAGCGAAAGCCCGTCAACAAAATTGCGGCGCGTGGTGATTTTCAGCACCGCCTTCGTATCGCTCGAATATAGCGCACCGGGAGCCATGAGAAGCTCGACTTTGCGGATGTTGGAGGATTGAAGCTGACTCAGTTCGTCGGCATCCCTCATGAGCCTGCCGTCAATATAGATTTCAGGCACCCCTTTACCCACTACCGACACTTCGCCGTCATTCACTGTGATCATCGGCAACTGCGCCAGAACATCGAGCGATGTGCCGATATTCTGAAGAGCCGACCCGGCTATGGAAGAAACCAGAGTGTTTCCGACAAGACGGGTGGCGGGTTGCTGAGCCTTAACAACTACTTCCTGCAGTTGCAGAGTGAGCGAATCGGTCGGCTCAACAGTCTGCGCGTTGGACAGGATGGCAGAAAAAATTCCAAGAGAAATGGAAATAACAATTCGTTTCATTGCAGTAAAATTTTTTCAGCAAAGTTACTGCTCAATACTGCCTGAAAACAAATTATTAATCTGACCNTCCAAATAGCAATATATTATATATCAACATATTATATTTGCCGATTGGAGATTATTCTGACCGAGACACACGATGGTCAAAAAACTGAAAGAAATGCAGCCGAATGGGGCAAGTCCCTGTTTGAAATTTTTGATTTCAACCGTGATTTCCGTTTGTAGACCACATCGATGCTTTCGCCCAACAGTAATGCGATGGAACGATTGGAAAGATTGCATGCAAGATACACAAACAGGCGGTATTCCTCCGGCTTCAAATCGCCCAATTCATCACGGAGATTGTCGACCATTCCGCCGGCGCAGTCGTTGACGCATTTCTCCATTTCNGCAAACAATCCGCTATCGGATTTCACATCGTCAATACAAGCCTTCACCTTGTCGGCAATCGCTTTTCGCTCCGTTTTNGTGCCTTGCGACTCGTAATAGGCGCCGCAAAGCTCATCGACAAGCCCAAACCGCGCNCTCAAAATATCGGCAAGCCTCGACCTTAAATCGGCGCAAGCCGATTGATTGCGAGTCAAGCCATCCCTGAGCAATAACGCTTCGGCAATGAGCGACTCATTCTGAGCGTCACGCAGTTTTANNCTCTGCCGNTGCCNNGTNATNACCNCTGCCGCAATAAGAATGCAGATAACGCCTATATACAAAATCTGCCTTGCCCTCGTCCGCTCCTTATAGAGCAAAAACTCCTTTTCTTTCTGAAGATACAAAGCCGACGAGAGCGCGTNGCGATTTTCCGTCGCCATCAACAAGGCTTTCAACCGCGAAGCATGACGAAACTGTTCGCCAAGATTATGCCTGCCGTAATAATCGACGGCTATATTCACAATCGTGTCGGTGGGCACGTTAATGTTATTTGCCACTAAAGCTTCAGAATAAAGCAGCGCCCAACGAGCCATTGTAGAGGAATCGCTGAACTCGGAAACATCGTAACTGTTAAGGCGTTCCATCGCTGCCGTCGGGTCACTGTGAAGGAGAGCCGCCGCCTCATCAAGACCGCGCTCAACAGTGTGGTTGGAACAGGAACATCCTGTAATGACCAGCAGAATTATTATGTAAAGGAGCCCCTTCATATCTTCGATTTCTCCGAGATGGCACAAAGATAATCCATTTTCCTCATCCGCAACAATTCCACATCAAGCCAAAAACGCTCTTTAAAAAATTTTAAGCTTTTGAAACATCGGAAACGCCAAAGTCCGCTCATCTAAACCGGAAGTAGATATCCCGCGCTTTTGTGGACGAAACCGATGAGTTGAAATAAGTAAGTCAAGGTTCTTTTGCTGCCGTTTTGGCGGGGCGAGCCTGTGTCCTGTGTGGGCACGGTTCTCGCCGGCGCTCCACCCACACGGCTATGAAGGGATGAACCCTTTCGGGTTCGCTTTTCCCTTGTGGGTTTAGGGGGCACTCTTTGCAGAGTGCGATCTTTTGTTTCGGTGATCCCGGCACACCTCGCTGCGCTCGTAGTGGAGGGTTATCCATGGGTGTGAGCCTTTCAGGCTCGCGGACCGGGGTGACATGGCATGCGATGTCACTACTTTTTGAGTGCGGGGTTATTCATAGGGGATGAGCCTTGGGAGTTGGTTTTCTGCGAGTGGTTGCGGATGAGGCGGCGGTTGCGGAACGTGACGCAGGCGGCGATGAGGAAGACGGCAATGAAGAGGATGCCGGCAACTGTGCCGAGAATGAGGGGTATGGTAGCGGAAATATGCATGGCTCTAAAGTATTTTTTGTTTGGTTGCCATAAGGCGAGGGGGGATTCGCCCGTCCATGTATTTTTGCCATCCGGCAGTGAGGATGACGAGCACGAGGTAATGCCATGAGGGATTGAGCAGGAACAGGAATGACCAAAGGGCGTTGACCGCAATGTTGAGGGCGATCCATCGCCACATTCCCGCTTTTCGGAAGTCAAGAGCGTATTCCGANTCNGAGGCGGCGACTTTAAGTGTGCCGANCCCGCTTTCACACAGATAGGCTCCATAGGCAACGAGCGTGGAAAGGAGCAAGGCTTCTGCCGCATCGAAAGCCGGCGAGAGGTGGAAAAAGGCGGCGAAACTAAGCGCCGCAATCCAAAGCAAGGCATGGTCGACAGCCATGACGTACTTGTGGATAAGCTGATTCTGCCGCAACGCCTTTTGAATTATTTGCTGATGGTCTTGTGTCATATCTATTTGCGAGAGGGAGCATAAACGGATTGATTGCCGGTTTATGCTCCCTTATTACAGTCAATTAGTTGTTATTTCGGAACGCTCAGAGAGTCAACGATTGTTGATGAGGGTTTCGATGTCGTGTTCGACGGTGTCGATGGTGCCGATGCCAAACTGTTCCTTGAGAACTTTCAACACGTCGGGGGTGAAGAATGCCGGAAGGGTGGGACCGGTGTGAATGTTCTTGACTCCGAGAGCAAGGAGCGCCAACAGCACGATGACAGCTTTCTGCTCATACCATGCGATATTGAACACGATGGGAAGATCGTTGATGCTCGGGAGGTTGAAAGCGTCTTTCAATGCGAGGGCTATGCGCACAAGCGAATAGGAATCGTTGCACTGACCGGCATCGAGCACACGGGGCACTCCTTCGATGTCGCCAAGAGGCAACTTGTTGTAGCGATACTTGGCACATCCTGCCGTCAGAATCACGCAGTCTTTGGGAAGAGCCTCGGCAAACTTGGTGTAGTAGTCGCGCGAGGGCATACGTCCGTCGCAACCTGCCATGACCACAAATTTACGGATTTTGCCTTGCTTGATGAGATCGACAATCTTAGGCGCGAGTTCGATCACCTGATGATGGGCGAAGCCGCCAATGATTTCGCCATGTTCAATCTCGGTGGGGGGCGGACATTTCTGAGCATGGGCTATAAGCTCGGAGAAGTCGGTAGGCTTNCCATCCTTTCCCGGTTCGATGTGCTTGGCTCCGGGCATTCCGACAACGCCGGTGGTGTAAACACGGTCCATATAAGTGGTTTTTGGACGCGGGGGGACAATACAGTTGGANGTGAAAAGGAAGACACCGTTGAAGGTTTCAAATTCGGTGGTCTGTTTCCACCATGCGTTTCCATAGTTTCCGGCGAAATGGGGATATTTCTTGAAGAACGGATAGTATTGCCCCGGAAGCATTTCGGAGTGGGTGTACACGTCGACACCCTTGTCTTTGGTCTGCTCCAATAGATCTTCGAGGTCCTTGAGGTCGTGTCCTGAAATCAAAATGCCCGGTCGGTTTCTCACGCCTATATCGACCTTGGTTATCTCGGGATTGCCATAGGTTTCAGTGTTTGCCTTGTCAAGCAGAGCCATAGCTTTCACNCCGCCGTCGCCCACACCGATCACGAGCGAGAAGAGCTCATTGATATCGGCATCGGTACGCGCCGTCTCNGCCATCGCATTTTCAATGACGGCATAGACATCTTCATCCTCATAACCGAGATTGGCTGCATGACGAGCGTAAGCCGCCATACCTTTGCAACCGTAGATTGCCAGCTGCTTGAGCCCGCGGATGTCGGCATTAGGTTCGGCAAGGACTCCGGTGATGCTTTCAAGTTCCTCAGCCTGTTCAGGAGTAGCGTAGAACTCCACTTCGGGAAGCGAGGAGAGCCGGATTCCCTCCTTTTTTGCCGTGCCTGCAAGTTCATTTTTCAGTTCAAACCCACGGCGGATATAATCGTCGAGCGAAGGATTGTCGAAGTTGGCATTGGTAATGGTGGTGAAAAGCGCGTCCATCACAAAGTGGCTCGCCTCGCGCGAAGGATTGCCTTTCTCACGCAAAGCGCAGTTGATGAGCGATATTCCGCGAACACAATAGAGCAACAAATCCATGCGCGCGGAGGTTTCGGGCTTCTTGCCACACACACCTTGAAGAACACATCCTGTACCGTGGGCAGTCTCCTGACACTGGTAGCAAAACATTTTATTGGAGTTTTCCATAGTCATGGGGGAATTATTATGATTTAATTTTAACGAGCATCACTTTGGAATCAGCTTTGGCAAGCACGCTGTGGGGCACCCCTTCGCCAACAAGCATAAATTCACCGGCATTAATCACATGAGGCTTATCGATCATCGTGAATTCAATCGAGCCCTCGATTACATTGACCATCAACTCGGCGGGAGCAGTGTGACGGGAAAGCTCCTGACCTTTCTTGAGAGCGAGGAGAACTACTCCTCCATTGTTATTTTCAAAAATGCGACGGAATTGAGCATGATCTTCCGCAGGCTGAATCTGATCGGCGAGTGAATGCACTTCGCCAAACTTATATTCTGTTTCGAGCATAATAAAAACGGTTTTATGTGTCAAGGAAGAGCAACTATCGCTCTTCGATAATAANAACATCTCCCCGCAAGGGAATGTTCATTTATCGGCGCCTGCCTGTATAGGCGAGGAGCAACCCAACACACATGGGGAGAATCAAGGAGAGAAGATAGACAACCCGCACCCCGATGACAATGCCTATCANGCCTCCGATGAGTGTCACAATATTGGCTCGGCGCATGTAATCAGATAACCGCCTGAGCCACATTTCATCAATTTTCCTCTGCTCCGGGTCCTTGCTCATTTTGAAACCGGAAATAATATCAGGGCTCGTTTTGGTCAAGTTGAGGCATCCATAGATTATTCCGACTACAAAAAGCAGCAAGATTAATTGGAGGATTATGGTTGCCATAAAATAGAATAGATGAGTTAGGAAATATGCAATTGCGATTCTCAAAGATTCCCGATTGCACGGGGAGCGGTCCCGGGTCAGTAGATATTTCCGGTGGATGACATAAACTAACCGCACAGTATTTACTGACTCCTTCTTTCTCTGCCCCCGTTAATTTAGGGGGCACTCTTTGCAGAGTGCGGCATGTGGTTGAGGAGATCCCGGCACACCTCGCTTCGCTCGTAGTGCCGGGTTATTCATAGGTGTAAGCCTTTCAGGCTTGCCAACCGAAAATATCCACTGACACGTTAGTCTCGTCCTCCCACCAACCGNAAATATCTACTGACCCNNGCATCCCCGGCGNGGTCTACGGTTGAAAAGAAAAAGTCTCGCAATCCGGAGGGTTGCAAGACTTTAACGCTCTTTTTGCGGAGAGGACGAGATTCGAACTCGTGGTAGGATTGCTCCTACGTCAGTTTAGCAAACTGGTGGTTTCAGCCACTCACCCACCTCTCCTTGCGCGGGTCAATTCTGACTTAGCGGTGCAAAGTTAGGTATTTGTTTTCAATAATCCAAATCTTTGCCGATGATTTTTGAAACGCAATCTCAATTAAGGGTGAGATTGGGAAGCCGGAAGGATGGAGCGGAGATTAAACTACCGGCTCGAATCCTAACGAACTTATCATTTCAATGGCTGACTTTTCGTCGTGCTCTCCTTCGACATAAGCCACTCCTTGAGAGAGATCGACTGAAACAGAGGTGACTCCGGGCAATTTTGCCAAATTTTTTTCTACAGTGGCTTTGCAATGAGCGCATGCCATTCCTTTGATTTTATATTCTTTATTCATAGCTATAAGTTGTTTTTTACGTGTTGGCAGATAGTTGGCAATCATCGCCACGACAAGCAAGATGGCGAGGATCACGGTTGAAATCAAACTGATGAGTGAGACATCGCCCACATGGCAAGCTCCGTGCATCTGAGTGAGCGGGGCAAGGAACCAGCGCGCAGGCAAAAGGTAGTCGATGACGAGTCCGAAGGCAATGGCGCTCAGGACTATGGAACCGATGTAGACAATGGCGCATTTGCGACCCATAGTGCGGGATATAATGGTTGCTGATGCAAAGTTTGCCGCCGGTCCTGCCATAAGCAATACGAAAGCTGCTCCGGGAGAGAGTCCTTTGAGCATGAGGGAGAGGGCGATGGGAATGGAACCGGTGGCGCACACATACATCGGTATCGCCACCACAACGACCGCGAGCATCGCCAGAAGCGGACGGCTGCTAAGCATCACAAAGAAGTCTTCAGGGACGAAGAGGGTGATGAGAGAGGCAATTATAAGACCGATAATTAGCCACTTACCTATGCTACGCACCATGTCGAAGAATCCGTAACGCAACATTTCCCACAATTTTCCCTTGAAAGTCTTTTTCTCGGGCTCCTCGACAGCACAATGAGCATCGGCTTCAGAGTCCACTGACAGCTCGCCGCGCTCGGAGGCTCCGACTGCAAGCCCGCCGAAGAGAGCGGTGGTAAGCGCCGCAACGGGACGAATCACAGCAAACGCAGGACCTAAAAGGGAGTAAGTGGCTGCAATGCTGTCGACACCCGTCTGGGGCGTTGCGATGAGAAATGACGACGACGCAGCGCGCGAAGCTCCGTTACGTCTAAGAGCGACGGCGGTGGGCAACACTCCGCACGAACATAGCGGGAGGGGAATGCCAAACATCGCCGCCTTGACAACCGCGCCAAACCCCGTGCCCGACAGATGACGGCTCATGAGCCTGGGCGACACGAAGGCATGAAGGATGCCGGCAATCAGAAATCCCAACAAAATGTAGGGCGACATTTCGTTGAGCATATTGAAAAGTATGATGAGAATATCTTTCATAGCTGTAATTTTTATTTTATACAAAATTACAACCGCAGAGGAGGAAAAGCGTTACACAATTCCGACAAAATGTTGCATCTGAACCGAAGAGGGATTACACCTTGTCCAACTGCCTATGGGAAAGCCCGGAACCCTTGTATGCCGTGGGGGTTAAGCCGGTAACCTCCTTGAATTGGCGCGACAGATGGGCTACGCTGGAATAGCCCGTAATATGGGCTATTTCGGAAAGGGTTTTGCCGCCGTAATCGATGAGCTCCTTGACATATTCGATCTTCTGCAAGATGTAATAGCGCTCTATCGTCCTGCCCTCGGCGGCTGAAAAAATGCGGCTCAACGCAGTGTAGTCCATCCCGAGGGCTCCAGAAAGATAGACCGACAGTTTCATCGACGTGTTTTCCTGAGTCCGCGCCAGCTTTATGAGCAAACTCTTTATCTGCTCCACCACCTCCTCTTCGCGCGATTTTATTATCTCAAACCCTTCGGCGGCAAGCGCGTCACCAAGCGAACGCATCACGGAGGGATCAAGCTCTCGGGTAACGTCGGCGAACCCGAGCCCAACATCGGAATAGGCTATTCCGAGAGAGTCGAGAGTGTCGCGGACCACTTTGACGCAACGGTCACACACCATGTTTTTTATCCTTACAACCATAATCCTATAACGAGCAAAAAAAAGTGACCAAAACCGGGACCGACATGTCGAGNNCGACCCCATGAAGAATAGAGAGGGGAACCATCCCCTCGCCCGACCATCGGGCAATAACGGGCAGGGAGATGTCGCACGACGAGCATCCAGCCGCCGCAATGGGCGACAAGGGGCTTATGCGCGCAAGCAGCGGGGCACCGACTATGCCCAAAAGCTCCCGAATGACATTNGCCAGCAAAGCCACCACTCCGAGCCGGGCNGCNANCGCCGGGTCGGCAACAAGAGCCTTGAGCTGGGTGATGAGGAGCGACGACAGCGAGTAATAGCCTAACCCGCTACCCACAGCGAGCGCGTCGGCAACCGTGCCCANGCTCCATAGNAGCCCNACCAATGCCGCCGCGACAAGAGTGCCGCCTACGGTGGCTAACGGCAACAACAGCCATTCCCAACGGAAATCACGCCTAAGGGCGTTGAAACTCTCCCCCGCCCCAAATCCAAGCCCCACCTGAGTCATGAGCAGCAGCAAGACCAACGATGAGATTTTTTCCAAGGCAACGAAATCAGGAATTAACCCGAAGTTACCGAAAAAAAGTCCGGAGCCAAAAGCCAAAAGCACATAAACTATATCCTTCATCGCCTGCCGCCAATTCTATTTTTCACAAGCCGATAAACCAGCACAGAGAAGAGGACGCTTCCGGTGACACATGCCACCGCCATCACGGCAGCCCCGACACCGAGCTCGGGCAATGAGCCCATGAGCAGCTTATCGGAACCGATCTCGGCGCCAAACAGGAACAAAAGAACCAAAACCGTGGGCATGGTGCGGCTGCCGACAAGTCTTATGCTCCGGCGGTTACGGAAAATCCTGCCTGCCACAATTCCGGCAATGAAGAGCGACCAAAGTATAATGGTGAACATCAGCTGCAAAACAGTTTATCGCATTCAATAAAAATAACCGCAAAGCAAGTCAGTGAACGACTTCCCTTGCGGTTTAAATTCTTCGCGCCTCTCTTTAGAACGGCAGGTCGTCAGTGGCTCCATTGCCAAGATCGGCAACCGCCGGAGGGGGAGGAACCGCGCCGGGATAATCCTGTACAGGAGCAGCGGCAGCGCGCTCGCCGGCTTTCTCAACTTTCCAGCCGCTGATAGAGGTGAACCAACGTCCATTATATTCACGGCTGTTTATGTCAAAGCTAAGAACAATTTCGTCGCCTACGTTCAGAGGGTATTGATCAGCCTTCGCACCGAAAAGGTCAAAGTGAACTTTTCTCGGATAGGATTCATGAGTTTCAAGAACATACTCACGTTTCTTCCACTCATTACCGGCTTTAGAAGTTCCTGACTGTTCAGGCAAGGCGAGGATAATTTTTCCTTCAATTTCCATTTTATGTATACTGTATTATAATTTTTTATCAAAGATAGACAATCGGGACTGGTTTGCCAAATTTTACTCCATAAATTTTTCTACGACAAACTCTNCTTCAGAAGTCCCGTAGCTGCCGAGGACACTGCTTTTAAGCGGCGTTTCAACAAGCCGACGATATAATTTCTTCACATTTGGATTATCGCCCACCACATGCTCAGCCCGGAAAAAGCAGACACCGCCAACTCCGGGAGCATTGCGCGCCTTCTCCATCAACGAGACGAAATTATCCACGTCAAACACTCCGTCGACAAGCTTATATGGAGCCAGCCCAACAAGCACAGGCACTTCACGACAATGTGAAGTCCAAGTCGACAGGTGGGTTGAAAAGCCGAATGTCTCGTCCCAATACATCTGTGGGATGACAATGTCGTGATTACCGCTTTTGATCCATTGCACGGGGTCTTGCTGAAAACTGTCGTAGGCAGTGGAATTTTTCGTGTCGCCTATATTTTTATATGTCCCAATCGGAGCGCTCCCTATCACCAACCCGGGACGCTTCTTTTTAAGAGCGCCGTAGAGCTGAGCGACAAAGGTGTTGATGTTATTGCGACGCCAGTCGGCTTTCGACATCTTCCCGCCGCTATATTTGCGAAACGATGCGTCATCGGGGAAATTGTCGCCCGGATACCGGGTATAGTCAAGATTGACACCGTCGAAATCGTAGCGGTCGATCAGTTCGGCATAAAGCTTCACAAGATATTTACGCGCTTCGGGATTGGCGGGATCTATATAATAGGCGCCTGAATAGCGCAGGCACCACTCGGGATGACGTTCAATGACATGCCTCACTTTATTGGAGGAATAAGCCGAGGCTTTCTTCTTGTCGCCCANTCGANAGGGCACAATCCATGCGTGGCACTGCATGGAGCNNCGATNNCACTNGTCGATCACAAAACGACACACATCGTANGACAATCCTCGGGAACCATCGCCGGTGATGGAACTCATAGCCGGTTGCAAGGAGCTATCCCACGCCACGTCGCCATTAGCCTGGACTTGAAACAGCACGAGATTGAAGTGGGCTTTCCGGAGCTTATCGAGAATTTCGATCATGGCACGTTTCTGCCGCGCCTCATCATAATTTCCGCACGGCCAGTCGAGCCCGGCGTTGGTAGTGAGCCACACGCCTCGGATTTCGGCATATCCTGAAGCGACGGCGCCTATTAAATATAGCGTAATGAAGAGTATGCGAATAATCATTGGGATGGATAAATCTTCTACGAAAATACACAAAATAGGGTTTNCATTCANAATTTATCGNGGGTTTTAACTCGATATTCATCCTTTTTTATGTAATTTAGCCCCTAAATCAAATTAATTATGTCAGAAGAACTGGACTGGTGGACTTCCCCCACCGAAAGCGAGTCGGGACGCCTTGTGATGGTGTCGGGGCGGAAAGACGTGGAGAAATTCCGATCGTCGGGGAAATATAAAATCAGAGTAGAGATAACATGGAAATATCCCGGCAACGCCGCGGGAATGCCCGACGAGCCTACAGCTACCGTAATGGAGGCAGTGCAGGAGGCTCTTGAAAAAGCGTTCAAAAAAGACCCTGTGGCTGTACTGACGGGAGTTTATACCGGCGACGATGAACGCAATTGGGTGTTTTACACTCTTTCCGTGAATATTTTCGGAAAGAAAATCAACGAGGCTTTGGCTCCGTTTGACCTGCTCCCCATCTCGATATATACTGAAAACGACCCGGAATGGGGCGAATATGACGAAATGCGGGAAGCGTCGGAAATTAATTAGCCTGTCTATAGCTTAAAACAATCAGCCCCCGGGGTATCACTGAACCCGGGGGCTGACATATATGTATCAAATCTAATATTTACACGTATCCCTTGATGATGCCGCGTTTTGAATTGCGGACGAAGAGAATGATTTCATCGCGTTCCTTGGTTGCGGGTAGCTCAGCTTCTATGCGCTCCAACGAATCGGAGATATTGTAGCCCGACAGGTAAAGATAGCGATAGATTTCCTGGATATCGCGAATCTGCTCATTGGTGAAATTGCGACGACGCAGACCGATTGAGTTGACTCCGGCATAGGCGATAGGGTTGCGCGCAGCCTTCACATAAGGCGGGATATCCTTATTGATGAGTGAACCGCCCTGAATCATGACGTGGGGTCCGATGTGACAGAACTGGTGAACAAGAGTGCCACCGCCGATAACGGCGTAGTTATCGACAACCACTTCTCCGGCAAGCTGGGTGGCATTGGACATGATGACATTGTCGCCGACAACGCAGTCATGAGCCACATGGCAATAAGCCATGATGAGGCAGTTACTTCCCACTACAGTCTTCCCCTTGGAGGCAGTTCCACGGTGAACGGTGACACATTCACGGATCGTGGTGTTGTCGCCGATTATGGCAAGAGTGTCTTCGCCACGGAATTTCAGGTCCTGAGGAACAGCGCCGATAACCGCTCCGGGAAATATCACGCAGTTCTTACCGATGCGAGCACCTTCCATAATGGTTACGTTACTGCCTATACGAGTTCCCTCGCCTATCTCCACGTTCTGGTCAATAGTGACAAAGGGGTCGATAACCACATTTGACGCAATCTTTGCGGCAGGGTGAATATATGCTAAAGGCTGTTTCATTTCAAATGGTTTATTTGTTCTTAATAATCTGAGCCATGAATTCACACTCAGTTACAATCTTCTCTCCAACAAAGGCGTAGCCTTTCATCACCGCACATCCGCGACGCAAAGGTGTCATGAACGACACGTGGAAAAGCAGCGTATCGCCGGGAACAACCTTGTTGCGGAACTTCACATTGTCGATTTTCATGAAGTAGGTTGAATATTTTTCAGGTTCCTCAACCTGTCCAAGCACAAGCAGACCGCCGGTCTGAGCCATCGCTTCAATATGGAGCACTCCCGGCATGACTGGCTCCTGGGGGAAGTGACCCTGGAAATAGGGCTCGTTGCCGGTCACGTTCTTAACGCCGACGATATAGTTGCTTCCCTTCTCAATGATTTTGTCGACCATCAAGAACGGATAGCGATGGGGCAGCAATTCCTTAATGCGGTTGATATCCATCAACGGCGCCACATTAGGATTGTAGACGGGCGCCTGCAATTCCTGATGTTTGATCTCTTTGCGGATTTTCTTTGAGAATGCGGTGTTGATGGAGTGTCCGGGGCGTGTTGCGATAATCTTGCCCTTCAGTGGACGGCCTATCAGCGCGATGTCGCCAAGCACGTCAAGAAGTTTGTGGCGCGCCGGCTCGTTGTCGGCAAACAAAGGGAAATCGTTGACATATCCGAATTCCTTCACATTCTTGTGGGGAGCGCCCATGAGGTCGGCTATGCGGTCGAGCTCGCTCTGTTCCATCGGGCTGTCATAGATTACGATCGCATTGTCGAGATCACCGCCCTTTATGAGATTGCCCTTTACGAGAGGCTCGATTTCACGAACGAACACGAAAGTGCGGCTGCTGCCCACTTCCGAGCTGAAATCTTCAAGATGGTCAAGCGACGCATACTGATTTTTCAGCACGGGAGAATCAAACGACACCATCACATCGATGCTGAACTCATCATCGGGAAGAACGATGATTGATGAGCCTGAAGTATCGTCGCGCACTTCGATTTTCTGCTTAACCACATAGTAATCTTTTTCAGCATTCTGCTCGACAACACCAGCCTTGATGATGTTCTCGCAGTATAATTTAGCGCTTCCGTCAAGAATGGGAAGCTCAGGAGCATTCACCTTGATGAGACAGTTGTCAATACCGGCTCCGTAAAGAGCGGCAAGAGCGTGCTCCACCGTGCTGACGCGCACGTCGCCTTTGCTCAATACTGTTCCTCGGTTGGTCGCTGTGACATACTCGGCAAGAGCGTCAATCACCGGCTCACCTTCAAGATCGGTGCGTTGAATCTTATATCCGTGATTTTCGGGAGCGGGGCAAAATTCCGCATCAATCATCAGCCCTGTATGAAGACCTTTGCCATGAACCTTAAACGGTTCCTTTAGTGTCAATTGTTTCATTATGATGGTTTATTTATTTAATTCCTTTTCAATCTTCTTCACTCGGTCAAATAACTTGCCGAGATTTTTAGTGTACACCGCCTGACGGGCGAACTCCCCGGCATTCACTGCAGGATAGCCCATCAAACGGCTTCCCGGCTTGACATCGTTGGGTATTCCCGACTGAGCGCCGATTACAGTGCCGTCGCCCACGTTGATATGGCCGGCAAAACCTACTTGACCGCCAATCATACATCCCGAGCCGATCTTGGTCGAGCCGGCAACGCCGGCTTGCGCTGCGATAACGGTGTTGGCGCCCACTTCACAGTTGTGAGCCACTTGAATCAGATTATCGAGCTTGACACCGTGATGAATGCGGGTCGCCCCCATCATCGCGCGGTCAACGGTGGTGTTAGCGCCTATTTCCACGTTGTCTTCAATTTCAACGATACCCATCTGGGGTATTTTGTTATATTCGCCATTTACGGGAGCAAAGCCAAATCCGTCAGC
>WFLX010271114.1_pt1 | contig 25714 bp, 19 predicted proteins | sample 4967041 | NCBI WGS metagenome assembly WFLX01 (sample SAMN12857096, study PRJNA449069) | gut metagenome | isolation source: stool from male and female vole | host: Microtus ochrogaster | place: USA:Florida | collected 2017
ACGACCGTTAACGCCGGAGTATAGCAGCGCCACCTGGTCGGCCACGGGCCAAGGCTTGGTGAATACTGNGGCTGAATGAGGAGGCGTTCGTTCTTACGGCCGCGGTCGATCACGCGGGCTGTTACGGGGTCGATGTCGCCGCCGAATTTGGTGAATGATTCGAGCTCGCGGAACTGTGCCTGGTCGATTTTAAGCGTACCTGCCACCTTCTTCATCGACTTGATCTGAGCGTTACCGCCCACACGCGACACTGAGATACCCACGTTGATAGCGGGACGGATACCGCGGTTGAAAAGCGACGATTCGAGATAAATCTGGCCGTCGGTGATTGAAATCACGTTGGTCGGGATGTAGGCCGACACGTCGCCCGCCTGGGTTTCGATGATAGGAAGCGCGGTGAGCGAGCCGCCGCCTTTGACGCGGTCCTTAAGCACAGCCGGGAGGTCGTTCATCATCGAGGCCACGTGCTGGTTGTCGATAATCTTGGCGGCGCGTTCGAGCAGACGCGAGTGGAGGTAGAATATATCGCCTGGATAAGCCTCGCGGCCCGAAGGGCGCTTGAGGATAAGCGAGATCTCGCGGTAAGCAACAGCCTGCTTCGAGAGGTCGTCGTAGACGATAAGGGCGTCGCGGCCTGTGTCGCGGATATATTCGCCGATAGCCACGCCGGCAAACGGCGAGTAATAGCGCATAGAAGCCGAGTCGGAAGCCGAGGCTGCGACCACTACGGTGTAGTCGAGGGCTCCATGCTGGCGAAGGGTCTCAACGATCGCGGCGATCGACGATGCCTTCTGGCCGATAGCGACGTAGATACAGTAAACGGGCTTGCCCTCCTCGAAGTTTTTGCGCTGATTGATGATAGTGTCGATAGCGATAGCTGTTTTACCGATCTGACGGTCGCCGATGATAAGCTCGCGCTGACCGCGGCCAATGGGCACCATGGCGTCTACGGCCTTGATACCGGTCTGGAGCGGCTGGTTAACGGGCTGGCGGAAAATCACACCGGGAGCTTTGCGCTCAAGGGGCATCGGCAGACGCTCGCCCTCGATAGGGCCGCGGCCGTCGATAGGCTCGCCGAGCACATTGATCACGCGGCCGAAAAGCCCGTCGCCTACCTGGATAGAGGCGATCTGGCCGGTGCGGCGCACGGTCATGTTTTCGGTTACCTTATTGACATTGTTGAGCAGGATGACGCCGACATTGCTCTCCTCAAGGTTGAGGGCCACGCCCTTGACGCCGTTCTCAAATTCAACAAGCTCGTTGGCGCATACATTGTCGAGGCCATAGACGTGGGCCACGCCGTCGCCTACGTTGAGCACGGTGCCCACTTCCTCAAACGACACCTTCGAGTTGACGTTTTCGAGCTGCTGTTTCAGTACTTCCGATATCTCGCTGGGATTAATCATAATTATGTCTAATGAAGTTTTAAGTCAGAAACTTAAAATCTTACTTGCTAAGTAGTTTCAAACGCAGTTGTTTCAATTCATTTTTAATAGAGGCGTCGAGACGCTCTGAGTCGATACCAATGGTGAAACCGCCGATCAGATCGGGGTCTACCGCCTCGCTATACTCCACTTCGGCGCCCTTGACGTGCTTGTCGATCAGGTCTTTGATGCGCTTCATCTCTGTAGCGGGGAACTCGGCGGCTGTCGTGATGTCGACTTTATAGATATTGTTGGCCTTACGATAGAGGGAAAGATAAGCTAAGGCGATTTCGCGGGCAAAGCCTATGCGGTTGTTCTGCTGGAGGAGCTTGATGAAGTCGACAAAGCAGGTGTCGGCTTCGGTCGCGCCCGATGCAGTCATCAGAAGCTTGGCCTTAGAGTCGGCGGGGATAAATGGATTGTTCATCACCGTTGACAGGTCGGGCTGCTCTGCGAAACTCGCAGAGAGAGTCTTCATCAAGGCATAGAGCGTTTTGTCCTGCCCCTTTTCGTGGGCGAACTTGAGCAGAGCCTTGGCGTATCGTCGTGGGATAAGACCGTCGTTCATCGCGTTATCAGTTTTTCGTCTCTATTTCGTTAAGCAGCTGGTCGACAAGCTTGGCCTGAGCGCCTTTGTCGGCCATCTGGTTGCGCACAACCTTCTGGGCGATCGAGAGGGCAAACTGGCTTACCTCGTCGCGGATATTTTGCTCGGCTTCCTTGCGGGCCTGCTCGATCTGAAGCTTAGCCTGATCAAGCTCCTTGTCGGCAGCCTTGCGGGCGTCGGCGCGCGCGTCCTCTATAATCTGAGAGCGCATGCGGTCGGCCTCGCGGAGTATGTCGGCTTCCTTGCGGCGAGCTTCGCCTATCACCTTGCCGGCTTCTACCTCAGCGTTATCGAGCTGCTTTTTGGCGTTTTGAGCGTACTCCACACCCTTATCAATAAGATTGGCGCGCTCATCAACCATATTCATTATCGCGGGCCACGCCCACTTCCATAGGATAAGGAAAATGATCGCGAAGGACACGAACATCCAGAAAATCAAACCGAATTCAGGGGTGAATAATTCCATAATTAGTTTTTATTTATGCCATGCTGCGCTATTTCATGACAGCGCGGCCGACAATTGGTTCAATTATATGAGCTGCCGACCGATTTACGGTCGCCCGGCTCTATGAATGTTGGGCAGTCAGAGCCTTCTTATTAGAGGAAGAGGGCGAGGATGCAGACGATTACGGCGAAGAGGGCAACACCTTCGACGAGAGCGGCGATCACGATCATGTTAGAGCGGATGTCGCCGGCTGCTTCAGGCTGACGAGCGATAGCTTCCATTGCCGAGGAGCCGATTTTGCCGATACCGATACCTGCGCCGATTGCTGCGATACTTGCGCCGATTGCTGCGCCAAATCCCTGAAGTGCTTCTACTAAGAAAATCAAAGAGAACATAATGATTTAGTTTTTAGTGGGTAATTTTTCATGCCCGATGCCGCCGTTTATGATGCGGGCCGCACTTGGCATTTTATTATTGATTAATTTATTATTCGGTTTATATATCACATGGACACTCGCCTGCGCCAATCCGCGACTATCACGCATGGGCCTCGGCTTTGTGCTCATGATGGGGTTCTTCCTGAGCGAGGGAGATAAAGATTGTGGAGAGCATGGTGAACACGAATGCCTGAATGAAGCTGACGAGAACATCGATAAGCAGCATGAACACCGAGAAAAGCACCGATACAACCGCCGTGCCACCCGCGATCGCGGTCCCGAAAAGGGCGCCGAAAATGAATATCACGAGCGTAAGCACTATCACGATCATGTGGCCGCCCATCATGTTGGCGAATAGACGCACCGTCAACGCCGCAGGCTTGGTGAACACGCCAAACACCTCGATAATCGGCATGATCGGAATCGGGAACTTAAGCCACAGTGGCACATCGGGCCAGAACACTTCTTTCCAATAATGCTTGGTGCCGAAGACGTTGGTGGCGATAAAGGTGAGTATGGCGAGCACAAGCGTGACAGCTATGTTGCCGGTAAGGTTGGCGCCGCCGGGAAACACCACTATCAAACCCATGAGGTTCATCACGAAGATGAAAAAGAACACCGTCAGCAGGAACGGGGCAAACTTTCTCGCCTTATCATTCAGTGTCTCCTTAATCACGCCTACATACACGAAGTCAATGAGAGCCTCAATCGCGCCCTTGAAGCCGCGCGGAGCCTTGAATCCGTTCTTTTTGTAGAATCGCACAAGCGGGAAGAAGAGGAGGCACATCACTATCATGGTGATAAATAGCGCAAGCACGTTTTTGGTAATCGAAAGGTCGAGAGGGCGATCTATCTTGTAATCGCCGGTCAACTGGCCGTCGACGAGCTTAGCGCCGACCGCCTCTACGACCTTACCCTGATGATCCTCGCCCTTCTTGGGGATGAAGAACACGGCATTGCCATCCTGATAGTATTCACCATGCTCCACGCGCGACGAGGAGAAAACGTGCAATCCGTCGCTGCCCCATACTATAATAGGCAGCGGTATCGAATGGTGATGGTCGAAAGGCACTTCCCAGCCGTAGCGGTCGCCAAGGTGCTCGAAAATGATCTCCTTGACGTCTAACTTCTTCCCATCATCCTCCTTGTCGGCCGCGCTGACAGCGGGAGTGGCGGCGAAGATTGTCGCAACGACTATGGCGAATATTTGAAATAGTCTTTTCATTGGATGCTACTGAGGTTGCTTTAAATAATAACTCGTCACTTGACGCAAACCGACACCACATTATTGTCTACATCGACTATACCACCTGCTATGGCCACTTTGTGCTCTTGGCCGTCGACCGTATAGCGGATTTCGCCGGGCGCGAGAGTTGACACGAGCGACGCGTGATGATTGAGCACGGTAAAGCTTCCTTTCTGCCCGGGGAGATTGACCGAGTCAACGGTTCCCTCGAACACTACATCGGATGATGATATGATTTTCAGTGTCACTTTTTGGTAAAGTTATGAGTTATGGGTTATAAGTAAAGTCGCTGTCGCGAAGCGCGCGCTACGAGTCCTAAACTCTGAAGAGCGGCGCGGGGCTACTGTCGTTACACCTCAGCGAGGAGCTTCTTGCCCTTCTCGATAGCCTCGTCAATCGTGCCCACGTTGAGGAACGCCTGCTCGGGATATTCGTCCATTTCGCCTGAAAGAATCATCTTGAAGCCGCGTATTGTCTCGCTCAAAGGCACGAGCACGCCCGGAAGGCCGGTAAACTGCTCCGCAACATGGAAAGGCTGCGAAAGGAAGCGCTGTGCGCGGCGCGCGCGGGCCACGACGAGTTTGTCCTCGTCAGAGAGCTCGTCGACACCGAGAATTGCGATAATATCCTGAAGCTCGTTGTACTTCTGGAGAAGCTGCTTAACCGCCTGGGCTGTATTGTAGTGATCTTCGCCGATGATGTTCGGGTCGAGGATTCGCGATGTTGACTCAAGGGGATCGACGGCGGGGTAGATACCGAGCTCGGCGATTTTACGCGAAAGCACGGTAGTCGCGTCGAGGAATGAGAATGTGGTCGCCGGAGCCGGGTCGGTCAAGTCGTCGGCCGGCACATAAATAGCCTGTACAGAAGTGATCGATCCGTTCTTCGTTGAAGTGATTCTCTCCTGAAGCATACCCATCTCTGAAGCGAGCGTAGGCTGATAGCCCACAGCCGAGGGCATACGGCCGAGAAGCGCCGATACCTCCGAACCTGCCTGAGTGAAACGGAAGATGTTGTCGATAAAGAGGAGAATCTCCTTGCCGCCACCGTCAGCGTCGCGGAACTGCTCGGCCACGGTAAGACCCGTAAGAGCCACGCGCAGACGGGCACCCGGGGGCTCGTTCATCTGGCCGAACACAAGCGCGGCCTGAGAGTTGTTGACCTCTTTCATGTCGACATCGGCAAGATTCCACTGGCCTTTCTCCATGCCTTCCTCGAATTTCTTGCCGTATTTCATTACGCCGCTCTCGATCATCTCGCGGAGGAGGTCGTTACCCTCGCGGGTACGCTCGCCCACGCCGGTGAACACCGAGAAGCCGTTATGGCCTTTGGCGATATTGTTGATAAGCTCCATGATGAGCACGGTCTTGCCCACGCCGGCGCCGCCGAAGAGGCCGATCTTACCGCCCTTGCTGTACGGCTCGAGAAGGTCGATCACCTTGATACCGGTGTAGAGAATCTCCGTGCCGATGGTTAGGTCCTCGAATGTCGGGGCAGGCTGGTGGATGGGGCGCAAATTGTCGCGGTTAAGCTCTGGAAGGTGGTCGATAGCCTCGCCGATCACGTTGAGTAGACGACCCTTCACCTGCGAACCGGTGGGCACCGCAATCGGGCGCTCAAGATTGTCAACGCGGAGGCCGCGCTGGAGTCCGTCGGTACTTTCCATTGCAACGCAACGCACCGTATCCTCGCCGATATGCTGCTCAACTTCGAGAATAAGCATCGAGCCGTCGGGACGGTCGATTTTAAGCGCCGTATAAATCGGGGGCAAAATGTTGTCTTCGCCTTCGAAGATAACGTCGACCACAGGACCGATTACCTGGGCAATTTTTCCGTATTTTTCGCTCATTGGATATAGAGTAAGAATTTCAAACTAAGAGTTATCGCGATATGATTAAAAATGGAGTCCGTAGACAATCACGAGAGCCATCAACACGAGGTTGAAAAGATTGATCGGCAGCAGATACTTCCACTCAAGTGAAAGGAGCTGGTCGATACGGAGGCGGGGGAAAGTCCACTTAAACCAGATTATGATAAACGAGAGGATCACAGCCTTACCGATAAACCAGAGGGGCGACGGGATGTAGGCCATCACGTTGTTGAAACCGTCCCATCCGTGAATCTGAATCGGCATCCAACCTCCGAAGAAAAGGAGGGTCGCCACGCCGGCCACGATGAAAAGGTTAAGGTACTCGGCGAGATAGAAGAAGCCGAAGTGGATACCTGAATACTCGGTGTGATACCCGGCAGTCAGCTCGCTCTCAGCCTCAGGGAGGTCAAAGGGGCCGCGGTTGGTCTCTGCTGTGCCAGCGATCATATAAATGATGAAGGCGATAATCGCGGGGATATGGCCGGTAAAGATAAACCAACCATTAGCCTGAGCCTCAACGATTTTAGTGACCGACATAGTTCCGGCGAAGCATACCATAGTAAGCACCGACAGGCCGATCGACAGCTCGTAGCTGATCATCTGCGCACCCGAACGCATAGCTCCGACGAGAGTGAACTTATTGTTAGACGACCAACCCGCCATAAGAATACCGAGCACACCGATCGACGAAACGGCGATCAGGAAGAAAATGCCGATATTGAAATCTATCACCTGCAAGCCTCTGCCCCAGGGAAGCACCGCGAACGAGAGCATCGACGCGATAATCACCAGATAGGGAGCGAGAGCGAAGAGGAATTTATCGATATGGTTAAGGCTGATAAGCTCCTTGATAAGTATCTTAAACATATCGGCGAAACTCTGCAAGAGTCCCCAGGGGCCTACGCGGTTGGGGCCGAGACGGCACTGGAAGAAAGCGCAGACCTTACGCTCGAAGTAGATGTAGAAAAGAGCGAGCAACGCGTACGCGAGCAGAAGCCCGACGCCGATAAGCACACACTCGGTGCAGGTCACCAGCCAGGGCGCCATGAACGACGCGAGCAGGTCGTGGATCCACGATGTGACTACCGAGAAGTTAAATATATGTTCGTTCATAAGATGAATGATGGTTTACTTTATTGACATTAACGGTCCATATCGGGGATGATGTAGTCGAAGGAGCCGCCGATAGTGATAAGGTCGGCGATCTTCTGGCCTTCGGCCGCGGTAGGCATCACAGCCGCGAGAGGCAAGCAGGGGGGGGCGAGTTTCAGGCGGTAAGGCTTGTTGGTGCCGTCGCTCTCAAGGTAAACGCCGAATACGCCGCGGCAACCTTCCACTTCCTGCCACCAACGGCCGGCCGGAAGCTTGATAACCTTAGGCACCTTGGCCTGTATCTCACCTTCGGGAATCTTGTCGATAAGCTGCGCGATGATGTCGGCCGACTGCTGGATTTCGGCGATACGGCATTTGAAGCGAGCCATCGCGTCGCCCGCGGTCATAACGACCTGCTCAAATTCCACCTTGTCGTAGACGGCATAGGGACGGTTCTTACGAAGGTCACAGGCCCAACCCGACGCGCGGCCCGAAGGCCCGGTCACCGACCAGTCGATTGCCTGGTCGCGGGTAAGCACGCCTACGCCTTCCATACGGTTCTTGGCTATGACGTTGCCTGTAAATATCTTATTGTATTCCTTAATGTTCTGGGGGATTACGTCGAGAAGCGCGTGAACGTCCTTCACGAAGTCAGGATCAAGATCGGCCATGACGCCGCCGATCGTGTCGTAGTTGAACGTCATGCNGGCGCCGCNGGNCTTATCCATGATGTNGAGNATCTNCTCNCGCNCGCGGAGCGTGTAGAACAGNATCGTNGTCGCACCNAGGNCCATGNAGAANGTGCCGGCGAAAAGACAGTGCGATGCTATACGCGAAAGCTCGTCCATGATCACGCGGATATACTGCGCGCGAATCGGGGCCTCAATGCCGAGAGCCTTCTCGTAGCATAGGCAGAGGCCGTGGTGATATTGATGGGCCGAGAAATAGTCCATACGGTCCATGAAATGGAGAGTCTGGGGATAGCCGAGGTTTTCGCAGAGTTTCTCAATGCCGCGGTGTATATAACCCATATATACATCGATTTTCTTTACGGTCTCGCCGTCGATGGCGGTGCGGAATCGGAGCACGCCGTGAGTCGCGGGGTGCTGCGGGCCGATATTCACCACGAAATCGTCCTTCGCAAAGATAAGGCGATGCTTCTTCTCGACCTTTCCGTCGGCATTTTCGACATACATGTCGGTGCCGTCCGACTGGCGCTCGTTCTCGATCGACACGGGGTTGAGTTCGGGGTCCGCGTCATAGTTTTTGCGCAGCGGATAGCCAACCCAGTCGATGTTGAGGAATAGGCGTCGCATATCGGGGTTGCCGATGAAAATAATGCCGAAGAAATCGTAGACTTCACGCTCAAAGATACCGGCAATCGACCATATATCGCTGACCGAATGGAGCATTGGTTTTTCGACATCGTCGGTGGTCACCACTATCGACACCTGGTCGTGGGTTACCGACGAGGTGAGATAATAGATGCAGCCCATTTTGTCCTTCCAGTCCATGCCGACAATCGTCACCAGATAATCGAACGGCGAATCCGCGTCTTCGCGGAGCGTCTTGGCCAGGTCGTGAAGCTGGGCGTCGGGAATAGTAATCTGGAGCATCTCGCCCTGCTCGAAAGTGGCTGAGGGGAAGAGCTTTGAGATTTTATCCTGCAGTGTTGCCATATCTTAATAGCAGTAATTATAATTTTTATAGCAGAATCAGTGATTGGTTGGCACCGGGTTCATTCCTTTGATTGACAATCGGCTGATTTCCTGCCTTATCCCACACTGCGCGCCCCGTTGCGGGAGCCGAGCATGAGCGATTGGTTAATATACATATTTATATAAGGGCAACGCGCGATCAGTCGATCGGGTGCTCTTCAAGGAAGCGACGCTGGCTTTCCTGGCGATTGACACCACCGAAGAATCGCTCCACTTTTATTTTGCGCGAGAGCTGCATGATACCGTAAATCATCGCCTCGGGACGCGGAGGGCAACCGGGCACGAACACGTCGACCGGCACGATATCCTCGATGCCTTTGGCCACGTGATACGAATTGCGGAACGGACCGCCCGAAATCGCGCAGCTGCCGCAGGCTATCACGTATTTTGGCTCGGCGAGCTGGTCATAGAGACGGCGGAACACAGGCACCATGCGATGCACAATCGTTCCGGCCACCATCATGAAGTCGGCCTGACGCGGCGAGGCGCGCGCTACTTCCCAGCCAAAACGGGCCATATCGAATCGGGCCGCGCCAAGCGACACGAATTCGATACCGCAGCAACTGGTGGCGAAGGTGAGTGGCCAGAGTGAGTTAGACCGCCCCCAGTTGATCAGCTTGTCGAGCGAGCCCACGAGCACGTTAGTGCCGCTTTCCTGGAGCTGCTTCACCAAGCTTTCGATATATTCATTATCTTTCCATGCCTCGTAGGGCATGCTTTTGGTAGTGACTTCTTTTACTTCCATTTCAAAGCTCCTTTCCGCCATGCGTAGGCCAAACCGAGAATTAAGAATCCGAGGAATACTGCAATGCTAAGAAGGCCGTTGGGGCCGAGAGAGCGCATCACTACGCCCCACGGGAAGAGGAACACGGCCTCCACGTCGAACATCAGGAAGAGAATGGCAAACAAATAATATCCCACCGAGAAGCGGGTCATTGACTCGCCGCGGGTGGGAATACCACATTCGTAGGCCTCGCCTTTCTGAACGTTGAACGATTTCGGGGAAATAAGCTTCGCGATAAACATGGCCAGGAACACCAGCGCGGCACCCGTGAGGAGCGCGGTCAGGGCGAGCAGGCCGTTGTTTTCGATTCCGAATATTGCTAATGATGTCATGTCGTAATGTGATTTTTCACAATTTTTCGCAAAGGTAGCTTTTTTTACCCAATTGACAAAATTAATATTAACAACTTTTCACCAAAGTTTCCAACATTTCGGTCAATTACGCTTCTTCGCCGCGAATCGCGACGATTGCGCCGCAAAAAAAACGGCGATGTGCCCGGGGCGGGGAATCCGCGGCGGGCACATCGGTTTATGAGTGGGTTCAGTATGTTACTTGGAGGAGGGTTTAGGCGCATTGTCGTCGGCAGGCTGCAGCGACTTGTAGGAAGCCTGCACCTCAACCGAGATCTTGTCGTTGACTTTAAAGCGCATAAACATCTCGGGGAGATACGACAGTCGCGACGCGAAATCGCTCACGGCGAAGTCTTTGATTTCCTTATTGGCATAGTCGTAGGCCAGGGGCGAAGCGTTGTCGGGCGAGAACTGAACGCCTGAGATGACGTTGAGGCTCATCGGAAGCGCCAAGAAGTTGATTTCCGAGCGGCTGATCCCCGCGATATTGACATTGCCGAGCGACACCTGAGCCACGTTCTTCTCAAGGTCGATTTTGTAGCCGGCAAACGATGTGTAGGAGGTTTTCGCCTCGCCTGTCTCAGTGTCGGTCACGGTGACTTTGGCGTTGAAGANGTTTGACGTCTGGATGACGCGTACGTCGTAACNGTCNTTNAACGTGTATTCAATATCGTAGTAGACCGTGCTTTGGGTCGCGTTAATGGTAGCGCCGCTCTGTCGCATCTTGAACGCACTAACAGTGACCGGCCCTCCCGTGGTGGTGGGAACGGTGGCATTAGGGATAGACAGAACAACGAAACCCTCGTTGTCGACCGTGTATTTCTGGTCGGCGATAGTGAAGCTGTAGCGCGCCCCGGTCGGCGAAACCTGCAGGTCTTTGATGTTGACATCGACTTTAGAGGCGGTCACGTTAAACTCAAACTCATATTTAGCCCCGGCGAAAAGCATCGGGGCAGCCTCGGCGGCCTGGGCATCGGTCACGAGGCTTGCGTTATAGTTGAGATTGTATTGCACGGTCTGGGTCGGCGTGTCGTCGNCGNGACACGAAGTCATGGCGAANGCCGCCGNACAAGCGATAAGNGTTGCTCTTGATATTTTCATCGGTTTATGTGATTTTTCTATATTGAGAGATTAGTTTCCTACGGTAAATAACGTCGGGCGCGGGCGGTTTATTGTGCGAACGACAGCGAGAATCTGACAGTTACGCCTATCCTGCGCGGATTGCCGCGCTGGAGAAAGCTATGGCCTATCGACTCGAAATAAAACGAATGGAACTTCGTGGCCGTGAGGTTCTCGCCCCATAGGTCGATGTCGGCGTAGGGTGTGCGGAAAGTCACCGAAGCTCCGAGTTGGGCATAAAAGGGCTGCGAAAGGGTGTTTTGCTCGTTCCAATATATGCGCCCCGCGCCGCGGCACGTCACCGTCGGCTCTATTGCCGTAAGCCCGCTCCATGGAGTGGAGAGGCTGTAGGTAGCCGAGGCGAAAAGGGTGTTTTGAGGAGCGTAAGGCACGTGGTTTCCCTTGTAGTCGTTGCGGCCGTCGTTGAAATCCACAAAGCGAGCGTCGGCCAAACCGTATGATGCCGCGAGGCGAAGCGATTTCACCGGGGTGTAGACCGCCGACAGCTCCACGCCGCAACTGCGGGTCTTACCCGCGTTAGCCATCATGCGCCCAGTCGAATTCTCGTCGGGAAACACTGTCATCTGCTGGTCGCGGCACTGCAGATAGAAAGCCGAGAACTCAAGCGACAGTCCCGCTGAGGGGATGTTGGCCTTGGCGTCGATTTCGTAGTTCCACGAAGTCTCAGGCTTGTAAGAAATTATATCGGCCGTATCATACCCCTCTTCGCCCGCCGCGGGCATGCCGCCGGTCGATGGTTTGGCGGCTTTCATCATCTCCTGCTGGAGTATGTCGGAGAACATCTGAGTGTTGTATCCTCCCGACTTGTAGCCCTTCGACACGATCGCGCCGACCGCCACATCGGGGGTCACCCGATAGGCCACCTTGAATTCGGGAAGCAGCTGCAGTGAGGTGAGGTGCATGGCATCGGCAAGGACAAGGTCGATTTCGCGATTCATTATCGGCACAAGCTGAGTCCCGGCGGGAGTCGCAACCGACCGATACATCGTAGCCGACGTGTTAACCTGGCTGCGGTAGCGCAGGTCGGTGCGCTCGAAAGCCAGTCGCAAGCCTGCCGAGAAGGTGAATTCGCGCCAAGTGTATTCGCTTTTATGGTAGACGGCCCACCCCCAGATAGGACTGTGGAAATGGCTGTCGAGCAGCATCTCGCGCTCGTCCCATATAAGCTTCATGCCGAGCGTCGGGGGCAATGCCGAGTTGATGTTATTCTCAATAAGCCGCTCGATGCCATCGTTGCCAAAAGTAACCGGCGCGGCCATATTGTATCGCCTGTAAAAACCGTAAAGACCTCCGAGCCACGTATACGCGCCTACCGAGCCTTTACCCACGAAATCCTGCGTCAGCGACCATTCATGTCTTCGCTGCGACAACGTGAAGTAATCCTCGGGCATGAAATCCTGGTCGAGGGTCATATCGTCGTTGTGATACTGAAATCCGGTGATTGACGACAGCGAGAAGTCGCGGCCGAAGTAGCGCACGGTAAGCCCGTCGACTACCGTCGTGCGGTTGTAGTAACAGGTATCGTTATGATTGATCAGCCCTGACTCGACCGACTCATAGGGATAGCCACCCTGGCGCAACAACGCTACCCAGGCGCTGTTCTCCACGAGCACCCTCTCCGACGCGCGCCACGAAAGTTTCATTTTAGCCAGTCCCTGACGCTCGAAGTCGACCTTTTTGCCTGTAAAACTGTTGCGGAAAAAGCCGTCGGTAGAGTTCATCGACACGATGAATCCGGCTCCGAAGTTGTTGGCATGATGCTTATAGGCCGACGCCGAGGCGCGCCATGTGTTGCCTGAGCCGTATTCGGCGAGAGCTTTCACGCCGCTGAATTTTAAAGGCGAGACCGTCGAGACGTTGACCACGCCCCCCATCGAGTTGCGGCCGTAGAGTATACTCTGCGGGCCGCGTATCATCTCTATACGGTCGATGTCGGGGAAATTGAAGTCGAAATTGTCTTTATTGAGTATCTGCACGTTATCGACGTTAAGCGCTACAACAGGCTGGTCGATGCGCGTGCCGAGTCCGCGCACGTAGATAGTAGAGGTCATGCGGGAGCCGTATTGCGGCATGAAGAAGTTGGGAACAAGATCGCTCACTCCCCTTATCCCGACTATATCGTAGGTCTCGATCTGCGACGGCCCCACCACTGTCTCCGCAGCGGGGAAGCGGGCCGCGGAGGTCGCCTTAATCGCTGTGACCGACACCTCGTCGAGTCCTACTACCGAATCGGCATATTCAGCCGGAGCCGGCGCGGCGTGCACCGTGGCTGAAACCGCCCCCAACATAGCGGCGGTCAACGCGTATTTAACAAAATTTGTGCTCATGATTGATTTTGAAAGCGCGAAGATAGTCAACTTTTTTCACACAATTTGCTCAAAACCGAAAAAATCACTAACTTTACCCCCAACAAACCTTCAACCTCCAAATGAGCAAAGACACGCCCAAAGAATCACCCGAACTGATAGCAAGGCTCCGCGACCCGGAGACTTGTCGCGACGCTTTTGGCGAAGTCATTGCCAAATTCACCGAGCCGCTGTACTGGCAGATACGCCGCATGGTCGAGAACCACGACGACGCCAACGACATCCTTCAGGAGACGTTCATTAAGGCATGGAGCTCGATTGAGAACTTCCGCGGCGACGCGAAGCTCTCGACCTGGCTCTATAAAATCGCCATTAACGAGAGCCTCACTTTCATAGCCAAAGAGCGGAAACGCCTCAACGTCTCTATCGACGACGAAGCCTCAATGCTCGTCAACGCGATCGAGGCCGACGAAAACATCGACGGCGACCAGCTCGCCCTCGAATTGCGCAAGGCTATCGCTCAGCTCCCTGAGAAGCAGCGCCTTGTGTTCAATATGCGATACTACGACGAGATGAAATACGAAAAAATGGCCGAAATTCTCGGCACCTCAGTCGGAGCCCTCAAAACCTCCTATCACCTCGCCGTCAAAAAAATCGAGCAATATTTTTCTGAATCAGATTAAACTTTTAGCTCTCTCGCGAGTCTAAGCAAATACAAAACAATAATACAAGCTTCAAAAACAACCACGACTTAATAGTGCGAAATGGATAAAAACAGCGAAATACTCAACAAAATCGGCCGCAAATCGGGCATGACAGTGCCCGACGGCTACTTCGCGGATTTTGCCTCGCGCATGGCCCAATCGCTCCCCCCGCTCAAGAAAGCTGAGGAGCCGGCTAAACGGTCGCTCTGGCTCAGGGTAAGGCCCTACACCTATCTCGCAGCGATGTTCTGCGGCATTTGGCTGATGATGCAGATGTTCGGCATGATGTCGAGCAGCCATATCGACCTTAACAATTACCCCGAATTTCAGAATGCCCTCGCCAACGAAAATGTGGTAAAGGACTACTTCTGCCCATCGACCGACGAGTACTACATGCTCGAAGACCTCTACGACAGCGGCCTCGACCCCGACGAACTTTTCGACGAAGCCTCCGACTCGACCCTAACAGTCGAGCCCGAAGCGCTCCCCGACGACCAAGACCCACTCTACTCTCCGATAACCAACGAATAATCTATGAAACGGATTTCTATCATTCTATTCATTATCGCGGCCACTATGGCCACGGCTATCTCGGCTCAGAACCCGGGCCGAAACCAGCGTCAGAAATGGTTTGAGGAGATGAAGGAGCTTAAACACGAATTCCTCGCTAAGCAGCTCAAACTCAGCGACCAGCAGCGCGAAAAATTCTTCGACATCTACGACCGTATGGACGAAGAGCTTGAGCGCCTCAACGCCGAGAACCGAGAGCTTGAACGAAAAATCAAGACCACCCCGGCGGCTAAAGTGACCGATGTCGACTACGACCAGGCCATACAGTCGCAACTCGACCTCAAAGGGCGCGAATGTGAAATCGAGAAGCGTTATTACGCCGAGTTGCGCAACGTGCTATCAAAAAAACAGCTTTTCGAGCTAAAGGCCGCCGAGCAGGAATTCCGTATGCAAGTCATGCGCCAGCACCGCAAAATAAAGAAATAGCAGGCAAGCCTGCTTCGCGATTGCACACAATGTTCTTATCTATACACGACACGGCGGCTCCCTCGCGGGGTCGCCATGTTTATTTTTCTTGAAGTCAATCCATGTCAATAACCTCTCGATTATGAATCGACATTTTTCGCTTATAACCCGATTGATCGCAGCAGTGGCAGCGATTGTAATCCCTTTGGCAATGAATTCTGAAAACTCCCCGTCGACCGCACCCGATTTCGCTTACCCCGAAAAGGTAATCGCCAACGCCGAGACCCAACTCAACGATGCGCTGAANGCCGCCGACGGTCAATCGGTAGTGAACGCCCTTATCAAGTACGGGCTAGCCAAAACCTCGATCAGCAACGACAACTATGCCGACGTGATAAAGAAAGTAGNGNCAGTTATCGACAAGGAGACCCAACCAGCCGTGCGCAGCCTGCTCCAGATGCTTNTCGCCGACCTATACANCTCTTATTATTCCGCCAACCGCCATAACTTCGACGAGCGCACCACCCTCGCCGCAGAAAAAGNTTTCACGCTTTGGAGCGGANCGCAATTCAAGGACAAAATCCGCGGCCTATATCTCGCCGCGCTTAGCCCACGCGAAGAGCTATTGGCCGCTAAGACAGCCGACTACCCCGAAATAATCACTTCGGGCGACTATACCTACACGTTCTACCCCACCCTCTTCGACTTCGCTTCAAACAAGGCAATAAACGCGCTCAACGCGCTTTCATCCCGCCAGGGAGTATTCCCGCTCAATGCCCTTTTCAACAAAGTGGCTCTTCCCCAGATACTCACCCCGACCAACCGATCGATCGTTGAGATAGCCGACAACTGGGTAGCGGCTCACTCCGCTGAATCAGCCCCCTACATACAGGCCCTCATCGCCCGTAGCGAATACCTAAGCCGCTGTTTGGCTAACAAAAGCAACTCCAATGCTTATATAACCCCTGCTATCAAGGCATATCGCGACCACGTGTCGAATCCCTACGCCATTGAGCTCATTCTCGACACGGCCTCATCCATGATTTCAGGGAAAAATGCAACCGAAGTCTACGGCATACTATCCAAATTCATCACCGACCACCCCGACTATATACGTATCGACGCGGTAAAAGCGGCTCAAGCGATTCTCTCGCAAGAGAATGTCCTCGCCGACGTGCCCGCAGTGGTGGCAAAAGACCGCCCCGCCGAGTTGAATGTCAAACTGATCAACGCACCGGAAGCCACCGTGCATATCTACCGGATGAAATCAGGCATCACTAAGACAGAAAACTTCAAAATCACCGATTTTGAAACTACCCCATGCTTTTCGACAACAGTGAAGTCAGACAAATCCATTCCTTTCTCAGATAATATCAAGGCCGAATTCACGCTCTCGCGCTACGGCATCTACCGCTTGGCCCTCGATGGCGAAAAGCCCGACCGCAATAACGTTAACATATTTCGGTGCACCGACATCGCCATGATTTCCAACGACGTTAATACCGATGCCGCCGTCTGGGCGGTAAATCCCGCTACTGGAAAGCCTCTGCCGGGCGTAAAAGTCAAATTTGAGCAACGAGACTTCGACATTACAGTGCTCAAAACCGAAACAACCGACAGCGATGGCGCCGTGACGCCCCCTCGCTCACCATCAAGCTACTATATTTCGGCCTCTAAAGGCGACGACAAATACGCTCTCTCGATGTGGGAATATCTCTCTGAGTCACGCGACGAGACCAACAAAGCGGCATATATCAACACCGACCTCCCGATCTATCATCCGGGCGACACGGTCAATATCGTCGCGATTTTCTACAGCTACAATGCGAAATCTAAATCGCCGCTGAAAAAACTCTCTGCCGAGCTTATTATCAAGAACGCTAACAATCAGGCGCTCGACACAATCTCTATTGTCACCGATGAATATGGCCGCGCCAGCGCGTCGTTTCACATCCCTACCGACGGCCTTACCGGCAACTACCGCATTTCGGCCAAAGCCTCCGACAAGTATCTCGCGACCGAGCGGTTCATGGTAAGCGACTATAAGCTCCCTACCTTCGAGATTACGCTCGACACTCCCCAGATAGAAGGTTCCGACGTGATAGTCAAGGGTAAAGCCATGGGCTACAACGGATTCCCGATTCAGAACGCATCGGTCAAAGTAGCGCTCGCAGGCATGTCGCGCTCTTCTTGGTTCCTACCGCAAAGTGTCGAATTCTACACCGATACCATTGCAACCGACCAATCGGGCCAGTTCGCAATACGCGTCACTCCCGAAATCGCAGCCACCACTCCGTTCCCCGGCGGAACAATCAAAGCCGACGTCACCGCGACTTCAGCCTCAGGCGAGAGCCACGAGGCGTCGACCACATTCTCTATCGGTAAATCTTATTATATCGAAGCTTCCGAGGGTCTTCTCCGTGCGGTAGCCGACGCAAAACTTCACTACGGACTTTTCAATTTCGTCAACAAATCGGTCGACGGCACCCTTATGCTGAAATTCACCCGCGGCGGTGAGTCGCGCGAAATCACAGCGACCACTAAAGCCGGAACTGCCTCGGCGACTGCCGATCTTTCCGGCCTACATTCAGGTGTTTATCAAGTTGAAATATCAGCGCCTGGCACCGACGCCGAGACCGTAACACTTTCTAAAGTAAGCGTCTATAACTCCGCGGACTCCAATTCGCCCTCCGACTCTCATCTATGGATCCTCGACAATCATATAACCATCAACGCGGCCAGCAAGCGCAAAGCCGAAATCGTATATGCGGTCAGCCAGCCCGACGCCTACGTCCAAATGACCATGTACACTTCCGACAAAGTATTGTCGCGCAAGTGGTTGCGNCCGANGCAGGGAGTCAACAAACTTACGGTTGAAATTCCCGCNGGAGTCGAAACCGCGAATGTNCTGCTCACCACCGTTTGNGACTACCAGTCCTATACAGAAGATATTGACATCGAGGTGAAAAACCCGGCTAATACGCTCAATGTGGAAATAGAGCGTATGCGCGACCGCGTTTCGCCCCTCTCCGAAGAGACCGTGACAGTAAAAGTCACCGACGGAAGCGGTAAAGGGGTGCAGTCGGCGTTGATTCTCGATATGTATTCCAAGGCTCTTAACTCGCTGCAAAGCCATTCATGGCATTTCTTCCCGAGAAGCGGTTACAGCGCGTCGTTGTCTTTTTCAAGCTACAACCCCATGACNACGTCAGTGTNATCTNACTGGTCGTNGTTTGCCAACAGAGNCAATAAATATAAGTCTAACCCTATTTTCGTGCCATCTTTCAATTTATACGGACACACATTTGGCTCAAAAATGTCGATGGATCGTATTATGATACGAGGAACATACAATTCCGCGGCTCCCATGATGTCAAAGATGGAATCAAACGATATGGTTCTTGAGGAAAGCGCGGTCGTCACAGAGTACAAATCGGCTATGACCGGCGCTGCTGTTGGGATAGCACATGACGACGTCGACATTGGAGCGGGAGATGGAATTGTAGAAGTTGGCACAGTGACAAGTGAGGAGCAACAATACCGCCCCTCTGACATCGCGCTCGCCTTCTTCGCCCCCAACCTCACCACCGACGCCCAGGGTAACATGACATACAGCTTCACAGTGCCTAACGCCAACACCACTTGGGCACTCTACGCCTTGGCCTACAACGAGGCTATGCTTACCGACCTCTCGGTAGCCGAAATCATTTCGTCGAAGCCTATCATGGTCGAGCCCAACCTCCCGCGCTTCATCCGTCAAGGCGACACAGCGCAGGCGAGCGTGCTTGTGATGAACTCCACCGACGCCGAGCAAGCAGCAGAAGTGCTGTTCGAGATTCTCAACCCGGCTGACATGAGCGTCGCTAAATCGTTCACAAAGTCGCTCACTCTCGCGCCATCTTCATCAGAAGCAGTGGATTTCACAATAACGACCGACGCCACATCGTCTAATATGCTCGTGCGCGTAAAAGCCTCAAACTCGACCTACACCGACGGCGTTCAGACCCTTCTCCCCGTTCTCCCCGCCTCGCAGCAGGTCATGGACTCTGAGACCTTCTATCTCACCCCCGACGAGATGAACTTCTCCNTGCCCTTGCCTAAAAGCGACATAGCCGACGCGACCACGATAGTAAGCTTCTGCGAAAATCCGACCTGGGAAGTAGTGNNGGCACTCCCGGGCCTGCGCNCNGAGGAGTCGTCAACATNNCTCGCCGCCTCCGCCGCGATTTTCTCGGCTGCGGTGTCGGGTAAGGTGCTCGACCTCAACCCGACTGTGGAGCAAGGGCTACGCCAATGGCTCGACGGCGCCAATGGCGACGGCGCGCTCCTCGCAATGCTCAACCNCAACGACGNCCTCAAGCANCTCNCCCTCGCCTCAACTCCTTNGATCGATANTGCCGAAAGCGACGCCGAGCGCCTTTCGCGCCTGGNGCTCCTCTNCGACNGCGACGANATCAAGTCGGCGATCNNCCGCAATGCCGNTAAGCTATCTNAACTGCAATNCGCCGATGGCGGATGGTNCTGGACCGACTATTATAAGGAATCGTCGCTNTGGGTGACACTCGAAATTCTCANCAATTTCGCAGAACTTCGTCANCTCGACTGCTTCCCCTCGCAGCTTGAGCCTATGGTGAAGAAGGCATTGAAATATGTCGATGCCGAGGTAGCCAAGGTCTATGCCAAGCATCCCGCGGGCGATTTCCTATTCTACACCTACGTGCGCGGACTCTATCCGGAGGTTGCAATGTCGGTCGGCGCGACGAAAGCGTTCGACGCCACTATAAAATCTGTGGCTACCGCATGGAAGAAATTCCCCACCGGGCAGAAAGCGGCCGCCGCGCTTATGCTCTACCGCGCAGGGCGCAAAATAGAGGCCGGCAACGTGCTCAACTCGCTCCGCGAATTCGCTACTTACAATCCTAAGTTGGGTATGTGGTGGGATTCTCTCGACGGCTCTTCGATATTCGGCCTCTCCACCACCGGTCAGACAGTCTTCATACTCGAAGCGTTCAACACCGTCGACCCCGGATGCAAGGAAATAGACCGTATACGTCAGTGGCTCATACTCAACAAAGTGGTTCAGGACTGGGGCACCTCGGTCAACGCTTCGGCCTGCGTGGCCTCGATTCTTCAATGCGGCTCCAACTGGCTCTACAAGCCGGGCAATGTTGAAATCGCCGTTGGAGGCGCACCGATTAAACCTACCGATATAGATACGCTCACGGGCGCATTCCACACCGCGATCGACCATCCTTCAGGCGATCTGACCATCGCCCGCGGCAACCAAGGCCCTGCATGGGGAGCGGTTATGACCCGCTCAACCCAGGTAATGACCGACATCAAGGCTCACTCGATACCTGAGCTGTCGATTCAGAAACAGATGCTTGCCAACGTCTACGGTCAATGGGTCGACACCAACGAAATGACAGTTGGCCAAACGGTTAAGGTAAGACTTATCATCAACTCGCTACGCGATATGGACTATGTGACCATCGTCGACAACCGCGCCGCAATGATGGAGCCGGTGGTTCAAACCCCGCGCCCGGTCTACTGCGACGGCATCTTCTTCTACCTTGAAAACCGCGACGCCGCGACCAACCTATTCATATCTCATCTCCCTAAGGGGCAATACATTGTAGAGTATGAAATGTATGTCAACAACGCCGGAAGCTACTCGTCGGGCGTGGCCACGATTCAGAGCCAGTACGCTCCCGAAATGACCGCGCACTCCTCCGGCTCGCTCCTACGCTCCGCCGCCCGCTAAACCTTATCCAATGCACGCCATAAAATCCCGAAGCCGCGAGCTTCGGGATTTTTTTACGGGTTGCGGCAAACGCTATTTAAGAAAAATCATTACCTTTGGGGGCATGAAGCACACCCTACTCGCTATATTTACCTTAATCGCCATGACGGCCATAGCCGATCGATGCCCGAAATTCGAGATGCGCGGCGCCTGGATCGCCACCGTCTACAATATTGACTGGCCATCGCAGCGCGGCGCCACCGAGAAAATCGCCGCAACGCAGAAAGCCGAGCTCGACACGATGCTCACGCGCCTGAGCCGCGCGGGCTTCAACGCCGTGTTTCTCCAAGTGCGCCCTATGGCCGACGCGCTCTATAAATCATCCTACGAGCCATGGAGCCACCATATCACCGGCAAACGCGGCCTCACTCCGGCTTACGACCCCCTTCAATATGCCATCGATCGCTGCCACTCGCTCGGCATTGAGCTCCACGCCTGGATCAACCCCTTCCGTATCGTGCCGCAAAAGCTAATTGCCAAGGATGAAACAGACTATTCTAATCTCTGGATGACCAACATAAAGGATGGCAAACCTTTCTCGATAATGAATCCCGGGCTGCCCGAAGCGCGGCGGCTCATCGCGGATGTGGTCAAAGAGATAGCCGAGGACTATGACGTAGACGGAATTGTCTTTGACGACTATTTCTACAGTCCTGAGTTTCTGCCGGAAAACGAGAAGGCGGCTGATTGGAAGCAGTTTAAAAGCTCGGGCTACAAAGGCGCGATAGCCGACTGGAGGCGCGACAACGTCAACAAGACGATAAGCCTCGTCTACTCGACGCTCGCTAAGATAAAAAACGGCAAGATACGATTCGGGGTTGCCCCGCAAGGGATTGCGGGGGGCAACGGCGCGCACGCCGAATCGGGCATACCGAAGCTTACGCGCTACGGAGTGGTCACAGGCGACAGCCAGTACTCAAAAATCTACTGCGACCCGGTTGCTTGGATGCTTGAGGGATGTGTCGACTACATATCGCCGCAAATCTACTGGACGCGCGACAATCCGAGGCATGGCTACACAGGATTATGCCGATGGTGGTATGACACGGCCAAGGCTTGCTCGCGCCATTGCTTTCCGAGCGCGATCATAGCCCGCTTCGGCAACAAAAACAGCCTTGAATTCTGGAAAGAGTCGCTCGCTCAACTCAACGACAACCGCGCATACGCCTCCGACACCTATCCCGGCACCGTGTTCTATTCGGCCACATACATATCGGGGCCAAAATGCAAGGGCTTCGGCGACTACCTCGCCAAGCAGGCTTATCAGTCGAAAGCGCTCATGCCCCCGATGAAATGGAAGAAACAGGTGAAGGAGGTGGAGCTCCGCGGCCTTAAGCATCGCCGCGACCAACTGCTGTGGAACCGCAACGGCGACTGCCGCTACGTGGTCTACGCTATCCCCACTGCCGTAGGCTCTATCGACGCCATATCCGACAAATCTGAGGGGCTTTCATCAGACTACATCATCGCCATGACCTACTCCGACACATACACTATACCTGAGAAATACGCTCGCGGGTATCGCTTCGCCGTCGCGCCCTACGACCGCTACGGCATGGAGTGGAACCCGGTTTTCGTCAATTAAATGTTGGATTAATCAAAAAAATGTTTGACCACGAAAAATATATGCGCCGCGCTCTTCAGCTGGCAGCGAAATCACCTTACCATACCCACTCCAACCCCATGGTCGGAGCTGTAATCGTAGGCCCCGACGGGAAAATCATAGGCGAAGGATACCACCGCCGCTGCGGCGAGGGGCACGCCGAGGTCAACGCGGTAGCGTCGGTCAATGACCCCGAGCTTCTGAAAGACTCCACCATGTATGTCACCCTCGAACCGTGCTCACACTACGGCAAGACCCCGCCCTGCGCCCAACTTATTATCGACAAGGGAATTCCGCGGGTAGTAGTAGGTGCGGTCGACCCTTTTGAGAAAGTGGCCGGAAGGGGAATACGCATGCTGCGCGAAGCGGACGTCGAGGTGACGATCGGAGTGCTTGCCGACGAGAGCCGTGCGCTCAACGAGCGGTTTTTCACCGCCCACACGCTTGGCCGTCCTTTCGTGACAATCAAATGGGCGGCAAGCGCCGACGGATTCATGAACAGCCGCTCAGCTCTCGCCGGGGGGAAATCATACCGTTTCTCTAACCACGCCACCACTATGCTGACTCACCGACAGCGCGCCATGCACGACGCGATCCTCACTACCGCCGCCACTTATCTCGCCGACCACCCCTCGCTTACCACCCGCGAATACGACGGACCCTCGCCCCGGCGATTCATCGTCGACCGCAGCTGCGCCATCACGCCTGGGCCTGAAGGATTTGAAATACTGAATTTCAATGACATAGCTTCGACACTGGCCTATCTCTACAAGCAGGGCGTAACCTCGCTTCTGATTGAAGCCGGCCCACGCTATCTACAGGCCGTGATCGACTCCGGACTATGGGACAAAGCGCGAGTGGAGATTTCGGCCGACTTGCTCGGCAGCGAGGGCATCGCCCCCGCACCGTCGCTCCCCTCCTCGGCTATCCTCGTCGACGACCGCAAGATAGGGCATAACCGACTGATGATATATTCCAACCCGGTGGAGAAACCCGACAAGAGCGCTCTATCATAATTTTATTTAACACTGCGCGGCGGTTTTGTCATTGCAACTAACGAAATTTTTTCTAACTTTGCAGTTTGAAATATTGTCCGCAAGGGATTATTGTGCGCCGACGTGTAGTCGGTCGCCGCAAGCGATAATCTACCCGCGGCCAACCGATAGTTGTACCAAATTAAAGAATCGGCTGCGTAACAGTTTATAAAGCAGCTTTTTATATCAGGCTTATGCTTAAAAAATTAGCATTGTTAATACTTGGCGTAGTCGCCGTGACATCGATAGCGAGCTGCAACAGCGACTCTGACTACTCGTATCAGACGGTTCAGTATTCGAGCACCATCGTCACGCATTTCAACCTCAAGGAGAACAAAAATGTGCTCACATCGCTCGACACGGTGTTTTTTTCAATCGACCTCGTCAACGCGCGTATTTTCAACGCCGACTCCCTTCCATTCGGCACCAAAATCAACAAATTGCCGGTAAACATCACCACCGACCGCTGCCGCGTCATCGAGCTGACTATGCGTCTCGACAACGGCTCAGACACAACTATCAACTACCTTACCAACTCTACAGACTCAATCAACTTCGCCCACGGCCCGGTGAAACTCCACGTCGTTTCGTTCGACAACCAGGAGCAACGCGACTACATGATCGAGGTGAACGTGCACAAGATGATTCCCGACTCGCTGTACTGGGATAAGGTAGCGCGCCGCAATCTCCCCTCAAACCTGACTCCGAAGGCGCAGAAAACGGTGAAACTCGGCAAAAAAGCTTACTGCCTGACCTCTAACGGCAACGGCTCATACGCGATCGCCTCGACCGCCGACCCCGCAGCCGACGATTGGAGCGTGGCGACCGCCAACTTCACTTTCACCCCCGATGTCAACTCGCTCGCCGCCACCTCCGAAGCCCTCTTCATACTCTCGACCGACGGCTCACTCCACACCTCGACCGACGGCGAAAACTGGACCGACTGCCTGACCAACGGCAAATGGGCGACAATACTCGGCGGATACGAATCGACACTTTTGGGCCTGCGCAAAGATGGCGGCGAATATTACCACACCACCTTCCCTTCAGCCAATACCCCCGAAAAGAAAATCGCTGCCGGATTTCCCATCAGCGACCTCAGCAACGCGATTGAAATAAGCAACAAGTGGGCCGCGAACCCGCAGCTGATCATGACGGGCGGCAAACTTACCGACGGCTCACTCTCGGCCTCAATCTGGGGCTACGACGGCCGCTCATGGGCTCGCCTTGGCAACGACATGCCCAAAGCTACGGCAAGCGCTTCGCTGCTGTCGTTTGACATCGCGGTCACAGATTCAGTCACCTGGACAGTGACCGAAATGCCGGCCCTGCTGCTCTTCGGCGGACGCGACGCGAACGGCCTCAACAGCGCGACCTACATATCGCGCGACATGGGCATGACATGGAAGCAGGCCGACAACCTGCTTCAGCTCCCCGCCTATATCGCTCCCCGCCAATCGGCACAACCGCTGATATTCGAGTCGACACTCAAAGCCGACTCGCGCTCGGCAAGCGACGCATGGCAAGCGATTAAGCCGATCGCGCTTCCCGGCTGGTGGATTCCCGCCGACAGCCCCGCTTCGCGGGCGATAGCCCCGATCACTCAGTGGCAATGCCCCTACATCTATCTCTTCGGCGGCTACGACATCAGCGGCAACCTCTATAACGACATTTGGAAAGGCACAATCAACCGATTGACTTTCAAGCCGCTTCAGTAACTCCTGCGGCCCTCGAAAAGGTGAAAGCGCCTTGACCCGAAAGAAACCGACAAATCATATTACTTCTTACTTTGAAAAAGCTACTTCTCATAATATTAATGGCAATAGGGCTTGCGGCCAATAACTCGCAGGCTCAGGAGCTTCCCGCCTACAAATTTGATTTCGGCGGTCAGCTCGGCATGTCGGGCTATCTCGGCGACGCCAACGGAAGCAGCATCTTCAAGCATCCCGGCTTCGGAGCCGGCGTTTCGTTCCGCTATCTGCCCAACTACCGTATGGCCCTCCGAGGCGTGCTCGGAGTAATGGGGCTGAGCGGCAACACGGCCGACTTCGACAATGTGCTGCCCGCCGACGCGCAATACAAGTTCTCGTCGACCGTGGTCGACCTCTCGGTGCGCTACGAAATCAGCTTCTTCCCCTACGGCATAGGCGAAACCTACACGAACCTGCGCCGATGG
>WFLX010119936.1_pt1 | contig 25697 bp, 18 predicted proteins | sample 4967041 | NCBI WGS metagenome assembly WFLX01 (sample SAMN12857096, study PRJNA449069) | gut metagenome | isolation source: stool from male and female vole | host: Microtus ochrogaster | place: USA:Florida | collected 2017
ATCGAGTGCAAAGGTAGACACTTTTTGCCCCACCACCAAATTTTATAGCGGGAATTTTAAAGATTTAACATTTGAGGCGCCAAAATAAGGCTGTTTATAGTAATACACCTTAATAATATAAGTCGAATCACTTCTTAGCACGTGCAGCCTCAATATATTTCTGCATCTGAGCTACAACATCAGGATGCTGTGAGGCAACATTTACCCTCTCACCCTTATCAACTGACATGTCATATAGCTGAGGCTCGGGAAGATTTCCAGTCTCGATTTTCGGCCCCCATTGAATCATCGCAGGTCCATCGGAAGGTTCAATATATTTCCATTTGCCTGAGCGAACCGAAAGGACATGAGTATTAGACATCTCCGTAACATATTCCCTTGAATTTCTATCCTGCCCAAGGATAGTTGAAAGATGGTCCTCACTATCACAAGCACTCTCCTTTGGCAAACGCGCATTGAAAAGCGATCCGAGGCTGCGCATAAGGTCTATCTGGCTCACAAGCGCTTCACTCTCCTCACCTGCTGCCACATGACCGGGCCAACTAACGATAAATGGCACTGCCGTACCTCCTTCAAAAGAGCTATACTTATTGCCACGGAANGGACCCGCAGGACTATGCCCNTTGAGAAGCTCTTCCGCCTTGTCATCATATCCGTCATCAACAACAGGGCCATTGTCGCTGGTCAGGATAACAATAGTATTATCAGCAACTCCGGCTTCCTCAAGCGCCTTCATTATCTGCTCAACAGACCAGTCGAATTGAACTATTGCATCACCGCGAAGACCCATCGGATTTTTTCCACGGAAGCGGTCATGGGGGAAACGAGGCACATGCACGTCATTTGTTGCAAAATACATGAAGAATGGCTCATCCTTATGGCTCTCTATGAAATCGACTGCCTTTGCGGTTATGGAATCGGCAATATTTTCATCTTTCCACAATGCCTTGCCACCACCTTTCATAAAACCTATGCGGCCGATGCCGTTTACAATGCTCATGTCATGCCCATGGCTGTGCTTCAGGTTATAAAGCTTCTCAGGATTATTCTTTCCTGTCGGCTCCCCGTCGAAATTCTTTCTGTAGCTTACAAATATCGAATCACTCGGGTCATAATTCGCAACAAAACCCTGCTCGATGAAAACGCACGGCACGCGGTCAGAAGTCGCAGCCATTATATAATGGTAATCAAACCCCAAATCAGCTGGACTTGCCGCAAGAGGCGCATTCCAATCCTGCGTGCCGGTTTTGTCACCGAGCCCCAGATGCCATTTGCCTATGGCGGCAGTCGCATAACCGTTGCTGCGGAACATATCAGCAATCGTGAACTGCTCCGGACGTATAATCATCCCGGCGTCACCAGGAGCGACATCAGTGCCGGGACGGCGCCACGGATACTCGCCGGTCAGAAGGGAATAACGTGAAGGCGTGCTCGTTGCGGCAACAGCATGCACGTCAGTAAAACGAGTACCGCTTTGGGCAAGGCGGTTTACCGCAGGAGTAGTTACATTTTTTGCTCCGTAGCACTCAAGATCGCCGTAACCGAGATCGTCAGCCACTATCATCACTACATTTGGCAATCTGTCGGCGGCTTTTGCTGCTGAAAGCATGAAGCCTGCCATCACAAAGGTAAAAATTCTTTTTTTCATATGAACATGGTATATATGGTTAGAATCAAAATCACAGATGCTTACGGTAAGCACGGCGGCGGCGGTGCAGGCGCCGGTCAAAATACTGCCACTGGAGTTGCACGCTCGCATTGTCCTCAAGCTCAAGGTTGCTTTCAGCCCACTTATATCCGTTCTTTATATAGGTCGGAAGGAGGTCAGAGAACAGAAGGGCATTTACGCCACGGCTCTGGTATTCCGGTTTGATGGCAACAAGCATAAGGTCAACAATATCGTTCTTGCCTTTCATCGCCTTTAGCAGATGCACCCAGCCGAAAGGCAGGAGCTTCCCTTTGGATTTCTGGAGTGCGCGGGAAAAAGACGGCATTGAAATGCCGACTCCGACCAATTCATCATTCTCATCCACAATTACACTTATGCAATCGAGGCGAAGCACTCCAAGATATTCATTTATATAATACTCAATCTGCTTAGGTGAAAGCGGCGAATAACCGTAAAGATTGTCGTATGCCTCATTTATAAGGTCAAACAAAGCTACCCCATACTTGTCCTTGAGTTTCTTGCGCGACTTGAAATGGAGGTTTCGCAAATTATACTTGTTCTTGACTATATTCGCTATCCGCAGGTACTTGTCCGGCACCTTGTCAGGCACCGTCATGCGATATTCCACCCAGTCAGTATCCTTGGAATAGCCAAGCCTTTCNACATGCNTCGGATAANAAGCGTNGTTATNTATGGTTGCCATCGTTCCAANCNCATCAAAGCCATCCACAAGCATNCCCNCATGNTCCNTATCCGTNAANCNCNTCGGACCGANANTCNCGNTCATGCCANNCTCACGNCACCAGTTTTCAGNAGCTCCGAAAAGGGCGTTTACCACCTCATCATCATCAACAAACTCCACAAAACCGAAACGAGCCTCCTTTTTGCCGGTGCGCTCGTTCACCAGGTTATTGATTATCGCAGTGATGCGTCCTGCCGGCTTACCGTCCTTATAAGCCATGAATGAGCAGGCGTCGCAATAATCAAACGCAGGATTCTTGTCCGGCATCAAGGTCTTTATCTCGTCCGACACCAACGGCGGCACATAGCAATCATTGCCTTCATAAAGGCTGATTCCGAACTCTACAAACTTCTTAAGTTCCTCTTTGGTAGGCTTCACTACCTTTACTTCTATACCCATAATTTAGTTGAAACAGCTGTGATTGCGTCCGAAGCCGCACCCGCATGGGGCGCCGGAGCGCCAAATGAAGTGAGCCACACCAAAATTCCTATCATCACAACAAGAAAAATGATTATGGCAAGATAAATCTTGTTATTGGACCGGCGTGCAAGGTCAAGGCGCAGCTCATGGATAGCACGGTAACGGTTTTTAGGATTCGCGTCAGTNCATCGGGTTGCTATCCTCGTGAGATATGCCGGCGCGTCAGGCACCTCCGCAAGAACCGCCTTAAGCACCTTGCCGAAATTATAAATATCCTCCTCCGCATCCGCAGGAGTAAGATGCTCCTTCTGGTCGAAGCCTACATCTATCAGCTTAAGGTTCCCGATGTTTTCCGTAAAAATAATGGTTTCAGGCCTCACCGGGAAATGCACNATATGGTTNCGCTGTATATAGTCAAGCGCATCCACCAACTGGTTGCACACCTTTTCAAGATGCGCCGGNGTNACCTTCTTCTCGCGTATNAGNTTTGNAAGNGAATCACCATAAACGTCATCGGTAATAATGCACCGTCCCAGACCNGGNACATCNTCGNANTCATTNATCATTACAATGTGAGGATGGGCGAGATTNTATCTCACGTCAAATTCCTTTTCTATCATTGCAGAAAAGCGCGGGTCACCCTTATACTTGCTTTTCAGGGTTTTGAGCATGACCCACTTGCCAAATTTCTTGGCGGTGTACACATCGTAGTACTCCTCGTCCCACTCGGGCAAGAGCTCAATTTCAGTCCATTTCTCAGGATTCTCTCTCTTGGTCTCGTTCATCAGCCTTTTCGGCGGGAAACGGCGGCACGATGTCAATACATCTCAAACGTGAGGCGGCTACCGGTGTCAACATCAGTCAGGTACAACATTGTCCCTGCTATTGCCCACCTGTAAGTCCACTGCTCACCGCTATCCATAAAGGACACATAAAGCCAACTGCCATCCGGCTCCCATGTTATTGGGTAATCATATTCGTTGCCCCAGTCATACTCGGTATAGATTCCTGTGCCATCCTCATAGAAACTGAAAATGCTCTGGTCACCATTGCCAACAGGTCCGTAATCGTCTGCCACCAGAATCCAGTCGCCGATAAGCGGGGAATAATAATAGTCATTCTCGTCGCTGCAACCGCTCAAGGCAACAGCTATGAAAGCAAATGCGATAAAACTAAGAAATTTCTTGGTCTTCATATACGCCGATGTTTTCGTTTGCAAAAATAGTAATTTTTTTGATTAAACCTTGATGAAACAAAAACCGACGCGGCAGTCTTAGTCACATCCCTCAATTCCCATAACACCATCGCGGCGTTGATTGTTCTATAAGACTTATATGACTTATACGACTTATAAGAAATATATGACTTATAATCTCCNTTTTTGNNTTCTGCNGCTNCNCNCCATGCTCTCCTTCAATCCCCCCTCTTGCAAAAATTCCGCTTCCAGCCGCTTAAGAACCTGGGCAAGCATACTGTCCAGCACTCCGTCATAACCTACTGTACTTTAGCGGATAAAGTGGATTGGGGAGGTAAGATGAGGGATGTCGTGTATCATGGTAGACGCGCCGGTAGAGCGCGTCACGATAGTAGCCTCGTGGTTAAGCGACAGCGCAACCCGCGGCTACTCTCTCTGCGCATGGGTGCTGCATCCCAAAAATTCAAGACCCACGCTTATTTTGCCTGGCTACGATCTGATCCTTTTGATTTCGTTGTGCCAGAATAATTCAATGAATCTGTCATAAGTGACATAACTTCATTAATCTTCTTTTGTGGTTCCTCTAAACTCCTTAAAGTATTGAGTAATTCATTCTTCACTGTTTCCAGCTCCCTAGAAGAATCATTCGCCGCGCATATAGAATACCAGATTGAGCCTATTGCTATGACTATACTTAGCCCAATACTGCCAATCGCCCAATGTGTTGAAGATTTTGCAGATTTTTGCGTTTCCCTGATACTTTTCTCAGATTTAGAGATATTCTCTTCTGCCTTCTTAAGTATTGCATAATTATTAGCAAGTCGTATCTTTGCATCAAAAAACAAGTAGAGTACATTGAAATACTTAACGGCATTTTCTATATTAAACGCACGGCGTCTGAGTGCCTTATCCTCACAATTTAAATGGCACTTGCTATTATATATTGACTTATACAAAGAACTGACGTAAGCATCATAGCCCAAAACCATAACATACATCTGAAGAAAAGACTCGTACTGTTTACGAACTTCCTCCTCGCTATGGTTCTTTTCAAGCTCAACCGCATGCCTGACCACAACTTGAGCTTCCTTCACGAGGTTTTGAACTGCGGTCTCATATTCTGTAAGATACCAATCTAATGCAGAATTGTCGTACTGGTGGATATCTACATCACTTAGGCTGATAAATGGCTTAAGGGAAGAATCACTTTCATCTTCGTGAAAATCATGAATATGATATAGGCTCTTAATCATATGGTAGACTACTTCCGGGAAAGTATTTTCGTCAAACCCAAACTCACCACCATTCAAAAACTTGGACCTAAACTTATACTTAACCATTCCATTATGGCTGAAATCCATGTATTCCAACTTTATAAAATGGTCAAATGATTCTGGATTCTTCTCGTTTTGGATATAAATATCTATATCCCTGTTATGCTCTTCAATCTTAATGACAAATTCGATATTTGGGTCATCTGAGATATTAACCTTTACCGTTCCATTATGATAGGGAGCTTTAGAAGGGAACTGCAGATATGTTACCCTCGGTATCCAGAGCACTACAAAACACTGATGCATATTTTCTTTGCAAAAAAATGGATGGAGCCACCTCCACCCATGCCTATTATTATTTTAATAAGATAACTGGATTAAGCAAGATCAAGATCCTGCACATAACTTCGTCCCAAATTAGAGATTCTCCATGTTTTCTTTTCACGGGTGTAACCACATATGATGAAACCAACTGATACAAACTCAGAGAGAATCTCTTTTCCAATACTGTTCTGGAGGTCATTAAAATACCCCCAACCGCTTTTATAAATATTCCTTAATGCGGTTTTACGCTCCTCATTCATATTCATTAACGCCTTTATATTACACAGCATCATCAGAAGGCAAAAGACTGGTGATGCTACGACCACAAATTATATTTATCTATAAGAATGCTTGTTAACCTAAAGAAGTTCACAAAGATAACACTGTTTAATATAATTACCAACAATTAATACTATTTTTTCTTGGCTATTAAAAAAGTCAGGCGGTGCTGGAGCACCGCCTGACTGTATCATGATTTTTGGTATATCGAGGGAATTAATCGCCTACACCATAACCGGGGTTCTGCTCGATAAGCGGGTCTGATCCAATAAGAGTGAGATCAACAGGCCAAAGAAGCTTGTACTCCCAACTTGTGGGCATAACCGGGGAAACTGTTTCAACAACTACCTTATTCTCTGTCATCCAGGGATTATCGGCAATATTAAGACCATAACCTACACAACCCTGCGGCTGGAATACAAAGTGATCTGTCTGATTACCATTCTTAACTGTGGTAAGGCGACGGAGATCCCACCAACGCTGACCTTCTCCAACGAACTCTTTATCTTTTTCACGCATGATTGCACTTTCGTTATCTACGAAACTTCCTGCGACATAGCCATATTTAGACTGATCCCAATTTGCACCATATGCACGTTCACGGATCATGTTGATATATTTTTCAACGCCGGCATTATCATCTTGGAAGTTCGCAATTTCTGCAAGGTAAGCAATCACCATAGTATAACGATAAATTGGCATATCATTCCACCACCCATAAGCTGATTTACCCTCAGGTATGGAAGCTTTGAACTTATAGAAGAATGTCCCCATTAGATTGCGCTTTGTCACATCAAAATCTTCGATATAAGGAACGAGCTTATTGTTAGATTGAAGGACCGTTTCATCTTCTGTTAGGTAATACTGGGGGAAGAACATTGTCTTACGGCTGTCAGCATCATCATACTGATAATACAGTGAGTTTTTATACCTATAACGGTTTGGTGACGGAGACAACTGGTTCCAACAGGAATACTGAGTCTGCTTCTTTGTCTCGGGATTGTAAGTGTACCCAAAAATGCTTGCTGAATTATCATCAATTAGTGCAAGACCTGTTGCATCCTGCTTAGACCATGCATTTGTTGCCGCACCAGCACTTTTTGACCAAAGCATCTGACCTTGATAACTGCTGAAAGTTGCGCCATCAGTAGTATTGGTATAACAAGTTGCATAGATAGACTCCTTATTGTGAGGAGTTGTCCAGATTGAAAAATAATCTCTAACCATACTGTATTTACCACTGTNGACAATTTCAAGAAAANCTTGCNTAGCAGTTTCAATATCAGCAGCANCATTTGCAGTAGTGTGGTCACCCGTAGCGACCTTTGCACTCCAGAGGTAAACTTCACCTTTTAGCATGGTTGTTGCCCATTTATTCCAATAGTAATCAGCCTTAGCTGCAGAAAGTTGCCATGTGGAATTTGCGAAATGGTTAAGGGATTCCTGAATATCATTTTTGATGAAAGTGAGGGTTTGTTCTGCAGTAGAACGAGCCATGTATAATTCAGCCGGTCTAATTTCACCAAGAATAACATCCGGTTCGGTTCTCAAAGGCAGCCCACCATACATTTTATACATCTGGAAATAGCAGAATGCTCTCCAGCCATGGGCAAGACCAAGAAGACCCTCCTTGACATTCTCTGTAAGGATACCTTCCTGAATATTGCACTGGTAAATAAGCTGGTTAAGCAGAGCAACCATTCCATAATACCCACCGAACACTGTGTACTGGGTAGTTGCCTCACTATACATATTATTAATATAGTCAATGTTAACAGGACCAGAAGTATTAATAAGGTCTGTTGTTAGAGAACCTGCACGGAGTTCTCCAGCCCAGAATGTGATATCCGGCGTTTTGCCACGGAAAAAGTTTTCTAGCGCGTAGACATTACCCTCATAAAGTGATTGTTCTTTCCAGAACGAGGTAGCGTCGAACTCATTAGGATTGACCTGGTCAAGTTGATCCGCGCAAGAGCCGAGAGCAAGTCCTGTACCGACAACTGCAACAACGGCTAATTTGCTAAACATATTTTTCATTTTGTTGTTTTCTTGAATGATTAGAAAGAAACATTGAGCCCGAAGATAACAGTACGGGGAAGGTTATATGTACCACCATTACCAGCTGTATTAGCGTTCCATTGGTATGTGTAGTCAGGCAGAGGAATTGTACAGCTCTTGAGATAACCAAGGTTCTGTCCGGTTACAGAGAGGGTAAGACCCTGGCTTTTGAACTTCTTGCAAATACTTTCGGGAAGTTTATAGCTAAGTGAGAGTTCACGGCAAGCGAGGTAGTTACCATTTTGCGCCCAATATGAGTTTGAACCGATATAACTATCTGAACCATACTGGTCTGCCCATACTGAACGAGGATATTTTGCTCCCGGCTGTTCTGGACGCCAGGTTTCAGTTATTTGAGTCGGGAAACCCATTGCACCTTGACCTTCACCAAGCCAGAACGGGAGGTTTGATTCGTAAACCTTGAAGCCGAAGCCCATGTCAAAACGAGCGTAGAGGCTGAGTCCCTTCCAAGAAAGGGTTGTGTTGAAACCGCCTGACCATGCTACGTCTGAGTGACCGATAACTGCCTGGTCATGAACATCAATCATATTGTCACCATTGATATCTTTGAAGATAAATGAACCGGGCTGAAGCTGAATCAAATTGCCACGGTTATATCCCATTGCAATAAGACGCTGGCGACCTGCCTCATTTGCATATACTCCTCGTCCATTACCGTTATAAGTATAAGTATCAATGTAATCACCCAGTTTGTCAATATCAGCCTGAGTTCGAACCATGCCTACAACAATTTTTGCTACGTGCTGGTAAGGATTCTGACCTTCCTGCACACCTCCAACATAATGCATCTCATCTCCCTTGCCAGTGTATACTTGAACACCACCCTGGCGGTTATTAGGAAGATCATTAAAAGGCAACTCAATAACCTTATTCTGGTTATATGTCATGTTTGCGCTGATTGTCCACTGGAAATCACGGGTTCGGAGAATTGTTGCGTTAAGATCCATTTCAAGACCCTGGTTCTGATACTTACCGTTATTGTTTGGAATAGAAGAGAAGCCGGTGGTCTGCGGAAGTGACAGGGATGCATACTTGTCCATGGTAAGACGGTTGTAGTATGTAGCACTGAAGTTGATGCGGTTCTGGAGGAAACCAAGATCAAGAGCAACCTCACCGGTACGTACGCGTTCCCATTTAAGTGAATAGTTGGGGAGAGCAGTAAGACGATATCCCACATTGCCATCATAAATAGAGGCGCTGTAAGTTCCTCCAAGGTTGTAATCACCAATATATTTGGAGTTTAGAGTAGCATTAATACCAAATGATCCGCGTAGTTTAGCAAAGTTTATGAATGAAAGACTCTGATTTTCTTTCCAGAATTTTTCATTTGAGAATGTCCAACCTGCGCTGACACCGGGGAAGAAACCCCAACGATTATCTTTCAAACGAGATATACCATCTTCGCGGAATGTTGCAGCGATATCGTACTTGCTATCGTATGTATAAGCAACACGACCGAAGTATGATATAATGNTNTTTGTGCNACNANATGAACTCATANTTCTTGTACGGTNTGTTNCATCATTAACAGTCAAACCAAGGTTCGGAAAATACTGTGTGGGCGCTCCTGAACCACCGGCGCTGAAACTGATTGATTTACGCTTGTAGAATTCGGTACCGACCATCGCCTGAACATAGTGCTTTTCTGCAAATGTGCGGTTAAAGTTAGCGACTACATTATATGTTTGGTCAAAACTCCTACTGAAGCTCATGCTTGTGGAATGTGTATTATTAATACCATTACTTGGCATTGTTCCAAGACCATAGTAATAATTGTAAGCACCCGCGTTACTGGTAATATAGTCTCTATAGAAAGTAGATCCAAGGGATTCACTATAATACCAGCTCATTGAACCCTNAACGGTAAGACCANCAATAATCTTTNCNGTAAGGCTCTGGGTCNNNGCAAATTTATCGCTNTGATTGTTAAAATCAAATTTACCCCTGTTAATCTGAGTATTTACAGGACCGTTGTTTCCGTATAGAGGTATACGATCAACTACATATTTGCCATTAGCATCAGTAATGTAATTACCGTTTTCATCTGTTTGACGCTGTAATCCTTCAAAGTTAACGTTATTCCAGAAACGACCACGGTTGAAAAGGTACGCAGACCCAAGGAATGGACTATCATTCAGCCAGTTAGCACGAATATAGTTAAATACTGAATTTGATGTCAACCATTGTGAAATCTTGTATTCACCCGTGAAAGCAAAGTTGTAGCGGGTATAGAATGTCCCTTTCACTGCTCCATCGGCATTATAGTAACCAAGTGAAGCATAATATTTGCCACGGTCATTGCCACCGGAGAAGCTTAAGTTATAGTCTTGAGTAACGGCTACGCCATTAGTAACAGCTTTCTGAACATTAGTATCCTTATAAAGCATTTCTGCATCAGATAACACATCTACATATCTCGTCCAACCAAAATCTTCCAGCCAAGCGTTTGCCTCATTATACTGCACAAGGTTATAGTTGGTATTAGCGACGTAGGTAGCTCGTGGAATACCCGGGCTATTATTGTTGGCTTTGATTCCAGCATATTGGCCAGAATTTGCGCCACCTTGAAGAGCCCATTCGGAATTATGTATGCCTCTACGATAGTAATCAAGGAAGGTCCTAGAATCAGCAAGCNCATATCCTGAATNCTGATAATAANTAAGACCGACCTTCATACNTAAATTANCTTTACCATTACCTNCTTNTCCACTTTTAGTAGTAATCAGCACAACACCATTACCAGCACGTGCACCATAAAGAGCGGTAGCACCGGCATCCTTAAGGATCTGCATATCTGCGATATCATTGGGATTGATATCGCTCAAATTATCTCGGATATTACCATCGACAACAATAAGAGGCTGGTTAGAGCCGCCATCAAAGTTAGAACCGCCACGGAGTGTGATAGAGGGAGTTGCCGAGGGACTACCGGTTGTTACACTTACGCGAACACCTGATACAGCACCTACAAGCGCCTGAGCTGGGTTAGCGTTAGTTCCGACAGTAAGAGTCTTTTCGCTTACTTTAGAGATAGAGTTGGTAACATTGGCACGCTTCTGTTCAACGCCATAACCCATAACTACAACTTCATTGAGAACATTGTCATCATCGGCAAGAGTAATGGTAAGTGGTGTACCGTTCCAAACCACAGTCTGAGGCTTGCAGCCCACATAGCTAATTGTGATTTTTGCACCCTTAGCAACACCTTTAAGAGTAAACTCACCCTCAATATTTGTTGAACCACCGTTAGTGGTGCCGACAACCTTGACAGATGCTCCGGGAAGTGGCTCACCTTCCGAGTCGAGGACCACGCCTGTGCAGTCAGCTGTCTGCTGAGCTGCGGCAACAGGAGCCTCAGTTTCAGACGCCGCGAAAACTGCAGGTGTAGCAGCTGCAAGTGCGAGCGCGAGGCACCAGTTTTTTATATTATTATTATTCATTTTGCCCTTGTTTTTAATTAATAGCATTGGAATTACTGAGCCGGAGTAGTATATGTGTAATAGGAGGGATCCGCATTACCAATATACCAGCAGGAAGCCCCATCACTTACTGCATTAGTAACAATAGTGTAGGTAGTATTCAACTTAAGGGGCCAGAAAGTCGCACCATCAGCAGCAACCTTTCTTTGAACTATAGCTTGCATCGTGGGCTTGTCTGCCTCAACTACGGAGGTCTTAACACCTTCATAAATTCTAACGCGGTAGTTACCACAATTCAAAGCATCCTGCAATTGGAATTTAACATTTACCTCAGCTCTGGGAACCTCGATAATATTTCCATCATCATCCACCTCTTTGTTCATTTTTACTACGGTGGAGACACCTGTAGTTTCAACCAACGGAGCTGTCATGAATTGACGGTATGCAATGNCGGCAGAAGAGAATCCGCTATTGCTGGTGAGCTGCCCCTGAGTAGCCACANTGTAAACTGTGTNAGGTTTAAGATTNTGGAAAGTGTAGTTGGTCTCTTTTGGAAGTCTGGTCACTTCCTCAACGACTTGACCGTCGCGACCACCTTCACGCAATGTGACTTTGTATGCATCAATGAAATCACCTGATACAATAGTCCATTGCACATAAGCAGTCTTTGCCGTCGTTACTACCGCATTGATGCCGATTGGACCGAGCTGGCTGGGATCGTCATCACTGCAAGCAACGAACACCGATGACGAAGCGAACAACAATGTCGCTATTGCCATCAATTTTCTAAATTTGCTCATAACTGATTTGAGTTAATGGTTTAGGTTAAAAAAATTAAGGTTAATTAGATTTGTGTCCGCCCCCGAATGGTAATCGGACAAAAAGTATGCAAATATACGCTAACAAANGTGATNAGTGGGGTTAAAGATNTTNAAGTATCTTAACNAGATAATCTTNCACAATTTANATGTTTTACAACATAGTTTTACAATATCTTATCCCCCTCCATGAATAAGATAATGCAAATATATACAAAATCTCCCTCAAATCCCATCCCCCACCCCCCGCATTCCCATTCCCCACATCCACGCTATCGCGTTCCATGCGGGGCTGTGGCTATCGGCGCGTCTCCGACGCACCCACCATCCGCAATGGGACATGTGTCGGAGACACATGCGTGGTTATAGCCCCACATGGAACGCTCCATTTTTCGTGTGAGTGACCATCGGTGCATCTACGATGCACTAAACCTTGCGGATTCCGCCCATTCCTAAAAAATAGCATTGGAGAAGCGATATAATCCGGATAAGTCACTACCTTTGCTTTCGACACGCCCAGAGCATAAACACATGAACCGCACAAGACTCCTATTACCGTTTTTCAGGCGAAGCGCCGACAGGTGCCTCGCAGCCGCTGATGATGCCGAGGCAACGCAGAAAAGGGTGCTTAGGCAACTCGTTTCTGACGCCAGGCATACTATCTGGGGCAAGCTCAACCGGTTTGACACCATCAGTTCTTATAATGAATTCTGCGACCGGGTGCCGCAAGGCACGTNCCCCNCTTTGCGACCATACGTGNTGAGGNTGNTCGCGGGAGAGANGGNNGTGCTTTGGCGCGGAAAAACAACGAGGTTCGCGCAGTCGTCCGGCACATCCGACGGCAAAANCAAATTCATACCTATAACCGAGGACGCATTGCAGAAGTGCCATTTCAAGGGGGCGAGTTACTCCCTTGCGCTTTATCTCAGGAGTTATCCTGACAGCCGTATCTTTGACGGGAAATCATTTATCCTCGGCGGAAGCTACGCGAACGAGCTTAAGCTCGAAAACAATAAAGCAAAGGTGGGCGATCTCTCCGCTACCCTGATAGACTGCATCAATCCTTTGGTCAACTTAGTCAGGGTACCGTCCAAAAAGGTGGCACTTATGGAGGACTGGCACCGGAAACTTCCGGCACTCGTGCGTGCTTCCGCTTATGAAAATGTCACGAACATATCCGGGGTGCCGTCCTGGTTCCTAAAAGTGCTCCAGGAAATCCTCTCTTACCGGGGCAAAGAGTCAATCCACGAGGTGTGGGAGAACCTTGAGGTGTTTTTCCATGGCGGAATCTCCTTTGCACCTTATAAAAAGGAGTACGAACACATCATGGATCCCTCCAAGATGAGATATTGGGAGAACTACAATGCTTCCGAAGGTTTTTTTGCTGCTCAATCGGCACCCGAGGACAGTTCCATGCTGCTCATGACTGATATAGGGATGTTCTACGAGTTCATTCCGGTTGAATCGCCGTCATCAGCCCCTGTTCCTGTATGGGAACTCCAGAAGGGCAAGAAGTACGCGCTCCTCATCAGCGGGTGCAACGGGCTTTGGCGCTATCCGCTTGGCGATGTTGTGAAAGTGGAATCGCTAAATCCGGTTAAAATAACCATTGCAGGCAGAACAAAAAGCTACATAAACGCATTTGGAGAAGAAGTTATGGTGCATAATACCGATGCGTCAGTGGCAAATGCGTGCGCCAAGTGCGGTTGCGCAGTGAAGGATTATACTGTTGCGCCGGTCTATACCCATGACGGAAAGAAAGGGCGCCACCAGTGGCTGGTGGAGTTTGCACGTCCTCCCCGCGATATTGACGGGTTTGCCGAGGAGCTTGACAAAGCGTTGCAAAATGAGAACAGCGACTATCAGGCAAAACGCTCCGGAAATATTTTCCTGGACCGCCTCTCGATAGACATTGCCCGTCCCGGGCTGTTCGATGACTGGCTTGCCAGCACCGGCAAGCTTGGAGGGCAGCGGAAAATCCCCCGCCTTTCAAACGACCGTAAGAATATTGAATCAATGTTATCGTTAAACAACTAAATTTAATAATTATGAACAACAAAATCAACACCATAGCATCCGCGTTGCTGATTGCAGCCGGATTGCTTTCCATTGGGCTCTGCCTGCGTTCGGGGCTGAACTCATTTTCAAACCGCGACAGGGTTGTGGATGTGAAAGGTCTTGCCGAAAGGGAAGTTGCCGCAAACAAAGTCACATGGCCGATAATGTTCAAGGAGGTAGGCAACGACCTCCCATCCGTGTACCAGAAGGTCACTGCAACAAATTCACAGATTGTGGATTTCCTCAAGGCAAACGGGCTCACCGACGAGGAGATCAGCATAGGCGCCCCAAGCGTGCAGGATTTGACAACCGACCGATATAACAATTCGCCACTCCCCTATAATTATGCGGTGACATCCATTGTAACGGTAAGTTCCTCCAATGTCAGGGAGGTCCATGGGCTGATCAACCGCCAGGGTGAGCTTTTCAGCAAGGGTATAGCAATTACGAGCAATTACAACACTGTCATTTCCTATGATTACACCGACCTCAACTCAATCAAGCCGGAAATGATTGCCGAAGCGACGGGAAATGCACGCGAGGCAGCAAAGAAGTTTGCAGAGGATTCAGACAGCAGNCNTGNCAAGATAAAGACAGNGCNNCAAGGGCAATTTACCATCGAGGACCGTGACCCGACTACACCTTATATAAAAAAGGTACGCGTTGTCACCTCGCTCACATATTATCTTGAGGATTGATTNAACCATANAACTAACCGCATCGTTGTAAATACAAAATCATAATTATCAACTANAAATATTACGACGATNGCAACACCCAATCTCAAAGGAACTCAGACTGAAAAAAATATCGTGAGCTCTTACCTCAACGANACACAGTCTTACGCCCGCTNCACTTACTATGCACAGCAGGCTGACAAAGAACAATATTTCCCTATCGGTGAAATTTTCCGTGAAACAGCAGCAAACGAACTTCACCATGCAAAAGTTTTTTTGAAAATGCTTGGTGGCGGCAGTGTGGTTGGAACAGTTAGCGTTGATGCTATTCCGCCTAAGACAACCGAAGAGAACCTCCAGATATCTATGGGCGAGGAGGAGAATGAAGGCGTTCACGCTTATCAGGAATTTGCGAAAATTGCCCAGCAGGAGGGTTTTGATGATATCGCATCTCATTTCCTTGCCATTGCTGAGGTTGAGAAGCATCACCTTGACCGCTTCACTTTGTTGCACCAGCAGGTAGTGGACGGAACAGTCTGGAAACGTGACAAACCTATCATGTGGCAGTGTCTCGTCTGCGGATATATGTATGAAGGCACCACTCCCCCTGTAAAGTGCCCTGCTTGCGACCATCCTTACCAACACTATATGCCAACAGATATTATAGGATAAAACACTGTATATAATATTTATGGAGGCTGCGCTTTACGGCGCGGCCTCTTTTATGCCTTATAAACAGTTGCCCCCTGCCACGCTTAAGCGCGGCAGGGGGCAATATGTTTAAGTGGGATATTTTTACCAACCGGGGTTCTGTGTCCAGAGACCTTCGGTGAGTGAAATCATACGTTCCTGAATCGGCAGGAGGTAATCACGCTTAGGATTGAACTGCCAGCCAGACTCATAACCTTGCTGATTGATGGTGATGTAACGGAGTTCATCACCCGGCTTGCCGGTAAGGAAGAGGTTATTCTTTGAAGCCTGGTCATAAACAAGTGTCGGGAACTCGTCGGCAAGATTGCTGCCGATAAACAGCGCACCTTTATGCCACTTGCCAATGATGAGCTCGTCAGCTGCAGCCCAACGGAGAATATCCTCAAGACGACGTCCTTCGCAAGCTTTCTCAACTCGGCGCTCACGGCGCACAGCCTGCACATATTTGTCAAGGTTAGCAAATGGATATGAGGGGTCTGTGTTGTATTCGCGGTCAAAATCCATGTCAGGCATGCCGGCACGGGCACNNAGCGGGTGGAGCGCAGTAATNATTGCCTGTGCNTTTCCGGCNCCANTGAGTTCGGCAAGTGCTTCTGCATAGTTGAGGAGCACGTCCGCATAACGGAACTGGATAGCGGGAGTAGCACCCTTGAACTCAGCGTCAAGGTTACCGGTATAGTTGATCTGCACATGCTTGAGCAAAGAGAAGCCAGTTACATTGTTGTTGTATGCCGATGTACCGATCAGCGGGGGGAAAGTATAAGAGGGACCTTCGTCCGGACGGAGCTGCTGTCCGGGAGTTGCCACAGTCTGAGCGAGACGGGGGTCACGTACGGTGGGAAGAAGTTCATTGCCCCATACTTTCTGAGCCTCTGTGCGCTGAGTGCCAACAAANGGTTTGCCATCGATTGTCAGGTAATCATCAACAAGAGATGCTGTCACACCACAGCTGCCNCCGCCCTGGTTGAGGTAACGGTCNACATTATTNCCGATTTCGNNACCNTCNTACTTNTTGNACCAAAGAATTTCGGGNTTGCTGCNAAGNTCAGTAGTTTCAAANATAACACGGTAGTCATTGTTGACATTGCCAGTATTATAAATTCTCCACACTCCACGATCCATAACTTCTTTCGCAGCGTTAGCAGCCTGTGTGAAATAGTCGTTGATTTTTGCATCTGTCACAGCAGGATCGAAGAAGGGGTCGTTTTTAGCCTTATGGTATTTTTCCCATGTGCCTTCAAAAAGTGCAACTTCGCTCTTAAGGGCGCGTGCAACATCGCGGTGAACACGCATAGATGAGCTGTTGCTCTTCTCACTAAGGTTCTTGATTGCGAGGTCAAGGTCGGCAAGAATATGGTCAGCAATAACCGTACGGCTTTCGCGGGGAAGTTTCATAAGCTCCAGATCCGGATCAAGGGGAGTTTCTACCCATGCAATAGGTCCGTAGTTGATGAAGAGCTGGTAATAGTACCATGCACGGAAATAATAACCTTCACCTACTGCCTGATTGTAAGCGGCACTTCCTGCCTGATTGCAGTTATCAAGGTTATTAAGGAAGAAATTCACTCTGCGGATATAAGTATAGTTACCAAGAGAAGAGGCATTGCTGACAGCCATGCGTCCTGCAAGGCGCTGGTTCACAGCAGTACCAGTCATATTGTCAGAATTGACGTCATCTCCGGCGATACCTGAGCCACCACCGGCAGAGAAACCCTGTCCTCTTACAGCAGACTGATAGAACTGATCAAGGTAACTGCTCATTTCGCCTGTGCTTGTGAAAGGAGTGGAAGAAGAGAGCACCCCTTCCGGCTCACGGTTGAGGTCATAGCACGATGTAAGCGCAAGACCCGCAATAAGGCTGAATATATATTTTTTCATTTTTATTTTTCCTATATTAGAGGTTGATATTTAATCCTACAGAAAGGACTTTGTTCATGGGGTAGTTTTTACCGCCCTCACCTGTGTAGCCGTTTGAAGTGAAGATTGCTTCAGGGTCAAACATCTTTGCAAGGTTGGTTGAGGTCCAGAGGTTCTCAGCAGTGAAGAACACCATAACTTTATCAAGCCCGATGTGAGATATGATGGTTTTGGGGAGTTCATAGCTTACAGTGAGGTTCTTCAGGCGAACATAAGAAGCATCCTGGAGGTATCTGTCAGAAGTCTGCCTGTTACGGTTGTTGAATACCCCGATACCACCTGCGGTGTGGAGGTAAGGCTTCGGATAGTAAGCACCGGGGTTGTCTTCAGTCCAGTAGTCGAGATGCTGTGTGAAGAAAGTAGCCTGCGCGTACGGTCCCCAACCCCAGAAGTAGGGTGCTGTGCCGGGATTCCAGTCACGCTTGCCTACGCCCTGGAACATAAGGCTGAGGTGCAAACCTTTCCAACCGATGTTGCCGTTGATAGTGTACTGGTAGCGCGGGGTTGTGTTACCGATTACGGTGAAGTCACCCATGTCACCAAGCACATTTGTGCCCTTATCAATTTTACCGTCACCATTGATATCGATGTACTTCACGTCACCGGGAGTCCATGTACCGCCGTTGAGGTATGAAAGATCCAATTTGTTATATGCGTCAGCCTCTTCCTGAGTCTGGATGAGCCCGCTTGAACGGAGACCCCAGATTTCACCAACTGCACGACCTTCGTACCAGTTGCCGATAGGATTGGTGAAAGTAGGATTCTTGTATTTGGTAACTTTTGCTGTAGCATCAGAGATAGAACCACCGATTCCATAAGTGATATCCTTGCCTATGCGTCCAACCCAGTTGATCTGCAATTCCCAGCCACGGTTACGCATATTTGCGTTATTAGCATCAGGTGCGCTTGCGCCGAAGAAATCGGGGTAGTCCTCGCCCGGACCGAGCATATCCTTGGTGTCACGCTGGAAGATTTCAAATGTTCCGGAAAGAGCGTTATTGAAGAGACCGAAATCAAGACCGATGTTCTTGCTTTCTACCTTTTCCCATGTAACTGTGGGGTCGATAACGCCGGGAGCATTGATATAACCATGACGTCCATCGGAGAAAATATAGTTGCCTTTTGCAGTAATAGCCATGGTCGATGCGAAAGTATAGAGACCGGCACCAGCCTGGTTGCCCATCTTACCGTAAGAAAGGCGGAGTTTAAGGTTATTGAGAGTGGGACGGAGTGACTCCATGAAGTTTTCACGAGCGATGTTCCAACCTACAGATACTGAGGGGAAGAAGCCCCAGCGGTTTTTCTTTGAGAAGCGTGATGTACCGTCGTAGCGCATATTAGCCTCAAAGAGGTACTTGCCGTCAAAATCATAGTTAAGACGTCCGAACCATCCACGGGTAGCCCAGGTCTGCTTGGCATCAGTAGCAGTAACGGCACTTGAACCGGTATTGATACCCGGGTTTGTGATTGTGTATAGACCGTTCACATAGTTATAAATGCTTGAATAGCGGTTTTCTTCACTCTGGTAACCAGCCATGATTGTGAAGTTGTTCTTCTCAGCAATAGTGAGGTCATATGTTGTATAAGCACTGAAATTCTGATAACGGGTTACTGTATTCTGCTTTGTGTAACGTCCGTCTTTCTGGATTCCAAGTTCATCGCGTACACCTTTAGAAGTAGTAACGCCATCTGCTGCGTAAATATCCGGAGCAACGTTCNTTGCCTNATATTCGNGACCGACATAACGGTAAGTATAATCCGCTGTGATTTTCCATCCTTTGAGAGGCTGTACGTCNACACCGAANGTAAGGTTGAAACGGTCACGTTTGCTCGTTGTATAGGTTCCGCTCTGGAGATAAGGAATCATAGTGAGCTCAGTAAAGTTGCCATTCGGGTCTTTGTAGTGAACTGTAGGACGGAAACGTGCAAGTGAGTGGTAGAAACCTTCGCTTAGACCGCCGGTACCGAAAGGAGTATCAGTGTCTGAGTGCATGAATTTGGTATTTGCACGAACAGAGAGCCATTTTGTTACGTCAGACTTGATGTTTGATGAGAAATTGTAACGCTTGTAGCTCATGTCTGCATAGCGGAGAATGCCATCCTCACCATAGTAACCGAGTGAAACGTAGTATTGTGCACGTTTGCCACCGCCGCTTGCGCTGATGTTGTGGTTCTGCTTGAACGCCCAATTCTTATAGTGGANATCGAAGTAGTCGGTATTACCGATACCTGANTCAGAGNTCTCGAAAGCAGGGTTCATGGNTGCGTTAGGAGATAGTTCCTGCCAGGGGTCTACACTGTTGGGATTGTCGCGGAACTGGCGGAGAAGTTCAAGCTTCTCATCAGAGTAGAAACGGCTTACACCTGCATTGGCACAAGCTGCATTCCACATCTTGGCAAATTCATAACCGTCAAGCATTTCAGGAAGTTTGGTAGGTTTGCTCCATCCAACAGTACCCTGATAGCTTACACGCATCTTGCCTTCCTGTCCACGCTTGGTCGTTACGAGCACAACACCGTAAGCTGCACGCGCACCGTAAATAGCGCTCGCGCCAGCATCCTTAAGCACTGAGATGCTCTCGATATCGTTGGGGTTTACATCCGAAAGGCTCATCTCAACACCGTCAACAAGTATATAAGGTGTACCTGTGCCGGACAGGTTGCCCTGGCCGCGGAGCTGCAAGGTTGCGCTACCACCGGGACGACCGGAATTGCTGTTTGACACGAGAAGACCCGGCACCATGCCCTGAAGCATCTGAGCCGCATCAGCTACCGGACGACGTGCAATTTCATCACCCTTAACCTGTGAAACAGCACCGGTAAGGTTTACTTTTTTCTGCACACCGTAACCCACAACCACTACCTCATCAAGTGATGATGTGTTGGGCTTAAGGGTAACTTCAATAGGCTCGCCTTTCCAGACAACGGACTGGGGCTCATAGCCTACATAAGAAATTTTGATTGTTGAACCGATTTTTACATTCGCAATCGTGAATTTTCCGTCGATATTGGTTGAAGCTCCATTTCCGCCGTCAACAAATACCGATGCTCCGGGAAGAGGTTCACCGTCTTCATCATAAACCGTTCCGGAACAAGGAGCTGTCTGCGTTGCTTGAGCCGCTGCTTCTACCCCCCCCCTCAACTGACTGTCTGCCAGCAAAGTGGGCGACAGCATGAAAGAAGCGGTCATGAGCGCCATNGCTGAATAAANTACTTTTCGCATANAAATAGATAATTAATTGGTATTGATTTAACCCTATCCCCAAAGCCGNGGCATTGCATTAAATTATGGTTTATTTTAATCTCTGNTACGAAGTAAGAACTTTTTTTCNGGTTATGNAAATATTTTATACACTTTTTAATGAAACAGCAACAAATATGTGTGCCCCAAAACAGCCCACTCTTAAAAATAGTTGCTTATTTTGCATGCGAATTTTAATCCTATCCAAAGTGACTGAGAAAGAAAAAATGCTCCGTGGCATGATTTATGATGCCAACAACGACCCGGCGCTTATTGCCGAGAGACTTGAATGCAAGGAGCTTTGCCGAGATTACAATGACTTGCGTCCTAAAGAAATTGCAGCAAGGGAAAATCTGCTGCACCGGATAATCGGGAATATCGGGGGAAGCATCCTGATTGAACAGCCATTTTACTGCGACTACGGTTATAACATCTCCGTTGGAAAGAACTTTTATGCGAATTTCAATCTCATAATCCTTGATGAAGCTCCAGTAAAATTCGGCGATAATGTTTTTATCGCGCCTAATTGCGGTTTCTATACCGCCGGGCATCCGATTGACCCAGTAGAGAGGAACAAAGGCATGGAATATGCCAAGCCGATAAATGTAGGGAATAATGTATGGATAGGCGCCGGTGTCACAGTGTTGCCGGGAGTGTCAATCGGCGACAACTGCGTCATCGGCGCGGGAAGCGTTGTTACAAGGGATATTCCCGCATGCAGTGTTGCCGTGGGAAATCCCTGCAAGGTGATAAAATCGATAGAATAAAGGTCAGCCTTCGGTGTGGAAATTTGTNAATNCGNCACGCNCCTGCGATGGTGCATCTTTTTTTGCTGCATCGATCGCCTTGATCATGAATGCCATGTTGNGACCGANATTACGCATTGTCTGCAATCCTTCAAGGTCCTCCTCCACATCTGCTGCCGTGAAACCATGCACTTCATTCCAGTAGGTGCTTGACACTATCGGCATAGCGCTTATTGTGAAATATTTGTTGATTTCATCAAAAGCTGAAGTGGAACCGGCTCTGCGGGAGGACACTACCGCTGCACCGACTTTCATTGCCTTGTCTACTGTGCCTGACGTGCTGTAAAAGAGCCGGTCAAGGAAAGCAAGGAGCTGTCCGTTTGCCCCGGCATAGTAAACGGGAGAACCAACCAGCATCCCGGCTGCCTCAGCGAACTTAGGCGTCGTTTCGTTTACAGCGTCATTGAAAACACATCTGCCATGCTCCCGGCAGAAATTACAGCCTATGCAACCGCGTATATCCTTGTTTCCTATATTGACTCGCTCCACTTCTATGCCGTTTTCAGCAAGAGTGCGTTCAACTTCCTTAAGACCGCGGTCAGTGCATCCGGTCAGATGCGGGCTTCCGTTAATTACAAGTACTTTCATTTCAGTAATATTTGATTTATTTTATGAGCGGGACATATTTGCCGTACCCTTCCTCCTCCATTTTCTCCACCGGAATGAAACGGAGGGCGGCAGAATTAATGCAGTAACGTAGCCCACCCTCTTCTGCAGGACCGTCATTAAAGACATGACCGAGATGCGCTCCGGATGAAGAGCTCTTGACCTCTGTGCGTATGCGCCCGAAAGAGTGGTCTGGCAATTCGTTTAATAAATCATCATCTATGGGACGGGTGAATGCCGGCCATCCGCAACCAGAATTATACTTGTTGCAGGACAAGAACAAAGGTGTGCCGTCACAGATATCAACATAAATGCCCTTCCGGAACTCTTCATCGTATTCATTGGTGTAAGGACGTTCGGTTGCCCCATGTTGGGTTACCTCCCACTGAAGAGGCGTAAGACGTTTGCGGAGCTCATCTTTTGAGGATACTGCCGATGATTCACGTCCCATCTTCCTTGCTTCTTTGAAAAGAGCAGGATTTACATGGCAATATCCGTCCGGATTCTTGACCAGATAGTCCTGGTGATACTCTTCAGCTGGATAAAAATTACGGAGCATCCCCCATTCCACCGCAATCGGCTCGGAATAACGACGCTGGAGCATTGCTATCATTGCCTCAACGACAGTACTGTCTGCCAGGTCTGTGTAATACATGCCGGTGCGGTACTGAGTGCCCACATCGTTCCCTTGCCGATTAAGTGACAACGGGTCAATGCTTCTGAAATACAGTGAAATGAGGTCGGTCAGACCGATAATGCTGTCATCGTAAGAAACCCGCACTGTTTCAGCGGCATTTGTTTCACCTGTACACACCATTTTATATGTAGGATTCTCAACGATGCTGTTTGCATATCCTGCAACAGCGCTTTCTACTCCGCCAACAAGCGAAAAAAGATGTGCCGTACCCCAAAAGCATCCTCCTGCAAAAAATATTTCCTTTATCATATTTCGTTTATTACTGGTTCTTATCCGTTTTTTGTTTCCTATACCGCAAAAACACTCCCGGTGCTCCTATCGCTCCTTCTGCAAGTGCTGCTAAAGCTTTGAAAAAACCCGCTCGCCCTGCACGAAAAAGCCGCCAAGCCTTGAGCGGAATCCTTGCACCACAGGTCCATGGATACATCAATGCGATAATGCATCCGAATCCACGAAGAGTCCCTTTCGACGGATGTGGGTCTGAACCTGTAGAGTAATGGTCGTGTTCACAAATATCTATCGGGAAGAAACGGCAATCCATGCCACGCTTGATAGCCGTGTACAGAAAATACTCGTCTTCTCCNGAATGAAAACNNNCGGAACCTTTGNCAAGTTCAGTACAGAACCTTAAATTATCTATTGACTNTCGCCNGCATGNTANTTCTACTNTGNCTACATCATAATTTTTAGGNAGNCTCCGTCCAAGCGTAACAGATTCCTCCGGATACTTCTTTGGATATGGCGTCACGCATCGAAAAGTGGCTAAATCCAATTGTGGATTATCATTAAAGATTTCAGGAATCTTCGCAATTCCCTCCTTAATATATATTAGGTCGTCATCACCCATAAGTACAATATCGGCAGTGCAATGCTCAACTGCATTATTGCGGTTTGCCGCTACTCCTTTTCGGTCAAAACGATGGACTTCCACNTCCTCACGGGTAAGCGAGGCAGGAANCGATGCATTACTNTGATTCTGCCACGACACCACATANCGTACCCCGGNCANCGGCGGCATTAGCATCCTGCCTACTCTCTCTCCACCCTTGGGGGTATGGGTCACTATCGCTATGTCAAGAGTTGTCATAATTTGCTTAACCAAAAATCAAGAAACCGTTTTGCTACAACATCCGCAGAGTTGTGCTTCAATACAAACTCTCTTGAAGCTGAGCCACGCGATGCAATTTCATGCCGGTTTACGGCTATTGAGCGTAATGTGGCAGTCAGCGGTTCAAGTTCAACCGGGGCATTTATGACAGGTCGGTTAATACTTTCTCCAATGAAATCGTAATATTCCGGCTCTCCCCCGCTCACTGTATTGAGCCCGAGCGACATTGCCATAAGTGCAGTTGTTGCGGGAGTATAGCTATAAATCTGGTCAAGGACGACATGTGACGTTTGCAATCTTTTTACAAAATCTGAAAACGGAAGATTCTCTACTATTTCCAGTTCGGCGATGTCTGGCATCTCCTCCACAACCCTCCGCGCAGCGACNTNNAGGAGGTNAGAACCNTTCATGAGCATGCGTGAACGGTCACGACCAAGGAAAAACTTTACCCTATCCGGATTTTTCGGCAATTTCACCGGGGTAAAAAAATCTGTGTCAACCGGTATTCCTCCATATGCGCACCTCCCCTCTCCGAGCGCCTTTACCATTGCAAGATGATATTCGTAAAGCACCGATACTGCACCGTCAATGCTGTCAAGTGCTTCGCGCTGATACTTGACAAGTTCCGGGGAGTGCCATGACACCCATTTATACTTGTTTGCCACGAAATGGCGTGACGGCTCATTACCGATGAACCACTCACTGTAGCGCAACGGCGAGTCCGGCGGTTCAACCATGTCAAGGTATGCGGCATCAGTGCTCATTGATGTAAGAAACACTGCCCCATTATCGTTTTTCAACTTTCTGAACAAAGAGGCTATACGAGACGGACGAAGCTGAACGAAATTAAGGTCATTTAGCGCAANTATATCGTAACCCTTCAAGATTTTCCGCNAATCGCCGAACAGAAACNGCAAATATANCTCCGCACCCCCTATTTTACCAGAACGCCGGGAAATATCGATGTGGCGGTCCAGGCTCATCCAGCGGCACCCGTCCGACGCGTATGTCACATCACATCCAAGCCGCAATAGCGCACCGGCAAGAGTTCGGTGGCAGTTGCTGTAATCGCCAAGAAGCAGGATTTTTGGTGACGTTGACATTCGATAATCAGTTTCTGTTTCAAAAGTAATTGATTTCGGGAAAGGATGCAAAAAATACCGATGATGCGTGGACACAATCCGAACATTGAACCTGACGACTGGTCTAAGGATTCAAACAAACAATAAAAACTCATTCATACTTAACCAATTAAAAGAGGCAATGCCAACTCGGGCATTGCCTCTTTTATGTTGTTGTTTTATAGATAATTGGCTATATCGTCAAATGGCTGCTGACGGTTAATTAGCGGTAGTCTGCGAAACGAGTCTGGAGCTCCTGGCGCGCGAAGAAGATGCGGCTCTTGATTGTACCCAGGGGAAGACCCATCTCATCGGCGATTTCATTGTACTTGTAGCCTGCAACGTGCATTGTGAAGGGTACGCGGTACTTTTCGGGGAACTCGTTGATTGCAGCGGTGATTTCTGCTGCGGTGTAGCTTCCTTCCGGTGAATCGATGCCGCTGTCCTGGCTCAGGTTGAGGTGGTAGAGGTCCTCTGTCTGGTCGATGACTGTTGCGCTGCGTGCAATGCGGCGGTAGTTGTTGATGAAGATGTTG
>WFLX010370905.1_pt1 | contig 25641 bp, 23 predicted proteins | sample 4967041 | NCBI WGS metagenome assembly WFLX01 (sample SAMN12857096, study PRJNA449069) | gut metagenome | isolation source: stool from male and female vole | host: Microtus ochrogaster | place: USA:Florida | collected 2017
CGGCCGACGAACCTGTACGGGTGAAGGTAAACGGCCACGGCGCCGCAATATGGAAGTTTTCTAAAGCCCCTAAAAAAGTAAAAAAGAATAAAATCAATCCACTATAGTGTTTTCATAAACTCAAGATTTCGTATGGATTCATATCTTCCTACAATCAAAGTTTTCTCCGGTACAAAATCGCAGTATATGGCCGAGGAAATCTGCAAAGAGCTTGGCGTTGAACTCGGTAAAATGAAAATCGAGCATTTTGCCGACGGCGAATTCGAAGTATGCTTCGAGGAAAGTGTGCGCGGTTGCGAGGTTTACCTTGTGCAGAGCACCTTCCCCAACTGCGACAATCTGATGGAGCTCCTCCTGATGATTGACGCCGCCAAGCGCGCATCCGCAAAGAGCGTCATCGCCGTAATGCCCTATTTCGGCTGGGCACGTCAGGACCGCAAGGACAAACCCCGTGTTTCCATCGCTGCCAAACTGGTGTCCGATATGCTCGTGACCGCCGGAGCCGACCGTGTAATCACCATGGACCTCCATGCCGACCAGATTCAGGGATTCTTCAACATTCCCGTTGACCACCTCTATGCATCCTCAGTGTTCATTCCCTATATCCAGAGTCTCGGACTTGAAGATTTGGTTATCGCCACACCTGATGTAGGTGGTGCCAAGCGTGCCAACAGCTACGCCAAGTATCTCGACGTGCCCCTGGTGCTCTGCCACAAGCAGCGAGCAAAGGCAAATGTGGTTGCCAACATGACCGTCATCGGCGACGTCAAAGGCAAGAATGTAATCCTCGTGGACGACATGGTGGACACTGCCGGTACCATCACCAAGGCGGCAAACCTGATGATGGAAAACGGAGCCAAGTCAGTTCGCGCACTCGCTTCCCACGCCATCATGAGCGACCCAGCTACCGAACGTGTTGATGATTCCGCCCTCTCGGAGATGATCTTCACCAACTCCATTCCTTACAAGAAGGGTTGCAAGAAGTGCACCATCATCTCGGTGGCCCGACTTTTCGCCGACACCATCCGTCGTGTGCACTCCAACCAGTCCATCTCCTCTCAGTATCTGATCAAATAACTGTAAGCTTCTTAACCGGGGCGCATCTTGCGCCCCGGCATTTGCTTTCCAATAGGTTAGAAATTTAGTACNCNTAGTATCCGTATATGAAGATTGTATGNCTTGATGNCGCCTCGCTCTACGATGNCGAANATCCGGTCTGGAAGCAACTGGACCAATACGGCTCGGTTGAAATTTTCGCGCATGTGCCAGCGAAGGAAGTGACAAAGGTTGCCTCCGACGCCGAAATTATCCTTACCAATAAGGTCCCACTCGACGCTGCTACCATCAACGCATTGCCAAATCTCAAGTACATATGCGTGATGGCTACCGGCTACAACATCATCGACATTGAAGCTGCCCGCAAACGCAATATTCCTGTGAGCAACATTCCAGCCTACAGCACGGCCTCCGTGGCGCAACAGACCATCGCTCTCCTCCTGGCCATGACAAACCGCGTCGAAACATACGCCAACGAGAACCGTGCAGGACGATGGCCCAAATCGACCGACTTCACCTACCGCCTCTTCGATACCGAAGAATTGGCCGGGAAGTACTTCGGAGTAGTCGGTTTCGGAAATACGGGCAGTCACACGGCCGCCATTGCGGCTGCAATGGGCATGAAGATACTTGTGTACACGTCCAAATTACAGGACCAACTGCCCTCCGGATATGAGAAGGTCGAACTGGATAGTCTCTTTCGTCGCGCCGACGTGGTGAGTCTTCACTGTCCCTTGACCGACAGCACCCGCTCGATGGTGAACAGCCGTCGCCTGTCCATGATGAAGCCCACGGCATGGCTGATCAACACATCCCGCGGGCCGGTGGTCGACGAGCAAGACCTTGCAGAAGCACTTCGCGAGCACCGTATAGCCGGAGCCGGTCTTGATGTGCTCTCGCAAGAGCCTCCTCGTCACGACAACGAACTGCTCAAACTTGACAACTGCTTCGTGACACCCCATGTGGCCTGGGCTACGAACGAGGCGCGCGACCGTCTCTTCAAAATTGCCATCGGCAATGTCAAGGCATTTGTTGAAGGACACCCCATCAACGTTATCAACTAATTTTCCANNTTCCGCNNCNGTCTTTGACTCGGGTGGAAATAAACTGCNATTNCTATGAGAAAAAAGAANGTGNTGGCTCTCGCCACCGCTTTGCTGACCGTTATCTCGGTCAACGCAGAGGGGTATCAGGTCAACACGCTCAGCGCCCGTCAAAATGGTATGGGTCATACGGGTGTGGCTCAGCATCTTGGGGCTGAGAGCATGATTTTCAATCCTGCCGGTCTGGCTTTCCTGGACAAAACCATCGAATTTCAAGGTTCCGTAACAGGAGTGTTTGCCGACGCAACCTGCACATACAAGGGGCAGAAGTACACCACCGACAATACCCCCTCAACACCGATTGCCTTCAACCTCGGCATGAAGGTGTACGACAATTTCAAGGTCGGAGTCAGCTTCTATACGCCCTACGGCAGCGGTATCAACTGGGGCGAGAACTGGCCCGGGGCAGTACTCAATCAGAGTGTAAGTCTCAAAGCCTATACCATCCAACCCACGCTCGCATGGCGAATCCTGCCCAACCTATCCATAGGCGCCGGGGCTATGGTCACCTTCGGAACGGTCGATCTCAACAAAGGTCTCATACCTGCCGAGTCGATGAATGTCGTCCTTGCAGGCATGGGCATTCCCTATACCTTTACGGACACTCCTGCGTCCATCAACCTTAACGGCAAAGCATCAGCTACAGTCGGCATCAATGTCGGCGCGATGTGGGATATTAATTCCAAATGGACGGTCGGCGCTTCATTCCGAAGCAAGATGAANCTGAAGGTGAAATGCGGCAATGCCTCCGTCTCTTATGCCAACGAGATGGCACAGCAGGNACTGCANTCGCGCCTCGATATCNTCAACCAGTCCAACTTCACGGCTGCCATGCCGGCGGTGGCNGTCACCNACATCGGNGTCGCATACAAGCCGACCGACCGCTGGGTCGTGGCTTTCGATGCCCAAATCAGCGGGTGGAAGTCGTACAAAACGCTCGACATCGAATTCCTGAGCGACCAGCTCGCGGGCTATAACCAACACCTTACCAAAGACTACCGCAATTCATGGACCTTTAAACTCGGAGCACAGTTCGACGCCACGCAACGGTTACAGGTCCGTGCGGGCATGATGGTTGACACAACTCCGGTAAACTCTAACCACTATAACCCTGAAACTCCGGGCATGACCAAGATTTCACCTTCAGTAGGACTTTCGTTCAGTCCTGTCAAAAACTTCGCCATAGATTTCTCGCTCCTCTATGTTGCCGGACTCGGCAAGGATAATGCAACATGCACCTATGCCGACCTTCTCCTGCAGACGCAGCAGACATTCACGGCCGACTACAAGGTGCACGCCTGGAATCCCTCGCTGGGCGTGAGATTCGCATTCTAAGTAACTTAATCTTCTTTCCACCACGTTATGCGCCCGTCGCGTAACGTGGTTTTCATATCTATAATCCTCTGATTTGACGACCCCCTGAAACGCAGGGTTGTGTCGCGCAAGTTCTCTACAAAGGGACCGTCAACGAGCACGTCAATAAGACTGAGAAATTCTTGCCTTTCGGCGGGACCATGTTCGAGCAGTTCCTCCAGAGTATACCCGGTATAACACCAAACGTTGATGCCCTTTGCTCTGAGTTCATACAGCAAGGGGAGCAGGGCGGCGGCGGAGTAGAGGGGGTCCCCGCCTGTTAGCGTGACGGGAAACTCGTTGTAGTCTACCACTGCCATAATCTCGTCAACCGTCATGGGCACGCCGGCATCGAAGGCCCACGACTGCGGGTTGTGACAACCGGGGCAACGATGATGACACCCGGCGACATAGATGGAAGTGCGCAACCCCGGTCCGTCGACCGAGGTTCCTTCCACTATACGCAGCACGTTGATTTTATTCATGTACTACACGGTCGTTCAACTCGGCGAGTTTTGCGCTGTTCCAGCGGTCGGTGGTACCTACGAGGTAACCTGTGATGCGCTGGAGACGGTCGATGTTGTGCGAGTGGCAGGTGGGGCAGGTCTGGAGATTGTCTGATGCATCCTCGTAACCGCAGTCCATGCAGCGGTTACGGTTGTGGTTTACCGAGCCGTACCCGATGTTATAACGGTCAATAAGGTCCACGATGGCTGACACTGCTTCAGGATTGTGTGTGGCATCACCGTCAATTTCGACATAGAAGATATGTCCGCCACGTGTGAGCTCATGGTAAGGTGCTTCCACCTCGGCTTTATGACGGGGTGAGCACTTATAATACACAGGGACGTGGTTGGAGTTGGTGTAATAAATCTTATCTGTGATGCCGGGGATGATGCCGTACTTCTTGCGGTCGCGGGCAGTGAACTTACCCGAAAGACCTTCAGCCGGGGTTGCCAACACGGAGTAATTATGCCCGTAGGCCTGGGAGAACTCATTGACACGGTCGCGCATATGGGTGATGATACGCAGCCCCAGTTCCTGCGAGTGTTCGCTCTCGCCATGGTGCTTGCCGGTGAGGGCCACCAAACATTCGGCCAGACCTATAAAACCGATGCCAAGGGTACCTTGGTTGATTACCGATTCTATAGTGTCGGTAGGACCGAGTTTCTCTCCACCTATCCAGAGTTTAGACATCAGCAGGGGGAACTGCTTGGCCAGGGCGGTCTTCTGGAAGTTGAAACGGTCGTTCAGCTGACGTGCGGTGAGGTCGAGTACGTTGTCAAGTTTGCGGAAGAATTCCTCCACACGGTCTTCCTCGGTGAGGATGTCGCGACACTCAAGAGCCAATCTTACAAGGTTGACGGTGGAGAACGAAAGGTTGCCGCGACCGACGGATGTTTTGTCGCCGTAACGATTCTCAAACACTCGCGTGCGACATCCCATCGTGGCCACTTCATACATGTAACGTTTGGGGTCGTCAGGACTCCATTTCTCATGCTGATTATAGGTGGCGTCGAGGTTGACGAAGTTAGGGAAGAAGCGTCGTGCCGTCACCTTGCATGCGAGCTTATAGAGGTCGTAGTTGGGATCGTCAGGGAGGTAATTCACACCTCTCTTTTTCTTCCATATCTGGATGGGGAAGATAGCTGTGGCACCATTGCCCACACCCTCATAGGTAGAGCGGAGCAGTTCGCGGATGATGCACCGCCCCTCGGCGGAGGTGTCAGTGCCGTAATTTATTGAACTGAACACAACCTGGTTGCCACCACGACTATGGATTGTGTTCATATTATGAATAAAGGCTTCCATTGCTTGGTGTACTCGTCCGACGGTGCGGTTTACGGCATGCTGAAGCATGCGTTCATCGCCTTCGAGACCTTCGAGAGCACGCTTCTCGTAGTCCTTGAACTGCTTGGTTTTGAATTCCGACAGGTCGCGGCTGGTGAGCGACTCCAGATTCTCGATTTCTTCAAGGTAAGAAGCGCGCACAAAGGGGGCGAGATAGAAATCGAAAGCCGGGATAGCCTGTCCACCGTGCATCTCGTTTTGGGCTGTNTCAAGACTGATACAAGCAATGGTACTGGCGGTTTCTATACGCTTTGCAGGGCGCGATTCTCCATGACCGGCAATGAAGCCGTGCTGCAGGATGTGGTCGNGCGGNTGCTGAACACATGTCAAGCTCTTGGTGGGGTAGNNGTCTNTGTCATGNATGTGGAGATAGTTATGACGGATTGNCTCCTTTGCTTCCTCCGNGNGGAGGTAATNGTCGACANATGGCNTGGTAGTTTCACTGGCAAACTTCATCATCATCCCGGCCGGAGAGTCGGTATTCATATTGGCATTTTCGCGGGTGATGTCGTTATTCTTTGCCTCTATGATTTCCAGAAATACCTCACGCGTCTTTGCCTTGCGGGCGATGCTTCGCTGGTTGCGGTAGGCTATATATTTGCGTGCCACCTCCTTGCGAGGACTGGCCATGAGCTCGTACTCGACCATGTCCTGAATGTCCTCAACAGTCATGCGCTCCTTGCCATATGCACTGATGCGGTCAACGATTTTTTGAATCAGTGACTCGTCTTCGCCTACCTCGGTGGTTAACATGGCTTTACGGATGGCCGCTTTGACCTTCTCCTCGTTATAGCCGGTGATGCGTCCGTCACGCTTAATTACTACCTGTATCATATTGTTCGGGGTTTCAAAATTAGCGATGCAAAGCTAATCATTTTTGTTCGAAAAACAATAACATTTTCTCGCAAAATTATCAACACAATTTCCAAAACGGACAACTTTGAAACACCTCCCAAAATGCAACTTGTTGGTATTCAGGCATAAGTTATGCTCAATCGGGCAACTTCTCCATATTGGTATCCATCCTAAAATTCCCAAAGCGCAATGTCCTATGAACCGGTCCTTGTATTTTTTGTACTCCGAGTGCACCGTGTTGGTTGTCAACACNGAATCCGGCTTCGGTTTTAACTATCATTATGATCGTATCGGTGCTAATTAAAAGAAAANNNGCACTTGGTTAACATAATTTCANTNCNCGCTATTTCATTATTTTGAACATAGAGCAGAATGGTACAACTTGTTGTTGAATAACAGTAAGTTACGCCTTGAAATGGCGCTCTTTAGCGCCCTGAGAATCGCACATTTGTAAATTCATTGAAGGCCGGGCGGGAAATTTACATTTCTCGTTGNGNATTGNGTGGCTTTCGAACGTTTAGAGCGGGAGTCAAGCTGAAAATCTATTCCGGNTAGAANGTCTGAAAACTGTTGTCTGTATAATACACGATGATGGACTTGACACGACGGGGGGCGCCATTGTCTGACGCTTCAGAAGTTGTCCGTTCTGCCGGACGGACCTTCACAACTTTTTCTCCCTGATTGACGGAGGAGGGTAGTTCGTCGCCCGGAGATACTAAATATGTGAAAAGTGAATCGTTGACAGCGGATTCACGTGTTTTTTCATCATAATTTACAGTCGAATCGGTCGATTGTTGGGCTTTTGCGATGTCCGAGTTTACAGGATCAATCATTAGGCCCTTACCGAACAACAACCACATCAAGTTCAGCTGCGGAAATGCATCGTGCAACTTTTGCAGGAGCAAGTCGTTGATAGACTTATTCCTACCGTGCAATAATTGCGAAAGAGTAGGTCGCGGAATTCCTGCCTGGTCTGCAAATTGCGAATTTGAAACTTGCAGATAATCAATAAATTCCTTAACCCTGACAGCAACGGGACTCAATTCTAAATCAGCCATAATTCACGGTTTAAAATCACGATGCAAATGTAAACATTATTTTTGTAAACGCCAAATTTACGACGGGAAATAATGTGTTTTATTTTCTAAATAGGTCACATTTCGAAATGTAAACCCTGCGCCCTGTTGCAAAATCGCGGTACTGGACGCAGAATCGGCCAATTCAAGCACTACTGAAGATTTTAATGTATATGGAGTTGTGTATCAGGGAAATGTACTAAGGCACGCTCCGGACCTCACACACCAATGAGGCCTCCAAAACTTTAAATTATGACTTTAAGGATTGTTGCTAAAGCNTTGATTTTCCACCATTTGCATAATTGGTTAATCAACGTTAAAATAATGAGTGGGGTGCTAAGTTGCAAATCTGAATGATTGGAATGTGTGACGGTGATTTGTCGCTATGTTTGCAAATTGTATGGGTAATTTTTGATTTTGCAAAAGCAATTACCCGGATTATCTCCCTTCATACTTATAACCAATTGGCCATAGAAATGGTTGAATGNCCNAAATAAAANTTTTCAGCATTTGAGACACCTGAACAGCTGTTATNCCTCAAGGCCNTAGTTCAAGAAATGGCTGCGATATTTTTAAGACAGGAACCAATGGCGCACTTCGACATCTTGAGTTTCGGAAAAGTGCAAAAACATAGCTGTACAACGTGGACATAGCAATGGTGGAGGTCAAGCTAAAGTGCGAGATTAAATTAGTGTCTTTAAGTGCTTTCAAGAACAGCGACCAAAGAAGAAGACAATCCGTCNAAATCAAGGNTTTATNCATATNTATNCATATACTCGTTCCCTACTACACCTTTGTGTAATAATCACTATTATGTTAANCGTGTATGTTTAGGTGCTNTGCCGAAAGCGATGCGCAACCCGATTCAAGGTTTTCACCTGATTATGGTAGTCTACTATTTGGTACTTCTAAATTACGTAATATAACAGCCCATGTGTCCTCTGATTCGCTTTTATGACTTTGACCGCCGATAATCACCAAAGCTGTTTGCAACCGTGATTTAGAATTGATCGGGCGCCGATATTTGTCGCGACAGGAAAATTTATTTGGCCGTTTGGGAATAATTGACTAACTTTGCAGTCAATTCGGGGCGTAGCGCAGTCCGGTAGCGCACCTGGTTTGGGACCAGGTGGTCGCAGGTTCGAATCCTGTCACCCCGACAAAGGGCCGCAATTTGCGGCCTTTTGTCGTTTTGTTACTGTAGATGCCCGTACAAATTAACTATCGGAGCCATAGCAATTCTGCTCTTGCCGACAAATTTACGCCCTCTGCTCTGACATTTCTCACAAACTTTTTCGTCCTCTCTTTTGTGCCGTCAGAAATTTTCTATATATTTGCACCTTATGATAATGCAAAGAATTCTCGATTTGTATGTCGACGGTTTTCGGAACATGAAAATCGGTCGTACGTTGTGGCTTATCATTATTATAAAGGTAGTGGTGATGTTTGCCATATTGAAGGTGTTCTTCTTTCCCAATCTACTTAAACGCGACTACCCCGATGATACGGCTCGAGCCCAAGCCGTTCGCGAAGCTTTGACAACTAACCATTAAATCTAAATATATGAGCGACTTACTATCATTGGTTGATTGGTCAAGAGCGCAGTTCGCTCTGACGGCCATGTACCATTGGCTCTTCGTTCCCCTCACGATAGGACTCTCGTTGATTGTCGCAATCATGGAGAGTATCTATGTGCGCACAGGCGACAGTCGATGGAAAGGTATTACAAAATTCTGGATGACTCTCTTCGGAATCAACTTTGCCTGCGGCATTGCCACGGGTCTGATCCTGGAGTTTGAGTTCGGTACTAACTGGTCGAACTATTCCTGGTTCGTTGGCGATATTTTCGGTGCGCCTCTGGCCATCGAAGGCCTCTTCGCCTTCTTCATGGAGGCAACCTTCGTGGCAGTGATGTTCTTCGGCTGGAATAAGGTGAGCAAGGGTTTCCACCTTGCATCAACATGGCTGACGGTATTTGGCGTTACCCTCTCGGCACTTTGGATTCTCATTGCCAATGCCTGGATGCAGTATCCGGTGGGCATGGAGTTCGATCCGGCCCAGATGCGCAACGAGATGACCGACTTCTGGGCTGTTGCACTCAGTCCTGTGGCCATCAACAAATTCTTCCACACCGTTTTCAGTGCCTGGACCCTTGCTGCGGTGTTCGTAATCGGTGTCAGCAGCTGGTTGCTGTTGAAAAAGCGTAACGCCGATGCCGCCGTGAAGTCGGTAAAAATCGCGTCGCTGGTTGGTCTGCTGGGTATCCTTCTGACCTTCACTACGGGCCACGGCTCGGCAGTTGAGGTATCGCGCGCTCAGCCGATGAAGCTGGCGGCAATGGAAGGACTCTACCGCGGATCTGTAGGTCAGGACCTGGTCGGTGTGGGCGTACTTAAATCCGCCGGTCCCGTTGACGGCGAAGCTCTCGCCTTCAGCGTAGATATCCCCCACGGCCTGTCGTACCTCATCTACGGCGAGCCCGACCGCTTCGTGCCCGGTATCTATGACCTCATCGACGGCATCGAACTAACAGCCGATGGCGACACCATAAAGGGGCTGAGTTACGAAGACAAGATTTCTATCGGTCTCAAGGCTCGCGAAGCTCTCGCAGACTATAACGAAGCCTCAAAGGCAGGTGACACCGAAGCCATGGCAATTGCCGCTGCAAAGGTTAAGGAAAACTTCAAATACTTCGGTTACGGTTATCTTGATTCTCCCGAGGCCGCCATTCCCCCGGTGGGCATGTCGTTCTATGCCTTCCGTATCATGGTGATGGCCGGCGGCTTCCTGCTGCTGATCTTTATCATAGGCGCCTTCTTTGCCTTCAAGCGCCCTGCCCTGCTTTCGAATAAATTCGTTTGCTGGGTCGGCATGCTTTCCATAGTTGTGGTATGGGTATGCAGCCAGTCTGGCTGGATTGTAGCCGAGGTTGGCCGTCAGCCTTGGGTTATTCAAGACCTCATGCCTACCAACGCCGCCATTTCCGGCATCTCTTCGGGCTCAGTACAACTCACCTTCTGGATCTTTGCCGCACTCTTCACAGCACTGCTCATCGCAGAAATCAGCATCATGCTGCGCTACATCAGCTCTACATCCAAGAAGGACATTGAACAAACCGCATAAATAATTACCATGGAAACGTTAGAATTTTTACAAGGATACTGGTGGCTCCTGATTTCAGTATTGGGTGCCCTGCTGGTCTTCCTGCTGTTTGTACAAGGGGGGCAGTCGATGCTTCACTGCAACGTCAGCGAGGAGCAGCGTCAACTGATGGTGAACTCTCTCGGGCGAAAATGGGAATTCACCTACACCACTCTGGTGGTATTCGGCGGAGCCTTCTTCGCAGCCTTCCCACTTTTCTACAGTACCAGTTTTGGCGGAGCCTACTGGCTCTGGATGCTCATCCTTCTGAGCTTTGTACTCCAGGCCGTGAGCTATGAGTTCCGTCGTAAGCGCGGAAACCTTTACGGTACCGGCACTTATGATGCATTTCTGATGTTCAACGGTCTTGTGGGTTGCGTACTGCTTGGAGTGGCCGTGAGCATGTTCTTCACCGGCGGAGAGTTTATGGTAACGAAGGTGAACATCCTCAATCCCTCCAATCCCGTGATCTCCACATGGGTACCCACCCATGGTCTGGAGGCAATCACCAACCTGATGAACCTCCTGCTCGGCTTCGCGGTATTCTTCCTTGCCCGAACTCTGGCTTGCCTGTATTTCATCAATAACATCGCCGACTCCGACCTGGCCGCCAAGATGAAAAAGAAGACGCTCTTCAACGGTGTTATCTTCGCCGGACTGTTCGTGGTGTATGTTATCACCCTCATGTTCTACCCCGGCTTCCGCGAAAGTGACGGAGTCATTGTTGAAGTGCCCTATCTCTATTTCTATAACCTCATCGGAATGTGGTGGTTCGCAGTGCTGTTCGTGCTCGGCGTTCTTGCCGTGCTATACGGCATTTTCCGTACTGCCTTCGGAGGTTACTGGACCAAGGGTATTTGGTTTGCTGGCATCGGAGTGGTTGTTGTGGTTATCTGCCTGTTCGGTATCGCGGGTTACAATGCCACCGCCTACCTGCCCTCAACTCTCGACCCCGCCTCCTCATTGACTCTCAAGAATAGTTCTTCATCCGAGTTTACCCTCAAGGTAATGGCCTACGTATCCATCGTTATTCCCATAGTTTTGGCATACATCTGGTACGTATGGGCAAAGATGAACTCCGGCAAGCTCACCAAGAGCGAAGTAGATTCTGACTCCCATTCCTATTGATATGTCCGACACCTATTTGACCCCGGCTGCACCTGCCGAAGGCTTGTACAAGGAAAAGATGAGTAAATTCTTATCCTTCGCAATTCCTGTGGCAGATGCAGCCGAGGCCAAGAGGTGGATTGCCGATTTTCAAAAACGCTACCATGACGCCCGGCATGTCTGCTGGGCGTACATGATAGGTTCTGCCCGGGTAGAATTCCTGTCGTCAGACAACGGCGAACCCTCCGGCACAGCCGGGAAACCAATTCTCGGACAAATAAACTCTTACGGCGTTACGAACGTTGTCATTATCGTGGTCCGATATTTCGGAGGAATCAAACTGGGCACATCCGGGCTAATCGCCGCATATCGCGAAGCTGCACGTCAGGCCCTCGAAGCTGCCACCATCGTGGAACGTCACGACATGAGTACCATAGCATTTACCTTCCCCTACCTGGCCATGAACGATGTGATGAAACTCGTCAAATCGGGCGAGGTTGATATTGTGTCCCAGACCTTCGACAACGCCTGCGAAATGGAACTCTCCGTGCGCAGCGACCACGCCGAAAACCTCCGCCATCGCCTCACCGACATCGACGGCGTTACTCTAAAAGAATGATTATGAAACAACCGAAAGCAGTACTGTTCGACCTCGATGGGGTCCTGATTGATACCGAAACAACCTACACTCATATCTGGGAAGATATAGAAGCCAAACTCCCTACCGGCATCGCCAATTTCGCACAAATTATCAAGGGCACTACCCTGCCGGACATCCTCTCGACCTACTATCCCGATCCTGCACGCCGCGAAAAAGTAGTAGCTATGCTGCGCGAAGCCGAAGATGCCATGAGCTACCCTCTTTTTGACGGCGTCATGAAATTTCTTAAGGAACTAAAAGACAATGGCATACCGGCCGCGATAGTAACCAGCAGCGGAGCCAAGAAGATGCACCGTATCATGGAGGAAAAACCTGAATTTACCGCCATGTTCGATGCCATCGTCACCGACGCCGATGTAAAACATTCCAAACCGGACCCCGACCCCTACCTCACCGGCGCAGAAAAGCTGGGTGTGGATTCTTCCGACTGCGTAGTGTTCGAAGACTCATTCGCCGGTCTCGAATCCGGCCGTCGCGCCGGCGCAAAAGTGGTCGCTTTGGCAACCACCAATCCTCGCCAAGCCCTGGAAAGCAAGGCCGACGCTGTTTTTGGTTCATTTATTGAAATATCCGTAGAGAAGCTCTCACAACTGAGTTAGCGGGGAAGGATAATTCTCTCTCCCAATTGCTTTACCAGTATTTTCTGTGCCTCCTTGCGCACCTGTATGTCATCAATCAGTTGTCCCACCTTTTCCAAATCAGTAGTAGCGACAGTCATAAGCTCCTGAGTAAGAGTCTTAATCTCATTGGTAAGCACTGCGTTTCGGAGTTCCATTATTGCACGCGGAACCAATTGAATCAGCTGGTCCTGCTCATTTTCATCCTGGTTGGTGCGGGCATAGATTCGTGACAGCGTGTATTTTTCCATCAGCAACTCATTTGCCACCCTCCTGACAGCATCAACGGGCGAGTTGAGCAGGTACGACTGCACAAACAGAGCGTCAAAGGTATTGAGCGTTGCGGTTTTCCATTTCTCGATTTCCTCCTCCGCTTTACGTTGACGGTTTTCTGCATCGGGAATGCTGGTGGCTTCTTCGCGAATTTGATCCATACGCTTGCGCATCTTCTCGCTCGCTTCAAGTTCTATCTTTTCCAGCTGTCTTTGATGCTCCGGCTCCCAGATTTCGCTGCGTATCTTTCCCACCGCGCGGAAAATCTGGTCAAACTCCGGTACGGTGAATTGGTACTGTTCGTAGCTGAGTTCGGCATTGACATAATCATAGACTGTACCCTGCCACGGGTCGCGGCCTCTCTCCATCATCACGAAGGCCGGAACCATGCCGTAACGCACCAGGTAGCGAATGATCATCTCCTCATAGGGACGAATCTTATTGTTGTCGGTAATCAATAACGTCGACAGAGCCTCGGTCTTGACTTCCGGCTCGTGCGAAACAACGTCAGCATTGGCAGGATCCTGCTGTTTCTCTTCGGCATCGATGGCGCGATGTCCTTCGCGACGAAGGCGCTCCTTCTCCATCTCCTCGATGCGCTTTCCGACCTCGATTTTGAGCTGCCGTGCTATCACCTCTTCAGGCATGTCAAGCAATCGGGAACACAGAGTAATGTATGCCTGACTCTTCACCGGCTCATCCACATAAGCGACAGTCCGAATAATCTCCTCGACAGCTTTTGAACGTCCAATCGGGTCGTTGGACGCTATGTCTTTTAGCAGAATACCGGCCATGAAGGTTACTATATCTTTCTCATTATCCCGCATGTAAGCCTCCACCTCATCTGAACTGTGGCTTTGGGCGAAAGAGTCGGGGTCGTCGCCGGGCGGCAGGAGGAGACATCGGACGTTCATCTTCTCCGCCAGGAGCATCTTGATTCCGCGCAGCGAAGCCTTGATTCCGGCAGGGTCTGCATCATAAATGAGCGTCACATTCTCCGTAAACCGGTGCACGGCTCTAATCTGGCCCTCAGTGAGTGAGGTTCCGGACGAAGCCACCACATTTTCGATGCCCGACTGGTGCATGGATATGACGTCCATGTACCCTTCAACCATTATGCACTTGTCTTTCTTGCTAATGGCGCTTTTGGCTTGGAACAGGCCATAGAGTTCGTTACTCTTCTTGTATATGAGCGACTCGGGCGAATTAACATATTTGGCNATTNCCTTGTCCGACNGNATANTACGANCACNGAAAGNGATGACANGTCCNGATATACTGAACACAGGAAACATGACGCGACCCTTAAAGCGGTCATATAGGGATCCTTTGGAATCTACGGCGAGGCCTGTGGCTACAAGGTAACGGCTTTGGTACCCGGCAGTGGTTGCTTCTTTGACCAAAGTATTATTCTGCTCCATGGAGTAGCCGAGGTGGAACCGTTGAATCATCGCGTCGGATAGACCTCTATGACGCAGGTAGGCCAGGGCCGTGCTCTGCCCTTCGTCAGTGCGGAGATTCTGCTCGAATTGCTGCACCGCAAAGTCGTTCACCGCCAGCATGGCTTCACGGTCGGTTGCAGCCTGACGTTCCTCGGGACTCAGATCCTTCTCAACAATTTCGATATTATATTTCTTGGCCAGGTAACGCAGTGCCTCGCTGTAGGAGAGCTGCTCAATTTCCATGATGAAATTGACGGGTGAACCACCCTTGCCACAACTGAAACACTTACATATGTTTCGGGCCTTATTCACCGAAAAGGAAGGCGTGCGCTCGCTGTGGAAAGGGCATAAACCCTTGTAGTTGGCGCCGCTGCGGCGCAACTTCACAAAGTCGCTCACCACGTCCACAATATCGGCCGTGTCCAATATTCGCTGTACTGTTTCCTGGTCTATTCGTCCCATAATACAAAAATAAGAAAAATACTTCGATTTATGAGCATATGCGCGCAACTTTTTTGACGCCGGGCAACCGAAAAGAAAGAATTTTGTTGTAACTTTGTTATCCATAAATCCCAGACATGACCGACAACGAATCCGAACCTAAAAAAATAACCCTCTCTGAGAAAATCCAGAACCTCTTCGGCTACCTGAGCAGCGGCATATGGAGTGATCCACGTCGCACTTGGTGGTTGAGCGTGCTTAGAACGCTCAATCTGTCGGTGAATTCGTTTCTGAACCGCGACATCCAGACGCAGGCCTGCGCGATGACCTACCGCACCATGCTTGCCGTAGTTCCGGCCCTTGCTCTGCTGGTGGCTATCGGGCGCGGGTTCGGTATTCAGAACGTCATTCAGGAAGAGCTCTTCCAGCTGTTTCCGGCCCAGAAGGTAGCAATCACCTATGCCACGGGCTTTGTGGAGAGATATCTCGAACAGGCTTCCGAGGGGATATTCGTGGGAGTCGGTATTGTGTTTCTGCTGTATACGCTGATCTCATTGTTGGGAAATGTTGAGGACACCTTTAATTATATATGGGGCCAGAAGCAAGGTCGCACAATATGGAGAAAGCTCAGTGACTATACCGCCACCATGCTCATATTGCCCGTGCTGATGATCTGTGCCAGCGGTATCAACCTGCTGCTGAGCTCTACACTCAACGCCATTTTCCACTTTTCGTTCATGACACCGGTGATTTCAGTGATGCTTGAGTGCGCCTCGTGGTTTATGATGTGGTTGTTCTTCGCAGCAGCTTACATGCTGATACCTAACACGAAAGTCAAGTTCAAGAACGCATTCATTTCCGGCGTCTTTGCCGGCACCGGTTTTATGATTCTGCAGTGGCTCTTCGTCACCGGTACTCTGTACGTAACAAAGTACAACGCCATCTACGGGTCCTTTGCCTTCCTGCCCTTACTCCTCATCTGGCTGCAGCTTGTGTGGGTAATAACGTTGGCAGGAGCTGTGATTTGCTATAGCTCCCAGAATGTATTNGCCTTCAACCTCGAACGCGAAGTGAGCNTCATTTCGTCGCAGTACCATGCCAAGGTGACTCTGGCCATCATATCCATCANCACCNCTCGATTCATCAACNACGNGCGCGTGGCGACGGCTCACGACTTTATGGACTTCTACGATTTGCCGGCGCGGTTGGTAACTTCCATAACCGACCGCCTCTGCAAGGTAGGAATAGTGAACCGTGTAGTCGTTGAAGACGACCGCGACCAGTTCGGTTTTCAGTTGGCTGTAGAACCCTCCGAACTGACCATTGACTATCTGACCAATATACTTTACACCGAAGGCCTGGACGATTTTATTCCTGAGTTCAACAATCGTTTTCCGGGCGTAGAGCCGGTATTTGCAACCCTGGAGGAGGATTTTCGAAATGCCTCCAAAGGAATTCTTATTAAAGATATAAAGATTCAGAATCTCGACAACGTTAAACGCTAAATCAATATTATCATGAAACAAGTCATTNCCACCACCGCCGCTCCCGGCGCCATCGGCCCCTACAGCCAGGCTATCGACACCGGCGCATTTGTATANGCCTCCGGTCAAATTCCCATCAATCCCGAAACAGGTGAAATCCCTGTGGGCATCGAGGAGCAGACTGCCCAAGCATTGAAAAATGTCGGTGCGATACTCGCAGCTGCCGGACTTGACTACAGCAATGTGGTTAAAACCACCGTCTTCCTGGCCGATATGGCCCATTTCGCCGCTATGAACGGCGTGTACGCTTCGTTCTTTGCAGCCCCCTACCCCGCCCGTTCGGCTGTAGCCGTGCGCGAGTTGCCCAAGGGTGTGCTCGTGGAAGTTGAAGTAATCGCAGCTCGATAATAATCCGGTAGGGCCCTGCCAAGGGCTCTACCCCAAATCATATCTCATGGAGAAGACAAAGTACTGGACCACCGATCGGATCATGTACCTTATCATCGGCATACTGCTGGCAGCGGGACTCGTGTGGCTCCTGGGCCGCTTATCCGATGTGTTACTACCGTTTTTCGCGGCATGCCTTATCGCCTACCTGCTGAATCCGCTGGTGAAGCTCAATGGTAAGTGGCTGAGAATCAAGAGGCATGTCATAGCGGTTTTTATAACCCTTTTGGAAGTCACGGCCGTTATCGTGGCTTTGTTCTACATCTTTGGCCCGACAATCGGAAAGGAACTCCAGGCTTTGGGGGCTATGATTAAAACCTATNCCCAGCNCGAAACGCGAATACCGTTTCTGCCTCCGNCTGTTTCGGAATATATNCACAATTTCGATGTTGAGCAGCTCANCCNATATCTCGATGCATCACACATCGAAAAGATGCTCTCCGGCGGGAGCAGTGTACTGATGACATCCATCGACACGCTGATGCACATCGTCGAATGGCTTTTGATGTTTATTTACATCATATTCATTCTGATTGATTATCAGCAAATTGTCCGCGGTTTCAAAATGNTCTTCCCCATTAAGTANCGTCCGCAAGCCATGGCCATTGTTACCGACGTTCAGGACTANATGAACCACTATTTCCGTGGGCAGGGCTTGCTTGCATTATGTGCGGCGGTGTTCTACTGCATCGGTTTCAGCATTGTAGGGCTTCCGCTTGCCATCGTTATGGGTATAATTGTAGGAGTCCTTTACATGATACCCTATTTTCAGTATGTAACGCTTATACCTGTTGCTGCCATCTGCTTTATCAATGCCTTGGGAGGCCACCGCGAATTCTTGCCCGATTTTGGTAAATGTCTGATTGTCTATGCCGTAAGTCAGACCATCTGCGATTACATTCTCACCCCTCACATCATGGGCAAGGAGATGGGTCTCAATCCTGCCGTGATTCTACTTGCACTGTCAGTATGGGGCAGTCTGCTGGGTATCCTGGGCATGATCATTGCCTTGCCCACTACTGCAATCCTCATTTCATATTACGCACGCTACATCAGCAACCGCTCCTAAACACAAAATTCAAAGATTGTCGAAACTAAATAACAGTCAATCTTTTGACAATCAAGTTTTAACATAAATTGAGCCTCGGCCACCGGAAAGTAGCCGAGGCTCAATGATTTATTATTGATCTTTTACTTATTTACCTGGAAGCGGGTTGAGCCTTCTTTAAAGAAAGCAACAATCTGACGTGCGGCAGCAAGCCCGGCGTTGAGATTGGCTTCCTTGGTCTGCGCACCGCTCTTCTTGGGGGTGAAGAATACTCGGTCGGCAAATTTAGCCTCAAGCTCGTCNGCATTTGAGGGTTTCACGTCGGCAAAATATTTCAGGTCGGGTCGTTGTTCCAGTACCTGAGCCAGTTCTGCTTCGTTGACAACCTCCTTGCGGGCTGTATTGATAAGGACTCCACCCTTTGGCATCAATGAAATGAGCTCTTTGCCAATTGAACCGATTGTTTCGGGAGTGGCAGGAATATGAATNGANANAATATCGTTTCACCGAATATAACGNCTTGAGNTCGNNNGCAACCGACACACCCTGCTCTTCAATTACAGTGGAGGGACAGTAGGGGTCAATTGCGTTTACTTCCATTCCGAAACCTTTTGCAATTTTGGCCACATGACGGCTTACCTGCCCGAATGCCTGCAAGCCAAGACGTTTGCCGGAGATTTCGAAACCGGTGGCACCGCTGTATTTGTTACGGGCCGCCATAATGGCCATGCCGATAACGAGTTCGGCAACGGCGTTGGCGTTTTGGCCGGGGGTGTTCTCAACTACAACGTCATGGGCGGTTGCTGCTTTGAGGTCGATATTGTCATAACCGGCGCCTGCACGGACCACGATTTTAAGCTGCTTTGCGGCATNGAATACTGCGGCATCGACCTTGTCGCTTCTCACGATAAGAGCATCGGCGTCGGCAACNGCCTTGAGAAGTTCGTCGGCCGACTGATATTTTTCCAGAGCTGCGAACTCAAAGCCGGCGTTTTCTATGATTTCGCGAATACCATTGACAGCCTGGGCTGAAAATGGTTTCTCGGTTGCTACGAGTACTTTCATATCAATGTTCTTTCTCAAATTGCATCATAGCGTCCACAAGAACCTCGACGCTTTCGATGGGCAGTGCGTTGTAGAGCGAAGCACGGAAACCGCCNACGNNNCGGTGGCCCTTGATACCTACGATTCCGCGCTCGGCGCAGAATTTCACAAAGTCTTCTTCCAGGCCCTTGTACTCGGGGGTCATAACAAAGGTCACGTTCATGATGGAACGGTCGGCCTTGTCGGTGACGGTACCGACAAACATCTTGCTCGAATCGATGGCGTCGTAAAGAACACGGGCCTTGAGGAGGTCGCGACGTTCGAGTTCAGGTATACCACCGATTTCCTTATAGTAACGCAGTGTCATAAGGGCGGCATAGATAGGGAGTACAGGAGGGGTGTTGAACATCGAACCCTTCTTGATATGGGTGCGGTAGTCCAGCATGGTAGGAATGGGGCGATTGACCTTGCCCAGTGCATCTTCGCGTACAATCACGATGGTCACACCGGCGGGCGCGAGGTTTTTCTGTGCGCCGGCATATATGGCGTCGTAGTTGGTGAAGTCGATGGGGCGTGAGAAGATATCCGAACTCATATCGGCTACCACGCGGCAGGGAACTACGGGATCTTTGCGGATTTCAGTACCGTAGATGGTATTGTTGGACGTATAGTGGAAATAGTCCATGTCGGCCGGTACGGTAAAGTCCTTGGGGATGTATGTATAGCCGTCGGCCTCGGAGGAGGCAACGACATCCACTTCGCCAAAGATTTTGGCTTCTTTTATGGCATTGTGGGCCCAGGTGCCGGTGTCCAGGAAGGCGGCCTTGGTGTTGAGAAGGTTGAAGGGAATCATGCAGAACTGCATGGATGCACCTCCGCCCAGCCAAAGCACATGGAAGCCCTCGGGGATGTTGAGCAGTTCTTTGACGGAAGCGGTGGCTTCGTCCATTACTGCCTGGAATTGTTTGCTACGGTGGGAAACTTCAAGAATCGAAAGGTCCATGTCTGCAAAGTTGAGAATGGCCTCGGCAGTGTTCTTGATGGTATATTCGCTTAGGATCGAAGGACCCGCAAAGAAGTTATGTTTCTTCATATAAGCTTATGTTTATTTGAATATGCAAAAATAATAATATGATTGGAGAAATACAAATTTTCAGGCTGTCAACTTATGCGGCTCCAGTCAGTAGTTCGCGAAATCGCCATCGCCAGGGCGTTAGCAAATTGACGGTTCTCCAAATTTTCGAGCTTGGGATCATCGTCAAGGAGTTTCTCAGCAGCTTTTCGGGCAAGACCGATAATCTGACCATCCTTGGCGAGGTTGGCGATTTTCAGTTCGAAGGGCAGACCGCTCTGCATGGTTCCTTCGATGTCGCCCGGGCCACGCATCTGCATATCTGCTTCGGCTATAACAAAGCCGTCGGTAGTAGAGGTCATGATTTCCAGACGTTTGCGAGTTTCGGAGGCAATTTTATATTTGGACATGAGAACGCAGTAGCTATGGTCGGCACCGCGACCAACGCGTCCGCGCAACTGGTGGAGCTGCGACAAACCGAATCGTTCGGCATTTTCGATTATCATGGTGGTGGCGTTGGGCACGTTCACTCCCACTTCTATTACCGTCGTAGCTACCAGAATTCTTGCTTTGCCTGAGACGAACAGTTGCATGGCTGCATCCTTTTCGGCCGGTTTCATTCGCCCGTGCACCAATGCGACCCCATAATCGCCGAATTCTGCGGAGATGTGCTCGAAACCCTCTTCGAGACTCTTCAGATCAAGTTTTTCATTTTCCTCAATCAACGGATAAACGATATAGACCTGATGGCCGAGATCGAGTNNTGTCCGCATGGCGCGGTACACTNTACCGCGATGNTCCTCGTAGCGCAANACGGTNTCGACAGGTTTGCGGCCGGGAGGGAGTTCGTCGATAACGGACACATCGAGGTCGCCATAGACTGTCATGGCCAGAGNCCGGGGTNTGGGCGNGGCAGTCATTACCAGAACATGCGGAGGAACNTCGCTTTTATTCCATAAGCGTGCACGTTGGGCTACCCCGAANCGGTGTTGCTCATCGATGACCNCAAATCCGAGGCGTTGAAATTGCACCTTGTCCTCGATAACGGCATGGGTACCAACCAATAGGTGAAGGGTTCCGTCGCGCAGTTGCTCATCGATGATGCGGCGCTCCTTAGTTTTGGTTGACCCTGTGAGCAACTTGACATTCAGACCAATCTTAGCCGTCAGGGCTGAGATGGTTTCAAAATGCTGTGTAGCAAGGATTTCTGTAGGAGCCATCAGGCACGCCTGGTAACCGTTGTCAACGGCCAAAAGCATTGACATTAATGCAACAAGTGTCTTTCCGGACCCGACGTCACCCTGTACGAGACGGTTCATCTGCTTGCGCCCCATGANGTCGGTACGNATTTCCTTGATTACGCGTTNCTGTGCTCCGGTGAGTTCNAATGGTAGACAGTNATAATAGAAATCGTTGAACCATCGTCCTACATGCGGCATGAAATAACCTTCAATCTGCTGTTTCCGGATGCGCGACCGGCGAATTATATCTGTCTGAATATAAAAGAGTTCCTCGAATTTCAGGCGAAAACGGGCGCGTTCAAGCGATTTCGCATCAACCGGTATGTGAATGGTACGGATAGCCTCGTCGATAGACATGAGGTTACAACTCTCGACCACACTCGCCGGTAGTGTTTCCGCAAAGGGATGTTTTCGGGTCGCTAAATATTCGGCGATTATGGTGTGGAGAGTACTGCTGTTTATATATCGTTGGCGCAGCTTTTCCGTCAGAGGGTACACACCCCGGATGCCGGGCATATGGGCGATGGTCTCAGGGGAGTCTATCTCCGGATGTGCCATCTGCAAAGAGCCGTTGAACGTTGTGGGCTTCCCGAAGAGGACATATTCTGTGGCTGTGTTTAACTTCTTCTTTATCTGACTGATACCACGAAACCAAACACATTCAATGGTGGCAGTTCCGTCGGAGAATAAGCCGATCAGACGCATGCGTGCGCCTTCGCCAAGTGTGTTGAAAGTGACGAATCTGCCGCGCAGCTGAAGCATCGGCATTTCGTCGGTCACACCCAGCAAACTGCGGATTGAGTATGTGCGCGAACGGTCGAGATACGCTGTGGGGAAATGGTGGAGGAGGTCGTAAACGGTCGAAATGTTGAGTTCAGACTTCAGGAGGTCGGCCCTTGTCGGTCCCACTCCCTTCATGAATTTCACTTCCGTTCTGCGGGTTGAAAGCATCCTATTTTCGACGCGACAAGAGTATTCCGGCGATTAGTAAATCGTCGGGATTGGTGATTTTTATATTGGTCGGTTCCCCAGGAACAATGGTCGGGAAAATACCCGTAACTCCCTCAACCACAGATGCATCATCGGTGTAGCTTCGAGCATCACTTTCAGAAGCATTGTAGGCTCCGATGAGCGTACCGGCATGGAACGCCTGGGGCGTCTGGACCGTCTTAAATCGACTGCGGTCGGCACCGCGCCAATGTCCCTCACTCCCCTCCTCTACGATTGAGTCGGTCAGGGGACATGCCGGAATTGCGGCCGGACTTTGCTCCATCGCTGCGAGCATCCGAAGGAGTAAGTCTTCCGTCACGAGCGGTCGGGCACCGTCGTGCACCATGATTATATCTTCATCGGTACACCCCAATGCCAGGCAGGCTCTGAGGGCATTGCGCACGCTGTCGGTACGCGCAGCGCCGCCGGTTACCACTGCCGGCGACTCATAATTGTAGCGCCTCACGATGTCACCCCAAAGTTCGCGTCCGTAGTCCGACAAAACGAGAACGATACGGGCATCGGGCAACGCGTGTGCGACAGTCTCGATGGAATGCACAACCACGGGTTTGCCGTCCAACGGGAGGAATTGTTTGGGTATATCACTGCCAAAGCGGCTGCCGGAACCGGCAGCCACGATGACAAAGAATATTTTTCGTTTTTGGTTTACCATGCAAAGATGGGACGGTCTTCCATCATGCGGTTAACTGCCTTACGCACGGCTTCGATACCGCCGAGGTCTTCAGGAGCGCTTAGCACGGTGTCAATCATTTCGGCGATGTCGCCCATCATATCGGGTGTCAGACCGCGGGTGGTGATGGCAGGAGTGCCCAGACGGATTCCCGAGGTCTGGAAGGGAGAGCGGCTGTCGAAGGGCACCATGTTCTTATTTGCGGTAATGTCAGCTTCTACCAGCACCTTTTCTGCTACCTTGCCGGTAAGTTCGGGGAATTTTCCGCGGAGGTCCACAAGAATGCAGTGGTTGTCCGTACCCCCGGAAACAATTGTATAACCCATGTCCATCAGGGCTTTAGCCATTGCAGCTGCATTTGCCTTAACCTGCTTCTGGTATTCCACAAATTCGGGTTGGAGTGCTTCATGGAAGGCTACAGCCTTAGCGGCGATTACGTGCTCGAGCGGCCCACCCTGGACTCCGGGGAACACAGCCGAATTAAGCAGCTCGGACATCATGCGGGGCTCTCCCTTGGGGTTGGTTTTTCCGAAAGGATTCACGAAGTCCTTGCCCATCAGGATGATACCTCCACGGGGCCCACGCAGGGTCTTATGTGTAGTAGATGTCACGATATGGGCATAAGGGAGCGGGTTCTCCAGAAGTCCCGCAGCAATCATACCGGCCGGATGAGCCATGTCAATCATTAGAATTGCACCAATCTCGTCGGCGATTTTGCGCATGCGTGCATAGTCCCATTCGCGTGAGTAGGCACTGGCGCCTCCGATGATGAGTTTGGGGCGTTCGGTACGGCATTTCTCTTCGAGCATCTCGTAGTCGATGCGGCCGGTTACGGGGTCCACATTATAATCCAGGGCATGGAATACCAGACCGGAGAAGTTTACGGGACTGCCATGGCTGAGGTGCCCCCCGTGGCTTAGGTTAAGGCCGATGAACTTATCGCCGGGCTTGAGGCATGCCATAAATACAGCCATGTTGGCCTGGGCCCCGGAGTGGGGTTGGACGTTGGCGTACTCTGCACCAAAAAGTTCCTTTACGCGCTCGATGGCGAGGCTTTCCACCTGGTCAACGACCTGGCAGCCACCGTAGTAGCGTTTCCCGGGATAACCCTCGGCATATTTGTTGGTGAGGCCCGAACCCATGGCTCGCATAACCTCCTCGGATACGTAATTTTCTGATGCTATCAGTTCGATACCTTCGCGTTGACGACGGTATTCGGCATCGATTAAATCGAAAATGACAGTGTCTTTTTTCATATATGATTGTTGTTATTTTTTCTTTACTGAAAAACCAAAGGTGCCGAGTTTTTCACCTTGGGCGAAATATCCTCCGTGGGAGTAACTCATCAGTCCTGCGGCCTCGAGGTCGAAACGGCCTGTGACTTTGTCCATGAACCGACTGTCGGCCAACACGTTGACAACCTCGGCGATGAACATATCGTGACTGCCCAGGTGCATGATGCTCTTGACCCGACACTCGATAGAGATTGGTGATTCCTCAACGGCCGGACAGCGCACTGCCCTGCCCGGGAAACGGTGTAGACCCGTGGCGGCCCACTTATCCATGTCGCGTCCGGAGCGCACACCGCAGAAGTCGGTAGCGCGTGCCATTTCAGTAGTGGTGAGGTTAACTGTAAACTCCATACGGGCCTTAATCAGGTCGTAGGAGTAACGCTCGGGACGAACCGAAATATACAGCATGGCCGGATTGGTACATATCGTTCCCGTCCAGGCCACCGTGAAAAGGTTATTCACCTCCTCGTCGCCGCAGCTGACCAGTATGGCCGGCAGCGGATAAATCAATGTTCCCGGCTTCCAGTTCTCCTTCATTACAGAATCTCTACACGGTCGGATTTGACGGTATGGTTGCAGTAGTNACAACGAAGANTNACATTTTCGCGGTNAACTACNTGGAAGCGNGTGGNNATNGGTTCNTTGTTGGNGATACACTTGNGNTTNTNGCACTTCACGATTCCCACCAGGGTCTCCGGCAACTCAACGGGCTGTTTTGCCACCACTTCGTAGTCGCGGATAGTGTTCACCACAGCAGTCGGGGCTATGATTGCGATGCGGTTGAGGGTCTCGGGACTGAACTCGGTGTCGGCAACCTTGATGATACCTTTGCGGCCCAGACGATTGCTGTGGAGGTTATTACCGATTGTCACACTCGAATCCAGATTTTCTATACCAAGAATGCGTATGGCCCTGAACACACCGCCTGCAGGGATATGGTCAATGACGGTTCCGTTGCGGAGAGCCGCCACGGCGAGTTCTTTCTTTTCAGTCTTCATTGCTTTAAAGGATCTATGCCGAGTGCTCGGGTGATGATGGCCTGACGGGCAAAGAGTCCGTTACCGGCCTGTTCGAAGTAATAGGCTTTGGGGTTGTCGTCGACGTCCTGACTGATTTCGTTCACGCGTGGCAGCGGGTGAAGAATTTTCAGGTTGGGCTTGGAGTCGGCCAGCATGGCGTTTCGCAGCACATAGCAGTTCTTCACCTTCTCATACTCCATGGGGTCGGAAAAGCGCTCCTGTTGCACACGGGTCATATATATAATGTCGGACTCGTTGATGACCTCCGGGGNGAAGTCGCGATGTTCGGTATNTTTGATGCCGTAGCGGTCGCAGAGCTCGCGGTAGGCGGCCGGCA
>WFLX010322000.1_pt1 | contig 25631 bp, 41 predicted proteins | sample 4967041 | NCBI WGS metagenome assembly WFLX01 (sample SAMN12857096, study PRJNA449069) | gut metagenome | isolation source: stool from male and female vole | host: Microtus ochrogaster | place: USA:Florida | collected 2017
ATTTCTTCATAAATTTTTTCATATTTCTTTACATCACACATATAATCACCTCTGTATATAAACCATATTGCTTTAAAACTATTATAACCGAAATATATTAAAAAGTTAAGGCAAAAACAACAACTCTGCTTATAATACCCTTTTCTTTATTCAGGCAGTCGCCTGTTCCTTTTACCTATCACCATTTTCCCACTCAATTCTCTCCTGTAGGGAAACCTCCGCGTAACGAATCATATACTTTTTTCCGGTAATTTGATCTGTTACTTCCTTCTCCCAGATAAAATCATGATAATATGTGTCCCAAATGCCCCCCTCCCATTCTTCGTATAAAAATCTGTATAAAAAATTGGGAACGAGCTAAACCCATTCCCTGCAAAAATTACATTTTTAATCATGTATTTAGTTTAACATGATTACATCATATATTCAACAACAGTTTTTACAAATGAATATGCCAAAAAATTGATGGATTACTGCGAAGACAAGCGTTAACCTCCACTCCGCTTTGCTGCGTATTATCCTCATAGATTATCTGCGGAATCCAAGAGATGAATTCGCAGGCATTCGGATTACTAAACTTCCAGACGTTATCTGCGAACACAAGAAGAACCTCGATTCCGCTTCGCTTCATCTCGGTCATTCTTGCGTTCCAATGAACAAAGACGCATAACAAAAGCCCCTGGAATGCAAGCATTCGGGGCTTTGTATATGCGTCTCTGTTCGCAGATAACTGCTTAACGTTTTGAAAACTGGGGTGCTCTTCTTGCTGCTTTGAGACCGTATTTCTTTCTCTCTTTCATACGAGGGTCTCTTGTTAAGTAGCCGGCTTTCTTAAGTATCGGTCTGTAATCTGCATCTACCTGAAGCAGAGCTCTTGCAATTCCGTGTCTGATTGCACCTGCCTGACCTGTATAACCGCCTCCGCGTACATTTACAAGTACATCATACTTATCTGTAGTATCTGTAGCCGCAAGGGGCTGGCGAACGATAACTTTTAAGGTCTCTAACCCAAAATAATCATCGATTGCTCTTTTATTGATCTTGATATCTCCTTTGCCGGGTACTAAATATACTCTGGCAATTGATTTTTTTCTTCTGCCGGTTCCGTAAAATCTTGCTGACTTAGCCATTTCCTTCTTCTCCTTTCAGTCCCTTAAAATGTTAATACTTCGGGCTTCTGAGCCGCATGCTTGTGATCAGGACCAGCATATACATAAAGCTTAGTGTACATCTGTCTTCCTAAAGGTCCCTTGGGAAGCATGCCCTTAACAGCAAGCTCTACTACCTTCTCAGGCTTCTTCGCCATCATTTCACGAAGAGTAGTCTCTTTCATACCACCTACATATTCTGAATGACGATAATAAATCTTCTGATCAAGCTTCTTACCTGTTACTTTAACCTTGTCTGCATTTACTACGATCACATAATCGCCTGTATCAATGTGCGGAGTAAATATAGGCTTATTTTTACCTCTTAAAACTTTAGCTACTTNTGAAGCTAAACNTCCTAATGTNATATTTGNAGCNTCANCCACATACNATTTTCTGTCGATGGTAGCNGGACTAGCCATAAATGTTTTCATTCCATTCACCATGCCTTTCCTAATCTTCAATTTACACCCTCTCTATCTTCCATCTGCCGCCGGATGTCCGGGCCGTCGGTTCTTTCCGATATACTTAGGTATCTATCATAATACTCTGTCAGGGAATAACGGATCTTTCCAAGCAGGACCTGCTCAAAAGTTCCGTTGGACAAAGCATTACCAAACATCGTCACATTGAATAATTATATTATACGCTTCCAAGCGTGTCAACCACATTTTAGGATAAAATTTAAATTACCAAATTAAAATTCTGCACCATCCAGCCATTCATATGCCGCCAGCGTAAGTCCGCATGCAGGAGCCGTAGGCCCCGCCGCTCCCCTGTCTTTTGATGCAAGGATATCTTTCACCTTCTCCGGAGCATAGTTCCCCCTGCCCACCTCCATCAAGGTTCCGGCAATAATTCTTACCATATTATAGAGGAAACCGTTTCCACACACCCTTATGACGATCTCATTCTCCCGCTTTTCTACGGAAAGTGTGTAGATTGTCCGTACCGTGGTTTCTGTCACGGCACCTGCAGCACAAAAGCTTTTAAAATCATGTTCNCNNNCAAGGTAANCCGNNGCTTNCCGCATCTTTTCCNCATCANGNTACACGTATGTGAAGTGTGAATATCTCCTTTTCGTCGGAAGTGGAAATTCACAATTTAAAATCCGATACTCGTAAGTCTTTCTACTGTTGCAATGTCTGGGGTGAAAATTATTCGCAACTTCCATGGACCTCTGAATCTTAATATCTTCTGGTAATCGCTGATTTAATGCATAAGACAGCTTTTCGGCCGGTATTCTGGTATCCGTATCAAACACTGCAGCGTTGCAGAGTGCATGCACGCCGGAATCTGTTCTGCTGGCTCCAATCACCGAAATTTCCTCTCCCAAAAGTTCCCTTAATGCCTTATTCAATTCTCCTTCGATCGTGGGCACCCCCGGCTGAAACTGCCACCCATGGTAATCAGTTCCATCGTATGCCACCACCAGCATCACTCTCTTCAACTTACCTACTATCCTTTACCACAATATTCTTCCGCATACAATACAAACTGCCAGATAGCAGACCACGATGACGTATGCGATTGCATCTCTCTTCCGGTAAGCAAGCGGTTTCATTTTGGTTCGGTGTTCTCCTCCCCGATAACATCTTGCCTCCATTGCCATTGCCAGATCATTGGCTCTGCGGAATGCTGAAATAAACAAGGGGACCAAAAGCGGCACCAGGCTTTTTGCCTTTTTGATCAGGTTTCCGCTTTCAAAGTCTGCGCCTCTAGCTATCTGTGCCTTCATAATCTTGTCTGTTTCTTCCAATAAAATAGGAATAAATCGAAGCGCAATAGACATCATCATAGCAATCTCGTGCACTGGAACCTTAATCACTTTAAGGGGCCCCAGAAGTTTTTCAANNGCATCGGTCAGATTATTCGGCGTGGTAGTCAACGTCATTACTGAAGATCCCATAATCAGAAACACCAGTCTCACTGCCATAAAGGANGCCANCCTTATTCCTTCTCTGGTGATNGTAAGCTTCCACAGCGTTACCAGCGGTTCACCCGGTGTCANAAACAAATTAAATACTACCGCTATCAAAAGCAGAAACACNATGGCCTTCATGCCTCTNATCATAAATTTAAANGGNACTTTGGAAAGCTTTATCACTNCCAGCAGAAACAGCCCCGCAATNACATATCCTATCCAGTTATCTACAATAAAAAGGGAAATAATATAGCAAAGTGTCGTAACCAGCTTTACTCGNGGATCCAGTCTGTGTATCACCGAATCCGTCTGATAATATTGTCCCAAAGTAATATCTCTCAGCATTTCATTACCTCTATCGTCCCAGCGCCTTCAAAATAGCTGTCTTAGCTTCCTTTATCGTNGTAATATCCGTATCTACAGGCAGTCCCTTTTGCTTAAGCGCCTGCATAATNTAAGTNACGGAAGGCGCNGCAAGTCCCACGCTCTCCAATTCCTTATAATGNCTGAAAACCGCTTTCGGCTCATCATCATACATGATCTGNCCCTTATTCATAACAATAATNCTGTCCACATATTTTGCNACATCTTCCATACTGTGNGATACCAGGATCACCGTAATTCCGGTTTCTTCCCGCAGNTTTGCNACCTGATCCAAAATTTCGTCCCTTCCCTTTGGATCCAGTCCNGCAGTNGGCTCATCCAGAATCAAAACCTCCGGNTTCATCGCCANNACTCCGGCAATNGCCACTCTTCTCTTNTGNCCGCCTGACAGATCAAAAGGNGANTGATAAAAATATTCATCTTCCAGTCCCACCTGCTTTAAAGCNGCATAAGCACGCAGTTCNGTNTCCTTTNTNCTAAGTCCCAGATTNTTTGGNCCAAANCATACATCNGTAAAGACNTCGATTTCAAACANCTGATGCTCNGGATACTGAAACACCAGCCCCACNTTACTNCGNAGTTCCTTTTTATTAAAATCACTGTCATGAATGTCTGCACCATTGTANTAAATGTTTCCGCCTGTGGGCGCNAATAATCCGTTTAAATGCTGTACCAGCGTAGACTTTCCTGATCCGGTATGACCNATCANNCCGATAAACTGTCCGTCCGGTATGACCAGATTGATATCTTTCAGGGCCGCAAATTCCATCGCTGTTCCGGCTTCATAGATATGACTTACATGATCCAAAATAATTGACATCTCTGCTCTCCTCTTTTTACAGCTTCAGAGCGCTTATGAGCTCCTGCACAGTCAGGATTCCATCAGCAATATTCAATCCTGCTTTTTTCAGTTCGTGGGCAAGCAAAGTAACCTGCGGAACATCAAGTCTGAGTTCTTTCAATCTTTCTACCTGGCTGAAAATCTCCCTCGGCGTTCCTTCCATGGCAATACTTCCTTTATCCATCACAAACACTTTATCTGCATGAATAATTTCTTCCATATAATGTGTAATCAAAATAACTGTGATTCCCTCTACATCATTCAGTGCTCTGACCGCGCGAATCACTTCTTTACGCCCATTGGGATCCAGCATAGCTGTGGGCTCGTCCAGCACAATGCACTTCGGATGCATGGCGATCACGCCGGCAATAGACACCCTCTGCTTCTGCCCTCCGGAAAGCTTATTGGGAGAATATTTTCGAAATTCGTACATTCCCACCGCCTTGAGACTTTCTTCCACTCGCTCCCAAATTTCTTTGGTGGGTACCCCCAGGTTTTCAGGTCCGAATCCCACATCCTCTTCTACTACCTGACCGATAATCTGATTATCCGGATTTTGAAATACCATGCCTGCCTCCTGCCTGATATCCCATAACTTTTCTTCATCCGACGTATCCATTCCATCCACCCAGACGGTTCCCTCCGTTGGATATAAAATGGCATTGATATGTTTGGCAAGCGTAGACTTCCCGGAACCATTGTGCCCCAAAACAGCAATAAAGCTGCCTTTCTTAATATCAAGAGTGACCTCATCAACCGCTCTGGTAATCCCCTCAACATTTCCTTCTTCGTCCCGCCGTATATATTCAAAAACAAGATCCTTCGTCTCAATAATTCCCATATAAGACCTCCCTGCCGGTCGGCAATTCTCTCAAACACTTATTCTACAGGATGTTCTTTCCATTTGCAATAGATTGTGTTTTACCAAAACATATACTATAATATAACAGACGCAAAACAAAAACAAGCNGCTGCGAAGCAGGCATTTGNTTTTNTTGCGTCTGTTAGCGAGCAAACGTCCNATGAAATCGGACANAGAGCGCGCAAGCGCGGGTTTGCGAGCTTTGGCACAAGCTCGGGTTGCGGGCTTCGGCACAAGCTCGGGTTACGAGCTTCGGCACAAGCTCGGGTTACGAGCTTCGGCACAAGCGCGGGTTTGCGAGCTTTTACGCAAGCGCGTGTTGTCCGCTTTGGCGCAAGCGCAGATAGCGGGTTTTGATACAAATGTAAGTTGATAAGGAAGGAAAGGAAACAGTAACATGGATATGGATAAATGGATGAAACCTCTGATTTTTTTGGCCGCTTTTGTATTAATCTGTTCCACAGTCGGAAGGCTGCTCTCCCACGGAGAAACTCTTGCTGACTACGCCGACCAAAATCCAGAGATTGCATATGCTACTCCCGAAAAAACTGAAGCTCCGAGCCCTTCTCCAACTGCCACTCCTGAGCCTGCCCCTACCCCCACCGCTTCTCCATTGCTGGAAGAAATCCCGGTCTTTGTTCCCTTAGATGTAGAATCTGAGGAAAGCACACACTATCAGGATAGCTTCTTTTTTCAGCCTCTGTCTGATGCCGTGACTGCACGGATAACCGGAATTTCTTATCCCGTTGCAAAAAGTATCGCTCCTGCCCTTTCTCTCCAGGCAACCAATGTGATAGCAGATACCGACACCCCTGCTGTCTCTTACGACGACCTGTGCTATATGAATGTCTTATACTATGACTTTCAGGGAGAAGTTCAAATTGGTGAATTAATTTGCAATAAGGGTATTGCACAGGACTTGATCGAGATTTTTTATGAACTGTACCAAAATGAATATCAAATTGAAAAGATCCGGCTGATTGACGAATATGGCGGCGATGATACCGCATCTATGGAGGACAACAACACCTCCTGCTTTAATTACCGTGTGGTAGACGGCACAAGCAGCCTGTCCAAGCATGCTTTAGGGTGTGCCATTGATGTCAATCCTTTTTACAACCCTTATGTAGTCTTTAACAAAGACGGAAGCGGTGAAACCTATATTTCTCCCAAAGGAAGTGAAGTATATGCTGACCGTTCCGTGAACTTTCCTTATAAAATTGACGAAAATGATCTGTGCTATAAGCTCTTTATAGCCCATGGGTTTACCTGGGGCGGAAATTGGAATTCCAGTAAGGATTACCAGCATTTTCAAAAAGTTGTCCAATAACCCTAAAAAGAGCTGACCTACTTGGCCAGCTCTTTCTTTTCCGTTATGTTTTCTTCTCTGTTTACTTCTGTGATCGGATGAATCTTGCCCCATTCGATGTCCTTAAACTCTTCCTCAAGGATAAGTCTTATCAATCGATTCCTGACAAGCCTTTTGCGGTATTGCACCACCACAATACATGCCGCCGCACATATAACCGCCATAATCACTGCCGACAGGATCCTGATACCATCTGATGATCTAATAGTATAGAGCATGTCTGAGGCAAACAGGGCAAAAGCAAGAATTGCAAAAACAATCACATAAAACCCGTTTCCGTTTTCTGATGCCCTGGCATGCAGGTAATAATACCTTTCCTGGCTGGTCACCTTTTCCCGAAGTTCCTCTCTCACTGCATTAACCACTGCTTCTTCATTTCCTGAAAAGGCAGTCGTCTCTTTCCTTGTCAGGNACCTNCTGTCNATACNNCCCANCCTGCCNTCAAAANCATTTTCTNCAATCTCATTTAACCGCTTTGACGCTTTGGGTTTTAGCTTACCCAGAATAAAAGCGATCCCATTGATAATTCCTGAAAATAAATCAATGACTGAAACAAATAAATTAATTATTGCTTTTAAGAAGCCTTTTAAAGCATCGTAAATATTATCCATCTCTATCTCCGTGTCTGCTCGCCTTACTCTGTCTCAAACCTGCTCATACTATCATCCATTAGGGATGCAATCTGTTTCAGCTTTCCGGCATTTTCCGCAATATCATGAATAATCTCACTGACTTGATTGACGGATGCTGCTGATTCCTGTGTGCTGGCTGCATTTTCCTGAGCAACTGCCGTAAGGTTCTGCACGGTATCCGTAACATTGATTCTTGCTTCATTCAGTCTTGTAGTCTTTTCAGCAACTCTCCCGATTGCTTCAAGGGACTGTTCCACCTGCCCTAATACTTCGTTGACCTGTTTATTCGTCTTTCTGACATTTTCATCCTGTCTTTCCATTGTCAGCCTGACTTCTTCCATAGATTCCACTGCTTTTTCCGAATCGCTGAGCAGCAGATTAATAATCTCTTCAATCTGCCTTGCCGACTCATTGGACTGCTCCGCCAGCTTCTGTATCTGTGCTGCCACTACTGCAAATCCTCGTCCCTGCTCGCCCGCTCTCGCCGCCTCTATAGATGCATTTAAGGACAAAAGATTTGTTTCCTCCGCAATATCGGTAATAAGGGCCGTTGCCTCTTTAATTTTCTGCGCCGATGTATTCGTTGTGTTAGTTTGTGCATAAATCATATCAATGGACTCTTTCGTCTTTTGATTGATCTTCTGCAGATCGTGAAGAGTTTCCATTGCCGTCTGTCCAAGCTCTTTAATATACTTAGCATTGCTGTTCATCACATCGATCTCATTGACTGTCTCTTCGATCATATTTCCCATGACAATGATATTTTCTGTGGCATTCTGCGTTTCTTCTGCTTGGTTTCCTGCACCCAGTGCAATTTCTTCCACCGCACGCTCTACCTGCCTGATATGATCCGAACCCACATTGGTCTTTTCGCTAAGATATACCGATGCATCGTTAAGCTCATTACTTTGTTCCTTAATGTTGGTAATAACCTCCAACTGCTTTGTTTTTAACTCTAAAATTGCCTCTCCGATCTTTCCAATCTCATCCCTGCGGTCTAAGATTCTCTGATCCATATCCACATTCAATCTGCCTTCCGAAACATGCACCAAGGCCTCCTCGCCTGTACGCAGTGCTTTCACAATCCTGCTTACTACCACAAAAAGAAGAACTGCGCAAACCAAAAAGAGAAATATAACAATTCCTGCAATCAGGTAAATAATCGCTGAGATCTGCCCTTTTGCATCCGCCTCTGGCATTCCTGCAAAAACCATTCCGACAACATTTCCGTTTTCATATAAAGGAACATAGTAACCAAAATATGGCTTTCCTGCTACATCCACATTTGTTGCAAAATGCTCCTGTCCTCCAACTAGAACCTTTTGAACCACTGCATCCCCTGCTTTAGTTCCTACTACACGGTTACCCTGATTATCTACGACGGATGTCATATATCTGGTGTCTCCGTAAAAAACGGTAATATCCGTATCTGCTGCTTTCCTGACATCATCACCAATCGCCGTTGCCTCACTGACGTTAAAGTCACCTTTATACAGTGTATCACCGTCTAGCTGATAGGCACCCTCGTCCACATAACTTAACGTATCCCTGACGGAAACTGCCGTACTGCGCAGTCCGTTTTCAATCGTTCCTGTCACCACCTTGCTGATTTGGATATTTCCAATTAAAATAACTGCCAGTCCCAATGCAAGAAGCGGTATTAATGCAACAATTAAGATTTTCGTTTGTACCTTCATCTCTTTACCCCTTATAAGAATATAAATGTATGTTACTTATACCATTATATCACTTTCATACGGATTGTCCAAGCCGCAAACAAAAAATACCCGTGAATAATCACGGGTATCTTACTTTTAAACTAATTCAAGAACAACCTGCAGAGCTCCATCGCCTTTACGCTGTCCGATCTTGATGATTCTGGTATAACCACCGTTGCGGTTTGCATACTTAGGGCCATACTCATCAAATAATTTTGCAACCAGATCTACTTCCTTGGTTCCTCTCTTTCTTCCTGCAGCTTTCGTTGGAACTTCTGTTACAGGATAAAGAACCTTCAGCATCTGATGCCTTGCATGCAGTCTGGAAGGAAGATCCTTTTTGATTTCCTTCTCAACGGTCTCATACTTGGTAACCTTCTTGCCGTCAACTACTTCCTTCACTCTCTTTCCGTCCTTATCTTTTAACGGAACCTTTGCGGAAACCTTAACAGTCTCATAGTTATCCTTTTCCTTAACAGCAAGTGCGATCAGACCGTCTGCAATCTTGATCACTTCTTTTGCTCTTGCCTCTGTGGTAATAATTTTTCCCTTATAAATAAGGCTTGTTACCTGACTTCTCAGTAATGCTTTTCTCTGGCTTGATGTTCTGCCAAGTTTTCTGTATTTTGCCATTTATGGCTCCTTTCCGAAGGATTCAGCCTCCCGTAATAAAACCACAGGGACTCTCCTATTCTCAATGGGGCTCTGCCCGTCATGGTACATCCGGCCACGCTCTTTGGTCTTACTTACCGAATGCAGTTACATTTTGTTCCCGTTTTCAGAAACATTCACCATTTATGAGAACACACCGCGCACTCTTCGGCCTTACCGCAGCATGCTTCATGCTTTTAATCAGATTACGCCTCATCACTCGGATTAAGCTGCAATCCTAATTCTTTTAACTTTGCCAAAACCTCTTCTAAAGACTTACGTCCCAGATTACGTACCTTCATCATATCCTCAGAGGTTTTGTTTGTTAATTCTTCAACGGTATTGATACCGGCTCTCTTCAAACAATTGTAGGAACGAACTGACAACTCTAACTCGTCAATACTCATCTCCAATACTTTTTCTTTTTCATCCTCTTCCTTCTCTACCATAACTTCTGCAGTCTTGGCATTTTCAGACAAGTCAATGAAAAGACTTAAATGTTCGCTGAGTACTTTTGCAGCCAGACTGACCGCCTCATCAGGTACCAGGGTTCCGTTGGTATAAACATCTAATGACAGCTTATCATAGTCTGTAATCTGACCCACACGTGTATTTTCGACAGTCACATTGACTCTCTCAACCGGTGTATAAATAGAATCGATTGCGATAACTCCAATCGGCAGATCATCACTTTTATTCTTGTCAGCACTCACATAACCTCTGCCCTTTGTGATGGTCAGCTCCATATAAAGCTTGGTATTTTTGCCGCTTAAAGTTGCAATTGTGATATCCGGATTTAAAATTTCAATATCCTGATCACATTGAATATCAGATGCCTTTACAACCCCTTCTCCTTCATACTCAATATATGCCGTCTTGGGTTCATTTGTATCACTGTTGTTCCTGATAGCAAGGTTCTTGATATTCATNATGATTTCAGTNACATCNTCTTTAACTCCTTCNATGGAACTGAACTCATGAAGTACGCCTTCAATCTTTACCTGGCTCACAGCGGCGCCGGGCAGTGAAGAAAGCATAATTCTTCTAAGCGAATTACCAAGTGTAATACCGTAACCTCTTTCCAAAGGTTCTACGACAAATCTGCCATATTTCTTATCCTCAGAGATTTCTGCTACCTCAATATTAGGTCTCTCAAAATCAAACACCGCAAATACCCTCCTTTACGAACAATTGACTCACCCCATGATTTTACTTGGAGTACAACTCGACGATAAGCATCTCATTAACAGGAACGTCAATCATTTCTCTGGTAGGAAGGTTCTTAACAGTTCCCTTCATTGCTTCCTGATCCACTTCCATCCATTCAGGCACCAGTCTTCCTGCGGTTACTTCCAGGATATCTTTGTATCTCTGTAAGGATCTTGATTTTTCTCTGATTTCAATGACATCTCCCGCCTTGATCAGATAGGAAGGAATATTTACTGACTTTCCGTTCACCAGAACATGCTTATGACCAACTACCTGTCTTGCTTCTCTTCTGGTTCTGGCAAATCCCATTCTGAAAATCACNCTGTCAAGTCTTCTNTCAAGAAGNATCATCAGATTTTCACCGGTCATGCCTTTCATTCTGTCAGCCTTNTTNTAATAATTTCTGAAAGGCTTCTCAAGCACACCATAGATAAATTTTGCTTTCTGTTTTTCTCTGAGCTGAAGGCCATACTCGCTTACCTTCTTACCTGCTCTCGCATTTGTTCTGTTTGATTTCTTGTCATATCCTAAGTACGCAGGCTCAAGACCGAGCGCTCTGCATCTTTTTAATACCGGAACTCTGTTTACTGCCATTTTAAAATTTCCTCCTGAAAATATTGTTTACAGCGCACTATGCGCCTTCTTCCAACTATTTTTACTATCTCTGGAAGAACAGCTCTGCTGTTCTTCTACACGAGACATAGTTTTTCTTAGGCGATGTTCTTTATCGCCTTAGAAAATCTTCTCGTGCTGCTATACTCTACGACGCTTAGGCGGACGGCATCCGTTATGAGGAACAGGTGTCACGTCTCTGATACTGGTTACCTCAAGTCCNCATGCNGAAAGTGCNCGAATNGCTGCCTCACGGCCTGAACCGGGNCCNTTNACCATAACATCAACTGTCTTNAANCCATGNANCAGCGCAGCCTTGGTAGCTGTNTCTGCTGCCATNTGAGCTGCATAGGGAGTAGATTTCCTTGAACCTCTAAATCCAAGACCGCCGGCACTTGCCCAGCTNAGNGCGTTTCCTTCNTTGTCTGTCAATGTAACAATTGTATTGTTAAATGAAGACTGAATATGTGCCTGTCCATGTTCAACGTTTTTCTTGACACGTTTTTTTGTCACTTTTTTTGTAACTTTTTTTGCTGCCATTTAAACTAACCTACTTTCTTTAAAATAGTTTTCTTGTAACAATTTTTATTTCTTTTTGTTTGCAACAGTCCTCTTGGGACCTTTTCTGGTTCTTGCGTTGGTCTTTGTCTTCTGTCCACGCACGGGGAGACCTTTNCTGTGACGGATNCCTCTNTAGCATCCAATTTCCTGAAGTCTCTTGATATTCATGGCNACTTCTCTACGCAAATCACCTTCTACCATGTAATCAGCATCAATTACTTCGCTGATTCTCTTAACTTCTTCGTCGGTCAACTCTCTTACACGAGTATCCGGATTAACCTTTGCCTTCTCAAGAATCTTGTTTGAGCTTACTCTTCCGATTCCATAAACATAAGTCAAACCAATTTCAATACGTTTTTCTCTCGGTAAGTCAACACCTGCAATACGAGCCATTTACATTTCCTCCATTTTCNTTTGCGCATATCCTATGCGCTAATACTAATTGATTGGGGCNNTTTTGCCCAACCGGACGTTTCCGATCTTACGCAACACATCTGCNTNNCNGCACAGTTACGAATCAAGAAGTAATCACTAAGGCTCCGTCGTACAATTATATGGAAATCAGTTCGGNTTCATNNACCGGACTGCAGCCGCTTTCATACTAATTGGACAAGAACCCTCCTGCTTAATACCATGTGCCTCATGCGGCACTGCAGTGGATTATCCTTGTCTTTGTTTGTGCTTCGGATTCTCACAGATAACTCTGATACGTCCTTTTCTCTTGATGATTTTGCATTTCTCGCAAATCGGTTTTACTGATGATCTAACCTTCATGTTAAACCTCCTTTCAAAAAAGACCGTTTTACATTATAACATGGTATATCTACAAATGCAAGATAAAANNAANTATANTNTGCTATTTGTCTCTCCAAATAATTCTGCCCTTGCTCAGGTCATAGGGTGATAATTCCAGAGTAACTTTATCACCGGGCANAATACGAATAAAATTCTGTCTCAGCTTTCCGCTGATNTGNGCCAATACTCTGTGTCCGTTTTCNAGTTCCACCTGAAACATGGTATTGGGAAGCTTCTCCACTACNGTTCCTTCAATTTCAATTACGTCAGCCTTNGACATGCGTTACCTCCTTATTTGTTCTGATTCTGATGGCATGCTTTATTTCTTCATTATATATCGTCTCTTCCTTTAAAAGCTTATGCATCAAAATAGGATCCAAATCCTTTTTCACAATCTGCACNTGCTTTTTCTTTTTCNTCTTAGGATTATCCAGCGTTCTGATTCTGCCGTCNGACAGATCCACCGTGGTTTCATCTTCTCCGACTACAAGATACATCTTTCCCTTATCATGTCCTGCTTTTGAAATGGCAAACATTCCTATCATCCAGATACCTGCCTTTCTTCACNATTCCATCCCGGGAAGCAATGTAAGTATTTCCGGTTCTCCCTTNGTGATCAGCACNGTATTTTCATAATGTGCCGAANGCGAACCNTCTCTGGTGACTACCGTCCAGTCATCATCAAGCCACTCTACCTGCCAGCNGCCCATATTGATCATNGGCTCAATGGCAAGCGTCATACCNGCTTTCANNTTNATNCCTCTGCGCCACTGCCTGAAATTAGGTATCTGCGGCTCCTCATGAAGCCTTGTGCCGATACCATGCCCCACCAGATCACGTACCACTCCGTAACCAAAACTGCTGCAGNAGCTGTCTATGGCATTTGATATATCATACAGNTGACANCCCTCTTTTGCATATTTGATTCCCTCAAAAAAGCTCTGTCTTGTCACCTTGATTAACTGCTNNGCTTCCTTGCTGATCTTTCCCACTGCNTGGGTTCTTGCCGCATCCGAATGATAGCCTTTATAGATAAGCCCCGCATCCAGACTGACAATATCCCCTTCCATCAAAATCCTGTCTTTNGAAGGTATTCCATGCACCACTTCATCGTTTACAGAAACACAAATGGAAGCAGGATATCCGTTATAGTTTAAAAAATTAGGTATACAGCCATAGCTCCGTATAAGCTTTTCTCCAAGNGNATCAATCTCCAGAGTAGACATCCCGGGNCTTATGGCTTCTCCAAGNCTTGCNTGAACCTCTGCCAGAATCNTGCANGACTCACGCATNAATCCAATTTCTCGTTCCGATTTAATNGTTACTGCCATTTACGAACCAGCCTTTCAAATATCATNTCAATCCAAAATTGCCGTAATTGCAGCAAATACATCCTTCATGTCNACTGTTCCATCTACNGTCCGGAGAATGCCNTTNGCCTGATAAAAATCAATGAGNGGCTGAGTCTGNTTATGGTAAACATCCANACGATTCTTTACCGTCTCCGGCTTATCATCATCCCGAAGCACCAGTTCTTTACCGCAGGTATCACATATTCCCTCCTGTTTNGGTGGNATATGTTCTACATGGAAGGTTGCTCCNCAGGAAAGGCAGGCACGTCTTCCGCCCATTCTTCGAATAATATTCTCATCCGGAACATCCACATTGATNGCATAGTCAATTTTNTCTCCGATCTCATTAAGNGCCCGATNCAGANCNTCCGCNTGGGGAATCGTTNTCGGAAATCNATCCAGGACNTNANNGTTTNGACAGTCTTCCTNTGCTANTNTGTCAAGAAGGATCTTAACGGTAAGTTCATCCGGAACCAAAAGCCCCTGGTCCATGTATTTCTTTGCTTCCATTCCAAGTTCTGTACCGTTTTTAATGTTTGATCTGAATATATCACCAGTAGAAACATGAGGAACCGCATATTTTTCTGCAATCATTTTTGCCTGCGTTCCCTTACCCNCNCCGGGTGCTCCCAACATANTAATTTTCATTTTTTACCTCTTNCTCTGCATATCCGGATCTTTCCAGAACGCAAGATAGAGGCAAAGGAAACCCTCTCAGGCTCCATCCGGCAGTCTGATACTCTTGTTTCCTTTAACCTCTAATTGTATTTAANTCATTTAATCATTCAAAAAACCTTTATAATTACGCACCAGCNTCTGAGACTCAATCTGCTTCATTGTTTCAAGCACAACGNTGACAATAATAATCAGACTGGTTCNGCCAAANGAAACCTGAGCGCCAAACACACCATTGAACACGAAAGGAANTACACATACAATGGTAAGACCTACCGCACCAATAAAGATGATATAATTTAAGATTTTTGTCAAATACTCGCAAGTCGGCTTGCCGGGTCTGATTCCAGGAATAAATCCGCCCTGCTTCTTCATATTTTCTGAAATTTCNATCGGATTAANGGTAATGGATGTATANAAGTANGCAAAGNAAACTNCCAATANAATATACACCACAAGTCCAATAGAATATACCGGTTCATTCGGATTGCACCAGTTGTTAGAGCTAAGCCCTCTGAGGACATGCGCCCAGAAACCGGTTCCCTGATACCTAAAAAACTGGCAGAGTATCACAGGAAGCTGCATCAACGAAGAAGCAAAGATGATCGGGATAACGCCTGCGGTGTTCACCTTCAACGGAAGTGATGAGGTCTGTCCGCCCACCATCTTTCTGCCCTGTACTTTCTTAGCATACTGAACAGGAATTTTACGGGTTCCGTCATTTAAAACTACCACCATTGCTACCATGGCAACCATGATCGCGATAATGATAAGCGCCGCTACAACTCCCACTGCAATTGCTTTTCCAAATACAAACTGTTCAAACAGCTGATTGATATCATCCGGAATTCTTGAAATAATATTGATGACCAGCACGATAGAGATACCGTTTCCGACACCATTTTCCGTGATCCGCTCTCCTACCCACATCAGGAATGCACTGCCGGCTGTAAGAGCCGCAACCACTGTGATCACGCTTAAAATGTTCTTTTCCTTCAGCAGGTTGCCGTTCCAGAACGCTACTGCCATAGCCGTTGATTCAATCAGTGCAAGGGCTACCGTCACATAACGGGTTATGGAAGCAATTTTCTTTCTTCCATCTTCGCCTTCCTTCTGCATTTCCTCCAGCTTCGGAATCGCAATCGTTAAAAGCTGCATGATAATGGAGGATGTGATATAAGGCGTAATATTCAGTGCCAAAATAGACATTCTCTCAAAGGAGCCGCCTGTAACAGCGCTAAAAAAGCTGAAATCATCGCCTATAGTCTGATTGAGCCATTCCCTGAACTGATCAACCCTTACACCCGGCACGGGAAGCTGTGATCCGATACGAATCACAACTAACATGCCCAATGTAAATAATAATTTATTTCTAATTTCTTTGATCTTTAATGCATTTTTTAAGGTTGTAAGCATATTACATCACCTCTGCAGTTCCACCAGCAGCTTCAATTTTTTCTTTTGCGGATGCACTGAAAGCATTTGCCTTTACTGTAAGCTTCTTGGTAATTTCTCCGTTTCCGAGGATCTTAACGCCATCTTTAGGATTCCTAACAACGCCGCTTTCGATCAACGCTTCAACGTCTACTACAGCTCCATCTTCAAATCTGTCATTCAACACACCTAAATTGATACCCACGATTTCCTTTGAGCTGGGGCATGTAAAGCCTCTCTTAGGAATTCTACGGTATAAAGGCATCTGACCGCCTTCAAAGCCCACTCTGGGTGCTCCTGAACGAGCTTTCTGACCCTTATGACCCTTACCGGCTGTCTTACCGTTTCCTGAACCGTGTCCACGACCTCTTCTAAAATTATCACTATGCTTAGACCCTTTTGCAGGTCTTAAATTTGATAATTCCAAACTCATTGTTGACACCTCCTTATCTTTTAAACTTCTTCAACTTTAACTAAATGTCTGATCTGCTGAATCTGACCTCTGGTTGCCGCATTGTCGGGCAGCGTGATCGTCTTATTCAGCTTTCTAAGTCCCATGGATTCTACAGTAGCTCTATGCTTGGGAACTGCACCGATAGGAGATTTCACCAATGTAATCTTTAACATTTTCTGTTCTGCCATCTTACTATTCCCTCCTATGCCATAACTTCTTCCACAGATTTTCCGCGGTTCCTTGCTACCTCCTCAGGTGTCTTTAACTGACTTAAACCTGTGATCGTTGCAAGTACTACGTTCTGCTTATTGTTAGATCCCAATGACTTGGTACGAATATTTTTGATGCCTGCAAGTTCACAAACAACACGAGCGGGACCGCCTGCAATAATACCGGTACCTTCGGGAGCCTTCTTTAAAAGAACATTTGCTGAACCGTATTTTCCAATAAAGTCATGTGTAATGGAATTATTCTCATCCATAGCAATCTTTACAATATGCTTCATGGCATCTTCTTTTCCCTTACGNATAGCTTCAGGAATTTCTACNGCTTTGCCGAGTCCGGCACCTACATGACCGTTGCCGTCACCTACTACTACAAGAGCTGTAAAACGCATGTTACGTCCACCCTTTACNGTCTTGGTTACTCTCTTGATGGCAACTACTTTTTCTGTTAATTCCATGCCGCTGACATCGATGATTGTATGTCTCATGTGTGTTTCTCCCTTCCTAGAATTTCAGGCCAGCTTCTCTGGCCGCATCAGCTAATGCTGCGATCTTACCGTGGTATATAAAGCCGCCTCTATCAAAAACAACGGTATCAATACCTTTTTCAATTGCTCTTTTTGCAATCACTGTTCCAAGATATGCTGCTGCATCAACGTTATTGGTCTTTTCAAGTTCAGCCTTCACTTCTTTCTCAACGGTGGAAGCTGCAACTAAAGTATTTCCAACTGTATCGTCAATAATTTGAGCATACATATGATTATTACTTCTGAATACTGCAAGACGAGGTCTTTCAGCTGTACCGCTAAAACGGTTACGTATTTTCATGTGCTTTTTAACACGAANTTTTTGTCTTGACTCTTTACTAACCATCTTTACACTCTCCTTATCTATTTCTTACCAGTCTTACCAACTTTACGTCTGATTGTTTCATCAGCATACTTGATACCTTTGCCCTTATAAGGCTCCGGTCTTCTCTTGTCTCTGATTTCAGCTGCGAATTGGCCAACTTTTTCTTTGTCAATACCCTTTACGATGATGATATTCTGACCTTCCAGAACTGTCTCGATACCTTCAGGATCAACCATCTCAACCGGGTGAGAATATCCTAAGGATAAGGTTAACTTATTGCCGGATTTGGCTGCTCTGTAACCAACACCGTTTACTTCCAGTTTCTTTTCAAAGCCGTCTGTAACACCTTTGACCATATTTGCGATCAATGATCTTGTAAGACCGTGCAGAGACTTCATTTTCTTCAAATCATTGGGTCTNGTNACAACAATNTCTNCNCCCTCGACCTTNATTTCCATTTCTGCCGGAAGCACTCTNTCCAGNGTTCCTTTAGGACCTTTTACAGTCACTTTATTATTTTCTGCAATATCCACNGTAACNCCTGCGGGAATTGCGATTGGCATTCTTCCTATACGTGACATGCCCGTACCTCCTATTAATATTTGATACAACTTTATAGTTTCAGACTCNAAAACTGCATNTNCTTACCACACATAAGCCAGAACTTCTCCGCCTACCTGCAGTTCTCTTGCTTTCTTATCGGTGATAACACCCTGNTTGGTGGAAATGATTGCAATACCAAGTCCGCCAAGTACNNTNGGCAGATCTTCCTTACCGGCATATACNCGAAGACCGGGTTTGGANATTCTCTTNANNCCGCTGATGATCTTTTCATTTCTGTCTGCGCCGTACTTTAATGCAACGCGGATCGTCTTGAAGCTNCCTTCATCGATCAGATCATATTTCTTAATATATCCTTCTTCTACCAGTATGTCGGCNATAGCCAGTTTCATCTTAGAAGAGGGAATGTCTACTGTATCATGTTTTGCAGTATTTGCATTACGGATTCTTGTAAGCATATCTGCAATAGGATCACTCATTGTCATTTTATTTCCTCCTATATTAATTAGATGCGATATCCTCAAAACAGTTTCGTACCCGAAACTTGACTGAAGTCAGTGATTTCTACCAGCTTGCTTTTCTAACACCGGGAATTTGTCCCTTATAAGCTAATTCACGAAAACAAATTCTGCAGATTCCGTATTTTCTAAGAACAGAATGCGGACGTCCACATACTTTGCAACGGGTATATTCTCTGGTAGAGAATTTCGGTTTACGCTGCTGTTTAATCTTCATTGATGTTTTAGCCATGAATTTACCTCCTCCTATTTCGCAAATGGCATGTTGAATAATCTTAACAATTCACGCGCTTCTTCATCGGTCTTTGCTGTTGTAACAAAGATAACGTCCATTCCTCTTACCTTATCCACCTTATCATACTCGATCTCAGGGAAAATAAGCTGTTCCTTGATACCCAGTGAATAGTTTCCTCTTCCGTCAAATGCGTTGGGATTTACTCCTCTGAAGTCACGCACACGAGGCAGGGCAAGGTTAACAAGACGATCCAGGAAATCATACATCTTCTCACCGCGAAGGGTAACCTTACATCCAATCGACATACCTTCTCTGATTTTGAAGTTAGCCACGGATTTCTTTGCTTTGGTAAGTACAGCCTTCTGACCTGAGATTGTTTCAAGATCTTTTACAGCGGACTCCAATATTTTGGCATTTTCCTTTGCTTCGCCTACGCCCATGTTGATAACAATCTTGTCAAGCTTCGGTACTTCCATAACGTTTTTATATCCGAACTTTTTGATCATAGCATCTACGATCTCGTCATTATACATAGTTTTAAGTCTGCTCACGCTCACGCTTACTGACCTCCCTTCTTAGGTTTGTCAATTACTTCACCTGTTGACTTTGCAAAACGTACTTTCTTGTCATTCTCCATTTTGAAGCCGACTCTTGTAGGCTTACCATTGTGAACATACATTACGTTTGAAATATCGATCGGCGCTTCCTTTTGAATAATTCCGCCATTCTGGTTAGCTGCTGAAGGCTTTGTATGCTTGGTAACCATATTGGCGCCTTCTACGATAACCTTGTGGTTCTTAGCGTCAACAGAAACTACCTTACCTTCTGTTCCTTTATCTTTACCGGCAATCACCTTAACGGTATCACCTTTTTTAATCTTTAAAGTTGCCATGCTAAGCACCTCCTATAATACTTCGGGAGCCAAGGAAACAATCTTCATAAACTGTTTCTCACGAAGCTCTCTTGCTACCGGTCCAAAAATACGTGTTCCTCTGGGAGTCTTATCATCTTTAATGATAACAGCAGCATTTTCATCAAATTTAATATAAGAACCATCTTTACGACGTGCTCCCTTGGCGGTGCGGACAACTACAGCCTTTACAACATCACCTTTTTTTACAACGCCGCCTGGTGTTGCATCTTTAACCGTAGCAACAATCACATCGCCGATATTTGCATATCTTCTTGTGGATCCACCCATAACTCTGATGCAAAGGATTTCTTTTGCACCTGTATTGTCAGCGACTTTCAGTCTGCTTTCCTGTTGAATCATGCCAATTCTCCTTCCAATTAATACTATTTTGCCCGTTCTACGATCTCAACAAGTCTCCATCTCTTATCCTTGGATAAAGGTCTTGTCTCCATAACCTTAACAGTATCACCAATATGACACTCGTTGTTCTCATCATGAGCTTTCAGCTTGTATGTGCTCTTAACGACCTTCTTATAAAGAGGATGCTTAACATGATTTTCAATTGCAACAACGATTGTTTTATCCATCTTGTCACTGGTCACTTTACCGATACGTGTTTTTCTCAAATTTCTTTCCACGATGTTTNGTCTCCTTTCTTTGACATTCCTGCAACNCTNATNAATCCTTTNAAGGAATNATTATGCTTCTTTCTTTTTCTGAGTAATAACGGTCTGNATTCTTGCAATATTCNTTCTTACTTCTTTNATTCTTGCNGTATTATCCAGCTGGTTAGTTGCGTTCTGGAATCTCAAATTGAAAAGTTCTTTCTTTGCTGCTACCAAATCATCTGCCAGTGCTGCGGCTGATTTTGTTTTTAAATCTTCTACATACTTGTTAGTTTTCATTTGATGCACCACCTTCCAAGTCTGCCTTAGAAACGATCTTGCACTTGCAAGGAAGCTTATAAGTTGCAAGACGTAACGCTTCTTTTGCGATTTCTTCGGGAACTCCTGCGATTTCAAACATTACACGTCCGGGCTTTACTACTGCTACCCAGTACTCCAAGGTTCCTTTACCGGAACCCATACGTGTTTCTGCGGGTTTAGCTGTTACCGGTTTGTCGGGGAAAATCTTGATCCAAACTTTACCGCCACGCTTNATNTAACGAGTCATTGCGATACGGGCNGCTTCGATCTGATTNGATTTGATCCAACATGGTTCTAATGCAACAATACCGTATTCACCGTAAGTAATTGTGTTACCACGGGTTGCNTTTCCTCTCATGGTGCCACGGAACTGTTTACGACGTTTAACTCTTTTAGGCATTAACATTATTTATCGCTCCCTTCCTGCACTGTCTTTTCTTCGTTCTTCTTTGTAGGAAGTACTTCACCCTTATAGATCCATACCTTAACGCCTACNTTACCGTAGGTTGTATCAGCCTCTGCAAAGCCGTACTCAATGTCTGCACGCAGNGTCTGAAGGGGAATAGTACCTTCGCTGTAGAATTCTGTACGAGCCATATCTGCACCGCCCAGACGTCCTGATACGGAAGTCTTGATACCCTGTGCTCCTGCCTTCATGGTTCTGCCCATGCAGGATTTCATGGCACGTCTGAAGGAAACACGGTTTTCAAGCTGCTGAGCAATATTTTCTGCAACAAGCTGTGCATCCTTATCCGGTCTCTTGATCTCTTTGATATCAACCAGAACTTTCTTTCCTGTCATCTTGGAAAGCTCTTTCTTGGTTATTTCAATCTCAGCTCCGCCCTTGCCGATTACCACACCGGGCTTTGCTGTGTAAATAACCACTTTAACTCTGTCGGAAGCTCTCTCAATCTCAATTTTGGAAACTCCGGCGCTGTATAATTTCTTTTTAAGGAATTTTCTGATNTTGTAATCTTCTACAAGGAAATCAGAAAANTCTTCTTCTGCGTACCNCTTAGNNTCNCAATCCTTAATAATNCCNNCTCTTANGCCGTGAGGATTAACTTTCTGTCCCATAAATCACTTTGCTCCTTTCCTATCTCTCATCCAGTACAACGGTAATATGACTCGTTCTCTTTTCGATTCTGTAAGCCCTTCCCTGTGCGCGGGGTCTTACTCTCTTCATTGTAGGTCCTTTGTCCGCATAACATTCTGCAATGTAAAGGTGCTCCGGATTCGGATACTTTGTGGGATCCTGGCTATACAAATACTCAGCATTTGCACGCGCAGATTCCAGTAATTTTTTGATGATGCTGGAAGCGTATCTGGGATTGTACTCCAAAATTCCCAGAGCGGTTTCCACATCTTTGCCTCTGATGGCATCTAATACGAAACATGCTTTCTGAACCGACACTCTNGCGTAAGATAACTTAGCGGAAGGTCTGGTATCTTTCTGCGCATTTCTTTCTCTCTTAATTTGGGATCTATGTCCTTTTGCCATGATGAAACCTCCTATCTTACTTTACTTTNGACTTNTTCTCGTCTTTGCCGTGTCCTCTATAAGTTCTGGTTGCAACAAACTCACCCAGCTTATGTCCTACCATATCTTCTGTAACATATACAGGCACATGCTTTCTTCCGTCATGCACTGCAAATGTGTGTCCCACAAAAGAGGGGAAGATTGTAGAACGGCGGGACCAGGTCTTGATAACCTGCTTCTGTCCTGCTGCATTCATNGCATCTACTTTTTTAAGCAAACTTGCATCTGCAAAAGGTCCTTTTTTCAGTGATCTAGCCATTTTCTTCTCTCCTCCTTAATTATTTGATGGCCTTGCCGTCTCTTCTTCTTACGATCAGCTTATTAGAAGCTTTATTCTTCTTACGGGTCTTAAGTCCAAGAGCGGGCTTGCCCCAAGGTGTGGACGGTCCGGGACGACCGATACCGGTCTTGCCTTCACCACCGCCGTGAGGATGGTCATTCGGGTTCATAACAGAACCGCGGACTGTCGGGCGGATACCCATNTGACGCTTACGTCCTGCCTTACCAATCTTGATCAGGCTGTGGTCAACATTTCCTACAACGCCGACTGTTGCCTTACANATGATCGGCACCATTCTCATTTCTCCTGAAGGGAGACGAAGTGTTGCGTACTTTCCTTCCTTCGCCATAAGCTGTGCACTGTTTCCGGCAGAACGTACCAGCTGGCCGCCCTTTCCGGGATATAANTCAATGTTGTGTACCTGTGTACCAACAGGAATTGCTGATAAGGGCAGGCAGTTTCCTACTCTTACTTCGGCTTCCGGTCCGTTCATGACCTTCATNCCGTCCTTCAGACCTTCCGGTGCAAGGATATATGCCTTNTCACCNTCCGCATAGCAGATCAGCGCAATATTTGCTGTTCTGTTGGGATCGTACTCGATTCCGATTACGGTAGCGGGCACGCCCTCTTTATTTCTCTTGAAATCTACCAGTCTGTATTTTCTCTTTGCACCGCCTCCGCGATGTCTTACTGTAATCTTACCCTGATTATTACGGCCGGAATTCTTCTTTAAAGAAGTAACAAGTGACTTCTCAGGTGTTTTCTTTGTGATCTCCGAGAAATCAGAACCGGTCATATTTCTTCTGGAAGGTGTATATGGGTTATACGTCTTAATTCCCATGTCTATTTCTCCTTTCAAGCCTTCATTTGATATCGCACTTTTCCTGTGCATAGTTCCTGTTTAAATTAGAGTCCTGCAAAAATCTCGATATCCTTGCTGTCCTCTGTAAGCCATACGATCGCTTTTTTGGTCTTTGCAGTCTTGCCGACCGTCATGCCGCGTCTCTTTTTCTTTCCGTCAAGGTTCATGGTGTTAACCTTTTTCACCTTTGCGCCGTCNAACATTTTCTCAACTGCTTCCTTGATCATGGTCTTATTTGCTTCGGGATGAACNANNAATGTATANTTCTTATCGCNCATTCCTGCCATACTCTTCTCGGTAATAACCGGTTTAAGGATTACGTCATAATAATGAATTGCTGCCATTATGCATACACCTCCTCGATCTTGGCTACTGCATCCTTGGTAAGAACCAGTGTGTCGCCCTTAAGGATGTCATAGACATTGATTGTGTTAACCAATGCNGTCTTTACAGTAGGAATGTTCCTTGCGGACATAACCACCTTTTCATCATTGTCACCAAGCACAACCAGTGCCTTGCTGACCTTTAAATTATCCATAACTGCTTTNAACTTCTTTGTCTTGATCTCATCAAACTTAAGCTCNTCTACAACNATCAGNTTNCCGTCCTGNACTCTGCTTGTGAGAACGGACTTAAGCGCTGCTCTCTTCTCTTTCTTGTTGAGCTTAAATGAATAATCTCTCGGTACGGGAGCGAATACAACGCCGCCTCCTGTCCACTGGGGAGCTCTGGTTGAACCCTGTCTTGCATGACCGGTTCCTTTTTGTCTCCAGGGCTTTCTTCCGCCGCCTGAAACTTCAGAACGGGTCTTTGCCTTCTGAGTTCCCTGACGATTATTTGCAAGCTGCTGCACAACTGCCATGTGTACCAGATGTTCATTNACTGTAACACCGAACACCGCATCGTTTAATTCTATTGTGCCGACTTCCTTGCCTTCCATATTAAAAACAGATACGTTTGCCATCTGAATGGTCCTCCTTTCATCTCATCGGCTTACGCCATAGTCTTAACTGACTCTTTGATTGTAACCAGNGCTTTCTTGGGTCCGGGTACTGCACCNTTNACAAGAAGCAGGTTCTTCTCAGCATCAACNCTAACAACTTCCAGGTTCTGTACTGTCACCTTAACNCATCCCATNTGTCCGGGCNTTCCTTTTCCCTTGAACACACGGCTGGGTGAGGAGCAGGCACCGTTTGAACCCTGATGACGATGGAATTTGGAACCATGAGCCATAGGACCTCTATGCTGTCCGTGTCTCTTGATGGCACCCTGGAAGCCTTTTCCTTTGGAGATTGCCGAAGCATCGATCTTATCGCCTGCTGCGAAAACATCTGCCTTGATCTCGCTTCCAAGAGCGTATTCCTCTGCGCCTTCCAGCTTGAACTCTCTGACAAATCTCTTGCAGGAAACCCCTGCCTTATCGAAATGTCCCTTCAGAGCCTTATTCACACCATGTCTGTGAACAACTTCTTTCTTTCCACTCTTGTCTTTGTTGGTGATTCTTTCTTTCTTGTCAACAAAACCAACCTGTACTGCACTGTAACCGTCATTTTCTACGGTCTTGATCTGTGTTACTACACAAGGACCTGCCTGAAGTACGGTTACAGGAACCAGTGTTCCGTCTTCATTAAAAATCTGTGTCATTCCGACCTTTGTAGCTAAAATAGCCTTTTTCATTTCTTTACCTCCATTTGTTTCTACAGCGGGCCCCTATCGGGCCATTCTAGTGTAGGGGTTAGTTGTTTCGAAGAATTATTTATTCTTCATTTTAATATCAATGTACACACCAGCAGGCATTTCCAGTCTCTGCAGAGCATCAACGGTCTTGGGTGTAGGTGTGATGATATCGATCAGTCTCTTGTGAGTTCTCTGTTCAAACTGCTCTCTGGAATCTTTGTACTTGTGAACCGCCCTTAAGATGGTAACAACTTCCTTCTTGGTAGGAAGGGGTACCGGTCCGCTTACCTGTGATCCATTCTTCTTGACTGTTTCGATGATTTTTTTGGCAGATGCATCTACTAACTGATGATCATAAGCCTTGAGTGTGATTCTCATTACTTGACTTGCCATAAAAAAAGTCGCCTCCTTTTCGCACTTTT
>WFLX010368588.1_pt1 | contig 25630 bp, 27 predicted proteins | sample 4967041 | NCBI WGS metagenome assembly WFLX01 (sample SAMN12857096, study PRJNA449069) | gut metagenome | isolation source: stool from male and female vole | host: Microtus ochrogaster | place: USA:Florida | collected 2017
AGGAGGTCTCGCCCCAGTTGAGACGGCAGCGCTCGAGAAGCCACATGCCGCAAATGTTTTTGAGCAATCTTATAGTGCCGGCGACGCCACCCTCGTTGGTGAAGTTTAGGGCCTCGGTGTGCTCATTGATGACGGGAGCTTCGGTCTCCACGCCCATGAGCGACCATGTGCCGCTCGACAGATAAGCGAAATCTTTGACGGCGGCGGGCACCGCGGCTACAGCCGAGCCTGTGTCGTGGCCGGCAACGGCTACTACTGGCACTGCGCCTAACCCGGTGATTTCCTGCACTTCGGGCGAGAGCGTACCGACCGTTTCGCCCGGCTCAACCTCGCGGCCGAAGTGGTCGACGGTAAGGTCGACGGTAGCGAGAATCTCGGTGTCGAGTTTGCGCGTATGGGCGTTGACGATCTGAGCGGTCGAGGCGATGGTGTATTCGCATACCTTTTCGCCCGTCAGCATATAGATGAGCGCGTCGGGTATGAAAAGAATCTTGTCGGCGACGTCGAGAGCCGAGTCGCCGTTGCGACGCATCGTGTCGAACTGAAACAGTGAGTTGAAGTTGATTATCTGTATGCCTGTCTTTGAGTAGATTTCCTTGCGGTCAACTCGCTTGAAGTATTCGTCGGAGGCTCCGTCGGTGTGGGTGTCGCGGTAAGCGAAAGGCTGGCGCAGGAAATTGCCGTCTTTGCCTGTCAGCACGAAGTCGACGCCCCAGGTGTCGATGCCTATGGAGGTGATTTCCTCGCCGCGCTGAGCTGCGATTTTAAGGCCTTCGATAATGTTCTGATATAGTGCGAGAATGTCCCAGTAATAGTGGCCGTTGGCGCGAATGAGCTTGTTAGGGAAGCGGTTGATTTCTTCGATTTTCACCCCCTCGCGGGTGATACGGCCGAGTATTGTTCGGCCCGAAGTGGCGCCTAAGTCCACTGCGAAATAGTTTTTGCTCATGATTTCAGATTTGCGGTTCAGTAGCGCAAATTTAAGAAAAAATCCGTTAATAGGATAATAAGTATGCACCAAAAATTAGTTTTTGCGCATAATAGTGGCCCTAAGAGCCTGTCCCATAAGATATGTTAACGCTGAGGTCGCATATCCCGGAGGGATTTTGGAGGGGACGGGAGTGAGCAATGCCGTCGCATTGTGACCGAGCGACGGCTTCAAAAGCGCCCGAGATATGCGAAACGGAGGTAATTTTCCGCGCAGCGGCTTGGCTTAATCGTTTCCGCCGATTATGCCGCAACTGCGAGCAGCTGCTCACCACGGCGACAGCGATGGCGAAGCTGGCCTTCATGGTGATTCTGCCAAAGCATATTTGGCTTCGCCAAAGCTCCACGTTTCAACATGTCATCGTTAGACAGAGGGAGGCGGTAATTACCATCGCCCCGGCCATCCGTTGGCATATTCGTCCGTGTTCTTCAGTCGTGTACGTCGAGTACACTCCCTCATCACACCAACAACTCTGCTCAATGGCTGACCGCCTCTGCTTTAACAGATTTTATGGGACAGGCTCTAATAATTCCCTTTCAGAGCGAAAAAACGCGCGGTCAGTGAATCTGAAGGTCGGTAAGGACAGGGGAGCCGACGGCCTGATTAATGGATTGGAGGATACGCGAGCGGTGAAACGACAACTCGTTTTTCAGCGACGGCGAGGAGAGGTAGACGTGCATCACGCCGCGGTCGACGTAGCGGCGGAATGTGTAGCGGTTCACTCCCGGCCCTACGATTTCGGGCCAGAGGTAGCAGGCGCGCTGCTCAAGCACTGTCTGGCGATTATCCCCTTCGAGCATCACCTTGTCGATCAGCGCCTTTATCGATTGGGGTTCGGTGCGTTTCATGGTCGGTTAGTGGTTGGGAATTTGTGAGAAACAGCCATTTTCGACAGCCCAAAGGCGATAATCGGCGGCGGTTTTGGCCATAATCGCGTCGAGATAGTCGCGATTGGTGTCGGTGATGAAAATCTGGCCGAAGCGGTCGCTGTCGACCAGCTCTATAATGCGGCTCACGCGGTTGGAGTCGAGCTTGTCGAAAATATCGTCGAGCAGCAGTATGGGGCGGAGCCCTACGGCGCGGCGCATGAATTCGTATTGGGCGAAGCGCATGGCGATAGTGAACGTTTTCGACTGGCCCTGCGACGCGGTGGTGCGCACCGGCATATCGTCGAGCAGCATCGTTAGGTCGTCGCGGTGAGGCCCTACCGATGTGTGCCCCACAATCTCGTCGCGACGGCGCGCTTCCTCAAACAGCTCTTCAAGCGGACGACGGGTCTCGGCTATCGTCGAGTGATAGACGAGCGACGGAAGCTCGTCGGTGCCCGATATGGCGCGGTAAAGCTCGGCGAACAGCGGCGCGAACTCGTTGATGAAGGCTTCGCGCATCGAGGTGATGTATTCAGCCGCCATGCTCATGCCCATCTCCACGGCGGCATAAACATCGGGATTGGCCACATGGTCGCGCAGCAGGCGGTTGCGTTGCTGCAGGGCGGTGTTGTAGCGTATAAGGCGGTCGAGATAGACGGGGTCGGTCTGCGAGATGATCATATCGGCGAATTNGCGGCGCTCGNCCGACGGCCCGGCGATCAGCTCGGAGTCGCGNGGCGAGACCANGACCANGGGTATCGTGCCGATATGCTGGCTGAGNNGNTGGTNTTCCTTGCCCTGTCGCTTGAACGACTTGCGCTTTCCCTCGGCTACCCCGAAGTGGATCTCCTCAATCATGTCGCGGATCTCGTAAGTGCCTTTCATCATTGAGAAAGTCTCGCCCCTGGTGATGAGCTTTGAATCAGGCAGCCCCGAGAAGCTCTTGCAGAAGCTCAGGTAGTAGACGGCGTCGAGCAGGTTGCTTTTTCCCATGCCGTTAAGCCCGAGAAAGGCGTTGATGTTGGTGCTGAAATCAAATTCGGCACTGCGTATGTTCTTGAAATTGTTTATGACGAGGTGAAGAAGATGGTTCATCCGAGTAGCAGTTGAATGAAAAGAAGCGACGCGAAGAGAAAGAGATTGGCGGCTGTCAGCATCGTTATGTTTTCCGACGGCATTTTATCCGACATTAGCTTTCGGCCTATGAGATAGCTTATGGCGATATAAAGTATCGGGGTCATGAGATACCATACGCTCAGCCTCGCCCATATCTGCCACATGGCCACCATGCCCACAACGGCGTTGATCATGCAGGCTAAGCCGCTGCCGGGCGACCTCGGGGGCTNATTGCCCGCGAGAATGGCTTTAAGGNCGGTCTCGCGATGCTTGTAGACGATTTGCACCTGGTCGGCGAGTATGATCACGGCGGCTATCATCCANTACGACNTGTAGAGCATCTTCGCGGTCAGTCGACTGTATGACAGGAAGATAAGGGCTACGGCCGCGGCTGTGAGGAGTATGGGCGCTAATTTCTCTTTAAACATAGGGTAGATGGCTTAGAATTGGAGCGTTACGAGGTCGGGCGTCACGGTCAGCTCGGCTGTCGCGCCGTTGATAATGGGGTAGACGTTACGGCCATGGCCGAAGGGGAAGGTGTAGGCCACGGGGAAGTCGTAGCCCCATTCGTCGAGGCGCGTGTTGATCATGGCTTCCATCGAGCGGAAACTTTGGTCGGGGGCGTAGTCGGTAAACTCGCCGAACACTATCCCCTTGACGCGGTCGAGAATCCCCGCCTGCTTAAGCCTCACGAGCATACGCTCCACGGCGTAGATCTTTTCGCCGACCTCCTCGATATATAGAATCACATCCTCGTTTTCGGGAATGTCAAAAGGGTCGTAACCGGTGCCGGCCAAGTTGTTGGCCACTATAAAGTTGCCTCCGAGCATTCGCCCTTTGGCCGAGCCAGGCCGGTTGAGTTTGTGGGCGGGGGCGGTGAATTTGATTTCGGGGCCTTGGCTGAATATTTGTTTCAGGGCCTCCGACGATTCGTCGGCCGGATATTTGGATAGATGCGAGGCCATAGGGCCATGGATCGACGCTATTCCGAGGCTGTTGAGCCACGAATGGAGTATGGTGATGTCGGAGTAACCGACTATCCATTTCGGATTGGCTTTCATCGCTTCGTCATCGAGCAGCGGGATAAGCCTGTTCGTGCCGTAACCTCCGCGGCTGCAGATGATTGCCTTTATTTCAGGGTCGGCTATAGCCTTGTTCAGGTCGTCGGCGCGGGCTTTGTCGGTAGCGGCGTAGATGCCGTCGGAGTGGGAGTAGGCGTGAGGCATGACAACAGGCTCATAACCCCATTGGGTAAGCGTGTTGAACATTCCGTCGATGTATTTCCCGAGCACGGGATAGGCCGGGGTCACGATAGCGATTTTGTCTCCCGGGCGAAGCGTCGGCGGAATCACGATCCCGCTGGCCGACGAGCTTACAAGTGAGGCTAATATGACGCTTATGAGAAGAAAAATTCGGGTCATTTTACGGTTTTTTCAAAGTGCTGATAATCTTTGCTCGAATTCCATTCGCCGCCCCATGTGAAACCATGCTTTTTGAAAACTTTATAGGCGAGATCCGATTTGTCGATTTTGTAGGGGAATGATTTGGAGCGGTCGGCGTAGGGCTCGCCCGGTTTGGGGTCGACAAGCGTTTTCCCGGCTTTGTTTTTATGCACCCAAGGGTTATAGAGGGGGTTAATGTCGATGGCGAGTCCGCGGGCGTGGTTCGACAGCTTTTTCGTGCCGGCCACCACGCGGTAGCAGAACGACGATGAGTTGTTGGCTCTCATCGAGCGGTCGTCGTTGGCGTCGAAGTTGTCGATAAGCTCCATTCGCTCGATGGGATACCCTGCGTTATACAGCTCATGGAATATCTCTACCACATCCTTGGCTATGGCCTTGTTGACAACCATTTCGCCTTGCTTGCTCCCGCCGTTGCCGTCGCTGATGAGCACCTTCACGTAGCGGAGGTCGCTGCGTTTGATAGAGCAATCAGCGGGATATGATTTGCCCTTCATGCGCTCGAAAACGGCGTCGGGGATCGGGTCGGCGCGGAAATCTTTGTTTATGACGTAGCTGTCGCCTTTGGCGACTGCCTCAGGGGTTTTTGCTCCCGCGAAGAGCGGCAGCAGTGACAATGCGAGAGAAATAAAGCGTAGAAGTCGTGAAATCATTTTTTACTTGGGATTGTGCTCGTGGAGGGCTGAAAGATAGTAATAAAGACGATCGAGGAAGTTGTCGAATCGCGTGGGAGAGAAGACGAAATAACGCTGAAGCAAGAAGTTCCAGAAAATGCTGACTATCAGCGAGGTGGATATTCGCGACATGGCGAATATCATGTCGCGCGACACCCCCCAGCTGTCAAACAGCTCGCTCCGTGTCAGCATATTGTCGACAAAGCCGGTGCCGAACGTGTTGAGCAGCAGGCTTCCTGTCCATATAATAAAGAACTTCACTCCGATAGCGAAGTAGCTGCACTCCTTTATTTTGAAGGTGAATTTGTAGTTGGTGATACAGTTGACGACGCCTCCGGCCACAGCTCCGAAGCAAGCCGACAATTCAGAGGATAGATTGACCGCGGCGAAAAACACGAAGCTGACGATATAGTCGACGATGGTTGAAATCTGAGACGACATGACCGACCGCAAAAACATGAATATGCCTTTGCCGTAGAGTAGGTTGTGTTTCAGATGCTGCATGAGTCGGCTACTATATTGTTTGTTTGATTCGGGGCCTCAGGCTCAGGATACGTAAGCGGCGTAAGCGGCCATGAAGCGCTTGAAGGGGGGGATTCGCATCAGCAGGCACTCGAATAGGGCTATGCCGAGCGCGGCGGTGGTTATGCCGAGAAGCACGTCGATCAGATAGTGGTGGGAGGTGTAGACCGCCGTGAACCATATACCGCACGCGATTACCGCGAGGGCTATACGCATCCATAGCGGGCATTTGGCTCTCAGCGAGTAGTAGAACGCTACCGGGACGTAGGCCGAATGGAGCGACGGCACTGCCGCGAAGATATTGGCATTGCGCGTATAAAGCCCGTCGAAGATGCCCAAGCCGGTGATTTTGTCGAATTGGCCCAGCCCGGCGACGCTGCCATGCGCGCTGAGGTCGAGGTCGAAACCATACTCGGCGATATACCATGGCGGGGCGGCGGGGTGGATGTAGTAGCCGGCGAAGCCTATGAGGTTGACTAACAGAAACACTAAGGCGAAATGGAGATAAACCTTACGTTGCTTCTTGAAATACAGCCACAGGCCGAAGGCTATCGGCACAGGCACCCAGCAGAGATAAAACAATCCGCAAACCACGTCGATAAACGAGTTGTCGTATTGAGCGAAATATTCATTCGGCGTAAGCACCTCGCCGGCGGCGGTAGTGATGCCGAAAAACGCTTTCTCGGCATTGTAGATACCCTCGATGTCGACCGGATTCACCTCGTAGTTGTGGCAAAGGTTCATCCAGTCGTAGGATATGCCGAACAGGACGAACGGGATCAGCGCGACCACGAGCTTGCGGGTCGACGCGTTGATCATGAACAGCGCGGCGATCAACCCGCCAAGAAACCAGTGCTCGGGGCGGAGGGTCAGGAAGGTGGCCGTCACGCCCATCCATACGGCGAGCGCCACTACCAGTATCACCAATTCTTTGACCGAAGGTCGTTGTGAAGTATTCATCTGCGGGGCGGTCGATTGATGATGGCTTACTTGCCTGACTCGGCTTTGTCTTTCTTGCTCAGCTCCTTATAGCAGTGGCGCAGGCGGGCGAAAGCCGTGAGATTGGCAAACACGGCGATGATACACATCGCCACGATCAGTATGTTCATCGCCTCGAAGTCGGGCACGCAGTAGCCCACGATGCCGGTGGCGAGAGCCGATACCGAGGTCACGACCACGCGCTCAGGGCGCTGCATGAAGCCCATCTTGCACTCTATGTCGAGCCCTTCGGCGCGGGCGCGCACGTAGCTCACCATTATCGAGCCGATAAGCGCGACGAAGGTGATGAGGCCGCCGTCCCAGTAGCCGGTCGAAATCATCATGTAGGAGATGCCGCCGAGGGTGAAAAGCTCGCTGTAGCGGTCGAGCACCGAGTCGTACATCGCTCCGAACGTTGAGGTCATGTTGCCTAAGCGGGCCACCTGGCCGTCGAGCATATCGAATAGGGCGAAGATAATCATGATGCCGCCGCCCCAGCCTATGAGGCTGTAGCTTAAATCCTTAGGCCCTACGGCCAATACGTTGCCCCCTCCCGGATGCGCTGCCATGACAAATAGCACCGAGGCCGCCACGCTCCCGAGGAAGCCGATGGTGGTGACCATGTTGGGGGTGATACCGATGCGTATCATGAACCTGACGAACGGGTTTATTACCGTGTAGATAAATTGCTGAAGGCCGTCGCGTTGCTTCTTGGCCTGTTTCTTTATATTCTCCATTTCAAAATATTTTTTTAGCTGTTGGCTTGACTTGCGTTATTTGTTTTTGCTTTTGAATAATCGGTCGACATAGGTGTCAAACTTCCGCGGACGATAGACGAAATTCTTCTGCAACAGGAAGTTCCAGAACCAGCTGACGAGCAGCGAAACTATCAGGCGGGCGGCGACGTCGTTGCCGAGCGTGGTGAATCCGATGTGGTGGAGTATATCCCATTTGCCCAGCAGCTTGGCCAGGCCGTAGGTGCCGAATGTGTTGAGCAGCATACTCCCTAACCATACCATCGCGTACTTGACCACGACGGCGCGGACCGACACCCCCTCGGCGCGGAAGGTAAACTTATAGTTGATCGCGCAATTGACCACGCCGCCGCACACATTGCCTATCGGCGTGGCTATGAGGTTGTTGACGCCCAGGGCGCAGAGAAGGGTGAAGGTGCCGAGGTCGATCCACGACGCTACCTGCGACGACACGATCGAGCGCAGAAACGTGAATATCCCGCCCCCCTTTATCACCTTTTCTTTTATTTTAGAGAAGAAACTCATCGCGCTTCGATTGTCATTTTGATTTCTTTATTTCGTTGATCACGGCTTTGGCTATCGCTACCGAAGCCTCCTGGCGACACGACGCGTAGCTCGGCCAGTCGTTGAAGTCAACGAGGCAGATCTCGCCTTCGGGCGAAATCATGCAGTCGCCTCCCCATAGTTTCAGCCCCAGCACGTCGGCCGCCTCGTTGCATAGCGACTTTAGCGCCGAGATGTCGAATTTGGCCTGAGGCTTCTCCGCGCCGCGGGCCGCCGCGCCCTCGTCGTCGGCAAAGGGGTAGAACCAGTGGAAGAATGGCGAACCCGAGATGCCGTAGAATTTCACCAACTCCCCGCCGACGTGCTTGTTGATGACTGCTCGCCTGATGCCGCGGAGAAAGTATTCCTGAAGCACCTCCTGCGCCTCCTCGGCGTGGCGGGCGTAGCTGACGTCCTCCTTATGCATCTTGTAGGAGTCGCCGCGCTTGATCCAGCACTGGGTGTAGCCGCCGCGGGTGAGCTTCGTTTTCACTACCTCGTCGGTGTCGACTATCATGGTTTCGGGGTAGGGGATGCCATGCGCCAGGAGAAGGCGGCACATGCGCTCGCGCATACAGTTCTCGATGGCGTATGCCGAGTTGATGACGAGCCTCCCCTCGTCTTCAAGTTTCTGCAACTTGTTGAGCGAACGCTGCTCGCGGCACATGTTGATGATACACGGCTCGGTCACGGCGTCAGATTGGCAAAGCTGCTCCTCGGTGTAGATCTTCACGGCGCAGCCTCGTTTGCGAAGCTGCTCTACCGAGGCGTTGAGTATGGCCGCATCGTTGCCTATATGGTTGGGGGAGAAGGCTCCCGCTCTCATTATAGCAGCGATTTTAATGTCAGACATGGGTATGATCGATTTTTGAGTCAAAAGTTTGCAACCGACAAATTTACGCAAAAAATCGTGAATACCGACAAATTGGCCCGAAAACAATCTCCTTTCCCGCGTTTTTTCCCTTTTTTATACGATTGCCCCTATCACGCTCACTATTACGCTTACTGTATTCGCGCATAGCAGCCACGCGAGATTTGATTTGAACGGATACTTGAAAATCCATTTGAGAGCCAACCCCTCGACTGCGGTGTTTGAAAACACGACGCATAGATAATCAAGAATCCAGTGCGAAAGGTCAAACGTTCCCCCTCCGAATGGTGTGGTGAGCACTTCTACAAGTATTCCGCTTGCAGGTATGAGAAGTAACCCGAGAATAGCTGAAATTGCGTTCGCGACAAACATTATTAACGCCGACCTCCCCCAAGTGATTTTTAAGCAGAAATGTGCCGCCAGAATTTCTATCATTAACGCGACAAGGATAACGTACCATGCATAATATTGCCCTACAATATATATTGAGGGCCAAATCATATTAGCATTGGCCACAGTCGGTATCGATAAGGCCGATAATGCCAACGTAGCTCTGACTATATTATTTCTCATAAGTAAGTATCGTAAATTAGATTATATTAAGATTCGAGATTGATTTTAGTGAGATTTGATTTTGCGAAGAGGGAGTTATGGGGTTCCATAATGACCGATGAGCAAAATAAAAGATCGCAATAGCAAGCTGAAGATTGGTATAAACTAATTTTCGATACTTACTTAATGTATGTGCCGCGCTTTTTCATTTAAAAGATAGTCGGGGTGTAGACTTTGACTGCCATACAAAAAATCACGATTAAGAGGGGGCAAAGGTACAAATTTTTGCGATTATAACCCCGATTTTTACAAAAAACTGAGTTTAGAGCATTTTTCGCCGTAATTTATGGAAAATTTTGCGGTTACTTACCAAACTTACTTAAACAATTGTTCTGTCGATTATCTGAAGTTTTGCTTGCGATGGCTCTTCGTAGGCGTTGCAGGCGGCGAGGTAATTCTTCAATTCCGTGAAGTCTGAGCCGTAAAGGTTGTCGCTGAACTGGTGAAGCTTGGTCATTACGTTTATGTAAGCTAACGGATCTTTGTGACGCGTCAGTTTTCGCAACGCGAGAATGTAGTCTTCGCGGAAAACGGTCGGCACAATGATACGCGACTGGTCGGCACGCACAAGCTCGGCGTTCATCATCACTCGCGCGATGCGTCCGTTGCCATCATTGAACGGGTGCACCTCGCTGATCATGAACATCATGAAAATCGCTCGCGCGAAGGGGTCGGTCAGCGCCGCATAATATTTGAATCCTTGCGAAAGAGTGCCTTTCACGAGCTGATGCTCTACAAACTCAGTCATCCCGGCTCGATTGTTCTTTGATTTGAAAATACCGGGATTCATGTGCGGTCGGCCCTCCAGCAGGATGCTGTGTCTGCGGCTCAGAATAGTGAATAACTCATCGGGCGAGGTCGGAGTCTTCATCATCTCCGCGCGGTTTGACAGTACCTTGAAAGTTCCGAGTATATCGTGAGAGTCTTCGTCGCGTCGCGGCATTGGAATACCTGAGTCGACAATTGCCTTGGCTTCTTCAATCTCAAATTCAGTTCCCTCTATATAATTAGAGANGTAGCTCTCAAAGAATGAGAAGAGACGGAATGACTCCNCATCGGTGTTTCNGTTGTTGCGTATTANGAAATATCTATCCTTTATCTCGTCAAAGAGCACTTCAAACAATTCGACCCTTGTCTTGTCAAACGGACTTCCGGCAGCAAGAGCTTTTGCTGAATCGGTTGACAATACTTTCGCATCGTGAGTGGAAAGCAGTGCTGATATAATACTGTTGAGCTTGGTAAACTCAGTCTGCATCCCCAATTCTTCTGCCGCGGCGCGCAGCTCGTCGCGATATTGGTTCAGCCGGTTTTCTCCGCCCGTAAGCAGTAGTTGCTCAAGCTTGTTCTCGATAACGCTTATCGGGAGAATTCGAGACTCGTCGCCTGACTTTCTCGACANCTGCATATTCTCCAGCATATATCTATGTTCCCCCGCAATATGCATACCCATAAAAGGGATATCGCGGGTCGTGGCTTTGGGGCCCTTTACGAAATTCAGAGTAATGCCCGGTAAATCGGTCACTCGCCTGGTCGTTGAGTTAGTCAGAAAAAAGTCGCCTGTTGCCGTCGGACGCATTTCTTTGGCACTACGGTGGCTTATCAGCGCATCGGGATAACGATACGCGAGGATGTCCATCANATTGCGGCGCACNATGTTTTCCANACTATCTATANGGTTAGTNGTATANATNCGNGGNGCNANTTTNCGCANNTCNCCATCTTTCTCTTTCTTNCTGAGNACACGGGANACATTCGGGTCAGACGAACCGAANATAATCTCTTTTTGAGTGTCGACTTTGACTGCCATACAAAAAATCACGATTAAGAGGGGGCAAAGGTACAAATTTTTGCGATTATAACCCCGATTTTTACAAAAAACTGAGTTTAGGGCGTTTCTCTCCGTAATTTATGGAAAATTTTGCGGTTACGGAATTAATTTATAATTTTGCAATCGCGGACCGCATCGCAGAGCCCGGTCAAGGGCAATGAGGGTGGGGCCGCCGATTACATACGAAATGCGTTTACTCGACGCTCTTTCTTGACTTTCGGAAATCTGGAAAATTTCAAAAGGATTAGTCAAGGATGAAGCAAACGGTAGATGTCTTTGTGGATATGTTTGATCCGTCCTGCTTGGTGCGAGAGCGTTAGGTTGGGGCGCATAGCATATTTCTGCGTGAGGCTCTGTGCGTTTGCTCGTTCTTCTAATCCGGGCAATTCCAGAGCCTCCGAAAGTGGAACGAGCGACGGTATGGTTCTCACGCAAACTTTTTTTATCCTATTGTATAATTTGTCCGTCAAGAGAACTGGCGGCGCGTTGTCGAAGGATGAGAAAATGAAAAGACTGCTATTCGCGTTAATCGCACTTTTGTTTGTTTCCGGAGTCGGTTACGGCCAACAACCGATTTCTCGTAATTTCGGGAGTGATCTAAATGCTCCGATTTTACCTATGAAATCCAAACGTAAAAAAACGGGCACAAGTCCCGGTAAGGAAGAGGCCAAGCAACAGAGCCAAGGTAACAGCAAAACAGCGGGATTGGTAGAAAAGGGTTGGGAAGCCGAGCAAAACTCAGATTATGCAGAGGCTGTGAAATGGTATCGCAAGGCGGCTGAGCAGGGAGATGTCCAGGGGCAGAAAAGCCTGGCGCGAATGTACGAAAACGGTCAAGGCGTAGCTAAGGATTACGGCGAGGCTGTAAAGTGGTATAGCAAAGCCGCCGAACAGGGGGATGCCATAGCTCAGTATAATCTTGGAGAGCTTTACTATTACGGTGACGGCGTGCAGCAGGATTATTCCGAGGCAGCGAAATGGTACCGTAAAGCAGCTAACCAAGGTTACGATGTGGCTCAGAATGAACTTGGCTGTTTATATTATTATGGAAAGGGAGTTCCTGAAGACTTTAAGGAGGCTGCAAAGTGGTTCCGTAAAGCCGCTGAACAAGAATATGATGATGCACAGTGTGCACTTGGTCATTTATATTATCTTGGGCATGGTGTAGCTCAAGACTATTCTGAGGCTGTAAAATGGTTTCGTAAGGCTGCCGAACAGGGACATGTAGAGGCTCAGAATAGTATTGGATGGATGTATCAAAATGGTTATGGTGTAGCTCAGGACTACGCCGAGGCATTAAAGTGGTATTGCAAAGCTGCCGAACAAGGGTATGCATATGCTCAGTTCAATCTTGGATGGATGTATGAAAATGGTTATGGTGTAGCTCAGGACTTCACTGAGGCAGTGAAATGGTACCGCAAAGCTGCCGAACAAGGGTATGCATATGCTCAGTTCAATCTTGGATATATGTATGAAAATGGATATGGTGTTGCTCAGGACACCTATGAGGCGCTTAGTTGGTACTATAAGGCAGCCGAGCAGGGAGATGCGGAAGCTCAGACTAGGCTTGGAGAAATGTATGTAGAAGGAGAAGGTGTACCCCAGGATTACTCCAAGGCAATTAAGTGGCTACAAATGGCCGTCGAACAAGGCCATGCAGCTGCTCAGTGCAATCTTGGATGGATGTATCGCTATGGTCAAGGCGTTACTCAGGACTACACTGAGGCTGTGAAATTGTTCCGTCAGGCCGCTGAGCAGGGTTATGCAAAAGCTCAGCGCGCTCTTGCATATATGTACGTAGAAGGATTAGGTCTCGCTCAGGACTACACTGAGGTTGCAAAGTGGTTATCAAAGGCAGCCGAACAGGGCCTTGCAATAGCTCAGCACGATCTTGGATTTATGTACGCAGAAGGATTAGGTCTCGCTCAGGACTACACCGAGGCTGCCAAATGGTTCCGCAAAGCCGCCGACCAGGGAAATGCAGCTGGCCAGTATAGTCTTGGACATATGTACGCAGAAGGATTAGGTCTCGCTCAGGACTACACCGAGGCTGCCAAATGGTTCCGCAAGGCAGCCGAACAAGACAATGCAGATGCGCAATGTGTTCTTGGTTTTATGTATCAAAATGGCGTAGGTGTTACAAAGAATCTCTCCGAGGCTCGTCGCTGGCTTGAAAAAGCTGCCGCCCAGGGTGATGAGGATGCAAAGGAGCTATTAAAAAATCTTTGATTTGTAAATCCGCCAACGATATATGTCGCTCTGCCGACAGCAAATATTTAAATGATAATTTTAAACTAAAAAATCAACAATTGACAATATGAAAAAACTGCTTTTCGCGTTAATCGCACTTTTGTTTGTTTCTGGAGTAAGCAATGCTCAAACCCCGATACGTGATCGAAGAAAGGGCAAGCCGACCGTATCCTCCAATAACCTTACGCCATCGGAAATGAATGATAAAGGTATCGAAGCATTTAATAACAAAAATTACGCCGAAGCATTGAAATGGCTTCGCAAAGCCGCCGAGCAGGGATTTTCACCTGCTCAGACCAATCTTGGATTTATGTATNAAATGGGTNATGGTGTAGGTCAAGACTACGCCGAANCAGTNANGTNNNACCGCAAAGCTGCTGCGAAGGGCACTGCACGTGCTCAGAACGCCCTTGGACACATGTATTATTATGGATATGGTGTGACCCAAGACTACTCAGAGGCAGCATGGTGGTACCAATTGGCCGCTGATTGGGGATATGCAAGTGCTCAGAACGCCCTCGGAGATATGTATTATTATGGTCGTGGTGTCTCTAAGAATTACACTGAGGCAGTGAAGTGGTATCGCAAGTCTGCCGAGCAGGGTTATGCCCCAGCTCAGAACAATCTTGGATATACGTATCAAAATGGTTATGGTGTAGATCAAAACTACTCTGAGGCTCTAAAATGGTATCGCAAAGCTGCCGCCCAAGGTAATGCATCTGCTCAGTTCAATCTTGGATATATGTATAAAAATGGCGAAGGTGTAGTCCAGGACTACGCTGAGGCAGCGAAATGGTACCGCAAAGCCGCCGACCAGGGGGATGCATTAGCTCAGTATAATATTGGAGATATGTATTATCTAGGTTATGGTGTAGCTCAAGACTACTCAGATGCTGTGAAGTGGTATCGTAAGGCAGCTGAACAGGGAAATGCACCCGCTCAGAGTAATCTTGGATGGATGTATGCAAAAGGATTAGGTATAGCTCAGGACTACACTGAGGCTGTAAAATGGTGTCGTAAGGCTGCAGAGCAGGGAGATACAACTGCTCAGACCAATCTTGGATATATGTATCAAAATGGCATAGGTGTTCCAAAGAATCTCTCTGAGGCTCGCCGATGGTATGAAAAGGCTGCAGCTCAGGGAGATCAAAAAGCTAAGGAGGCTTTAAAAAATCTTTGATTTATTAATCAATTAACCGACAAATCAATATGCTGACCTTACCGATCGGCTGCTATCTGCAGCATGTGACATATCGTATAGAAAAGGTTTTGGGGCAAGGCGGCTTCGGAATCACGTATCTGGCCACCGACATCAACCTCCAGCGAAAGGTTGCCATCAAGGAGTTCTTCCCCAAGGATTTCTGCGACCGCGACGACACGACAAGCCACGTCACGCTCGGAACGAAGAACACCGCCGAGTTCGTCACGCGCCTTAAGGAGAAGTTCCTGAAGGAGGCGCGCAATATCGCCAAATTCGACCACCCTAACATAATACGCATTTTCGCCGCATTCGAGGAGAACAACACCGCCTACTACGTGATGGAATACATCGAGGGGGAGTCGCTCTACGAGAAGGTGAAGCGCGGCGGACCTATAACCGCCGGGCAGGCTGTGGGCTATATAGAGAAAGTGGGCCTCGCACTTGACTATGTGCACGCCCGCCGCATAAATCATCTCGACGTGAAGCCTGCCAACATAATGATAAGGAGGAGCGACGACATGCCCCTGCTCATCGACTTCGGCCTTTCGAAGCAGTATGACACCGAGGGCCACCAGACCTCAACCACCCCTATCGGCATATCGCACGGCTTCGCTCCCTTGGAGCAATACAAGGATGGGGGCGTCAGCGAGTTCTCGCCGCAGACCGACATATACTCTCTCGCCGCGTCGCTTTACTACATCCTTACGGGCGATGTGCCCCCTCAGGCTCCCGATCTCGCCGTGATAGGGCTGAGATTCCCTGGCACGATACCGACAGGGATGATCAATCCCATATCCAAAGCGATGAGATCGGGGAAGATGGAGAGGCACGAGACGGTGGAGCGCTTCGTCGGCGACATTAAAGGAAGCTACGCTGCCGAGCCGAACACGATTGTGCCTCAGGTTGTCTACACGCAACCCATCAAGCAGTATAATTTCAGGCCGGGTACTGAAACGATAGCACTACCCAGGCATACCCCCAAGAAGAAGCGAACGGCCCCGTATGTGATCGCGGCCGCAGTCGCGACGGCTTTGATCGCAGGCTTAATACTCAGCATATACAGTAATGGAAAAAGCGATGAGAGCAATGAGCCGACCGCGGAGTACAGCAGCGATTCGCCCGGCCCTTCCCGCGTCACGGATATGGAATGGGAGTCGCCACTGGGTCGTGCCTTATACTCAGGCGAAGTGACCTATGAGACGCTTCCCGACGGCACCACCAAGACTGTGCCCGACGGTAAAGGTATAGCCAAAATCCAAAGTGGCGAATATGCGGGTGATGAATACGACGGCAATTTCGTCTCAGGCCAAATGGAAGGAGAAACCACCTACACTAAGAGCAACGGAGATGTGTTCACCGGCACATTCCATCGCAATGAGTATGAGGAAGGAACGTATCTCAACAAAGCGGCAGGCGAGTATTTCAAAGGAACATTCAGAGATAAGCAACCGCATAAAGGAAGCTGGTATTCAGTTGACGGTAAATTTTTAGAGGAAATTAATAAAGGATCATGATTTCAATTATGAAAAGACTGCTTTTAGCGTTAATCGCGCTTTTGTTTGTTGCCGGAGTCAGTTACGCTCAGGGTACAGTATCACGTGATAAGAAACCAATAAAAGAACAAAAGAAAGAGGAAAAGGGACAGTCCATATCCTCCAATCCTGGAGGTAAAGGGAAAAAAAAGAAGATAACCACGCCTCCTCCTTCTCCCAATTCCGGGAAAAACAACCTTACCCCCTCAGAGATGTATAATAAGGGATTGGATGCTTACAATAATAAAAATTACGCTGAGGCCGCGAAATGGTACCGCGAAGCTGCCGAACAGGGGTATGCAGCCGCTCAGACCAATCTTGGATATATGTATGAAAAAGGTTTAGGCGTAACTCAAGACTATTTCGATGCAGTGAGATGGTATCGTAAGGCTGCCGAGCGGGGATATGCAACGGCTCAGTACAATCTTGGATATATGTATTATAGTGGTGAAGGTGTAGCTCAGAACTACACCGATGCATTGCAATGGTTTCGCAAAGCTGCCGAGCAGGGAAACGCATCTGCTCAGTACAATCTTGGANNGATGTATCNANATGGATATGGTGTTTCTCAGAACTACGCTGAGGCCGCAAAATGGTACCGCGAAGCTGCCGAACAAGGATATGCAACGGCTCAGTTTAATCTTGGATGGTTGTATAATAATGGTTATGGTGTAGCTCAAGATTATTCCGAGGCAGTGAAGTGGTATCGCAAGGCTGCCGAACAAGGCCGAGCAGATGCACAGAGTAGTCTTGGATGGATGTATCAAAATGGATATGGTGTTTCTCAGAACTACGCTGAGGCNGNAAAATGGTACCGCNANGCTGCCGANCANGGNNATGCANCGGCTCAGNNNAATCTTGGATNNNTGTATGATAAGGGTTATGGTATACCACAAGACTACGCTGAGGCCGTGAAGTGGTACCGCAATGCAGCCGAACAGGGAAATGCTTCAGCTCAGTCCAATCTTGGGTCGATGTATAGAGATGGATATGGTGTAGCTCAAGACTATACCGAGGCAGTAAGGTGGTACCGCAAATCGGCCGAACAGGGAAATGCATATGGTCAGTCCAATCTTGGATATATGTATCAAATGGGTTATGGAGTTACAAAGAATCTTTCTGAGGCTCGTAGATGGTATGAAAAGGCTGCTGCTCAAGGTAATGAATATGCAAAGGATAAATTAAAAAATCTTTGATTGAAATATGTTGCTCTGCCGACAGAAAGCTATTAGATGATAATTTAAACTAAAAATCTACAATTGACAATATGAAAAGACTGCTTTTAGCGTTAATCGCGCTTTTGTTTGTTTCCGGAGTCGGTTACGCTCAGGGTACAGTATCACGTGATAAGAACCCAATAAAAGAACAAAAGAAAGAGGAAAAGGGACAGTCCATATCCTCTAATCCTGGAGGTAAAGGGAAATCGAGCCCCAAAAAACAGAATAACTCCTACCTTACCCCCTCAGAGATGAACGAAAAGGGTGCTGAAGCTTACTATTACGCTAATTACGCCGAGGCTATTAAGTGGTTTCGCAAATCTGCCGCCCAGGGAAATGCTTGGGCTCAGTTCATTCTTGGATATATTTATGGAAATGGTGAAGGTGTACCTCGGGACTATACTGAGGCCGCGAAATGGTGTCGCAAAGCTGCCGAGCAGGGTTATGCATCTGCTCAGAATAATCTTGGATTTCTGTATCATAATGGTTATGGTGTAGCTCAGGACTACACCAAGGCAGTGAAGTGGTATCGCAAAGCAGCCGACCAGGGAGATGCATCTGCTCAGTTCAATCTTGGAGGGATGTATTATAGTGGTGAAGGCGTACCTCAGTCATACTCTGAGGCAGTTAGGTGGTATCGCAAAGCAGCCGACCAGGGAAATGCATCTGCTCAGTACAGTCTTGGAGATATGTTTTGTAAAGGTGACGGTGTTGTTCAAGACTACATCGAGGCTGTAAAGTGGTTACGCGAGGCAGCCGAACAGGGACATGCAGTTGCAGAACTTGCTCTTGGATGGATGTATCAAAATGGTTATGGTGTAGCTCAGGACTACACTGAGGCGGTGAAATGGTACCGTAAGGCTGCAGAGCAGGGTGATATCACGGCTCAGTACAACATGGGACTCATGTATCAATATGGGTATGGAGTTACAAAGAATATAGTTGAGGCTCGGAGGTGGTATGAAAAGGCTGCCGCCCAGGGTGATGAGGATGCTAAGGAGGCTTTGAAAACGCTTTGATAATTGAATTTTGATAAATCGATAGAAGATTACCATTAAGGAGTGTCACCCTCCGACAGTAGGGCTGCTTCACGGAGCAGCCTCCCACTTTTGTGTGTTGTAACCAATTGTCAATCAGCAGGGATGCTCCGTGGAGCATCCCTGCTGTTCGGGGACACAACGCCTGGTAGGTTGCCGTTTGTTAGAGGACACAACGCATTGATCCTCTTTCGTGCGCCTAAAGACGCACGCTCCATATTTGCTTTATATTTGCTTGAAAATCAGAAGGATGCTCCGTGGAGCATCCCTACTGTCCGGGGGTACAACGCCTGGTAGGTTGCCGTTTGTGAGAGGACACAACGCATTGATTCTCTTTCGTGCGCCTAAAGACGCACGCTCCATATTTGCTTGAAAATCAGAAGGATGTTCCGTGAGGCATCCCTACTGTTGGAAGACACACGGCGTCGGCGCGCTTAAAGCGGCGTCAGAAGCCTAAGCGGATGCCGGTTGAGAGGGTCTTGAAGGAGGGGCCGCGGCCGTCTGAAAGCACGTCCATCGGCGAGTATTTGACGTAAAGCGCGGCGTAGCGTATGCCTACGGCAAACGACAGGTCGGTCGAGAATTTGCGCTGGCCTATGTTGTTGACGCGGTAGTTACATTCGCGGCCGTCGGCGTCGATCCATTTTGTGCGGAGCGAGCCGTGGCTGTTCCAGTTGAGCGATACGGCCACCATGAAGCGAAGACGCTGCTTGCCGAATAGCTTTATCGGCGAGAAGTAGTGGTAGGCTACGGGGAAGCCGAGGGTGAAGGTCTTGAGCCGCGAGAAGCATCCGTCGACATCGTCGGGATAAGGCTCCACGCCTATTGCCCCGTCGGCTCCTTTGACGAAGCGATTGTTTGCGGTCATGCGGTAGTTGCGCCACGTAAGCTCCGCGCCGGCGCCGATAGAGTGGCGGCGGCCGAAGTGGTAACGGACCATAAGGAGCTCGGGCAGAGAGATTTCGTAGGATTTGCCCATGCTTACGTCGCACATTGAGGCGGGCGCGCCGATCGGGTCAACGAAGCCGAACGATACGCCCCCGAGCATCGTGAGGTCGAAATGGTCGCGAGTCTGGCGTTTCATGCGCCAGGGCATAATAAACTCCTGATGGATCTTGACGGGGACGCCCTCGGCGTATTCGTTGGTGAAAGTCTCAGCGAAGTCGGGGTCGTCGGCTGTGCCGCGGACGGTCACTTCGAGTTTGCCCGGCGACTCGGTGACGAGCACAGCGGAGGCGTTTTTCACCGACATGAGCGTGTCGACCGACTCGGTGGCCGATGCTGAGAATATAGCGAGGCAAGCCGCTGCGGTTGCCAGTAAGGTATTTTTCATAATGCGAGTGTATATCATCGTTTACAATCCTATTGTCACACCAAATGAAACTGTCTGGAACTCAGGCCCCCATTGCTTGTCGAAAAGACGCGAGGGGGTGTATCTGACGTAAAGGCCGAAGTCGTCGAGCCATCCGATAGCCCCGTAGAGCGACGGCGTCATCTGCCGCTGCTGCAGCTGCTTGAAAGTCTGGTTATACTCCACGTTGTCGATCGAGTATCGCGCGGAGGCTTTAGTGTAGGTGTTGAACCGGAGCTCGGCCCCGACGGCTATCGAAAAGTCGTTTTTGATGTTTTGCGTGATGGTCAGCGGAATGGTGAAGCCGAAGTTGAAAAGGCGGTTATGGATGTCGCGGGCATTCTCGGGAGCGGGGCATATGACCAATTGCTTGCGCTGGCGGTCGAACACCTGGCCGCCATGGAGCGTGTACTGCTCAAGATGCAATCCGGCGCCGATAGCGAATTTCGGGCCTGACTTCCAGGGCGACACGCGCACGCCCACCATTTTACCCCAGCCCCATTCTACCGACTGGCCCAGGCCCGACGGAGCGGATACGGGCACGCCTATGCCTAAGTATAGCTGATTGGCCCATACCATCTCGATCTTGCGGCGCACGGGCTCTTTGAGAAACGGCAGGCTGAGGCTCCACTGCGAGTCGAGGCCGTANTTGNCCGNTGNCTCCNACGNGNGCGNATNGTAGTNTTCGGGATTCTCTTCAGTNCCTATNATGGTCACTTCGAGCTTATTGCCCGATTTAGTGACGCTTACGCTCTTGGCGTTGGTGACCGCGGCGAGCGTGTCGGCATGACTCTCGAATTGAAGCATGAGCGAGTCGGGGAGTTCGGTCTGGGCCGAGGCCGTTATGGCCGAAACGAAGATCGCGATAAGAAGTTGTATCTTTTTCATAAGTGANTGNCNATTTCGATGCATGGTTATTGTAACATNCTCAGCACTGTCTGCGGCGAGGCTACCCCCTCCATATATNTGAGTATGATTTTGCTCCCGCGGGCATAGGATTGATTGAGGTAGAAGATGTAGCGGCGGCGGGTGTCGCTGCCGGGGAGCTGGTAAAATCCGNAGTAGAGGCCACCGTCGCGGNAGANAACTTCCNTGTCGACAGCCTTTNTGCCGTCGGNAACAACCATCTTGACGNTCGAAGNGGCCTCTTTNGGCATATCANTCAGCGTCAGCGAATGATAGATGTCGAGGCCGTNGCCGCGCAGCTGCGAGCCTGTGATATACACCTCCTGCACGTTGGGGTTGTCGCGGTAACGCCCGTCGAAAGCCTGATTTATTCTCAGGTTTTTCTGCGCTATGGCCGAGGAGGCGACAGCGGCGAGCATGATTAATAGGATGCGGATACGTTTCATGTGTGGGATGCGATTACGGTTGGGGAAAGTCGATGACGTCGTTAAGGGCCTCAAGCTCGGCGGCTATCGACGCGTCGACCTGGCTGCGCGCGTCGGCGATGCAGCTGAGGTCGGCGTGCATCATCGACTCTATCTCTGAGTAGTCGTCGATGCGCTGCGAGCCGATGAGGGCGAAGTTGAGTGAGTCGGCGCTCGCGGGCCTGAACCACACGGCCACACCTATAAGCATGGCGAGGGAAGCGGCGGCTACGGTAAGCTTTGGCCAGAGGCGGCGACGAGGGGGCGGCGCAATGCGGCGGGCGGCGGCGAAAACGCCCATTACCGCCCTCGCCTCATCGATTGCCGGGGAGGAGAGGTCGGTGGCCGCGAGCGCGTCGCGCAGCCGGCGTTCCTCCTCAGTGCTGGTCGCTCCGTCGAAGTAGCGGTCGATCAGCTGAAGCAAATTATCATTATTTATTGTCTTATGTGTCATTATTCGGTGTCTAAAAGTGTATTTTTAGGGAAGAAATGGCGCTTTTCGGGTCAATTTTGGGGGTTATTTGTGTCTTGATCGATAAAGTTCGCGGATTATTTTGCGCGATCGGCTGACTATTACCCTGACCGAGGAGAGCGGTATGTCGAATTCGTCGGCGATGTCCTCAAATTCCCATCCGTCGCGGTCGCGGAGATAGAGTATGCGGCGGTCGCGCTCCGACAGGCGGTTGTCGATCAAGGCTGTCACCTCGGCGTAGGTGTCGGCTAAGTCGGCGGCCTGGTCGTCGGCGGGAGCGGCTGCGACCGCGGGATTGTCGTCGATCGCATCGTGGCGGCGCACTTCGGCGCGCCTAAGAGCGTCGAGCGAGGCGTTGCGCACCGTCACTACGGCTGTGCCCTCGATCTTGCGCTCGTCGGTCAGCTGTCGGCGCTTATTCCATAATTTCACAAACGACTCCTGAAGCACGTCGTCGACCGCCGCTTCATCCTCCACCACTCTTCGGGCAGTGGCGCGCAGTCGGCCGGCAAGGCGGGTGAAAACCGATGTCAGCAGGTCGTTTTGCAATTTACGGGATTTGTTTTCGGTTAATGATATGGATTGCGTCGCAATCATTTAATTACAAATGGGTGATAAAACTATCAGCGGCGAGCCGCCACTTTTACCGCGAAGCGAAGTTAGCGTTTTCGCCCTACATCTACAATACGCGCCGCGGGGCATTTTGTAACGCGTATCGCTAAAAAAATCGCCGCGCCCCCGATTTTTATGCATCACAACTTTTCGTTACCTCAAATTTTATGCTTACCTTGCGGTCATGGAACCGAAAAACAGTTTTTTCCGACGCAAGCCTGAATGGCTTAAGGTAAAGTTGCCCCGCGGGGTGAAGTCGGCGCGCGTGTGCGGCAATCTCAATGGCCGCGGGCTTCACTCGATATGCGTGTCGGGGTTGTGTCCCAACCGCGGGGAGTGTTGGAGCAACGGCACGGCCACTTTCATGATAGGCGGCGACCGCTGCACCCGCAGCTGCCGATTCTGCAACGTGGCCACAGGGCGACCGCAGCCTCTCGACGTCGGCGAGCCTGCCCGCGTGGCCGACTCGATACTCGATCTCGGGCTGAAACACGCGGTGATCACCTCGGTCGACCGCGACGACCTGCCAGATTACGGGGCGGCGCATTGGGCCGCTGTGGTCAGGGAGATACATGACCGCTGCCCCGGCGTCACTATCGAGACGCTTGTGCCCGATTTCAACGGCCGCCTCGACCTGCTCGATCTCGTAATCGCGGAGAGTCCCGACGTGATAAGCCATAACATGGAGACCGTCAGACGATTGACTCCCGAAGTGCGTTGCCGCGCCACTTACGACACATCGCTGCGGGTGATTCGACATATTGCCGACTCAGGCACGCGCTCTAAATCGGGCATCATGCTCGGCCTTGGCGAGACCGACGAGGAGATATTGCAGACCATGGACGATCTCCGCGCCGTAGGGTGCGACGTGCTGACCATCGGGCAGTATCTGCAACCTACCGAGCATCATTACGAAGTGAGGGAATACGTTCATCCCGACCGCTTCGACCGCTACCGAGCCATAGGGTTGGAGAAAGGCTTCCGTCACGTGGAGAGTTCACCCCTCGTGCGCTCCTCTTATCATGCCGAACGCCATGTCAACTGACTATCCCTCCGATGAAGAAGGTTATCGTTAGAGACGCCGACTACGGCGAGATGCTCCAGAGGCAGCGCGAATTATTCGCCTCAATGGTCGACGCGAAACGCCGAGGCTCTTCGGTTGAGCCGCTTGAGACTCTATTCCTGGTAGAGCATCGCCCGGTCTATACGCTCGGCAGGCACGGAGATAAGGCCAACATCCTCAATCGGGCGGTGATAGAAGCGACAGGGGCCGGGCTATACGAAATAGAGCGCGGGGGCGACATCACCTTCCATGGCCCTGGGCAACTCGTCGCTTACCCGCTCATAGATTTCGGAAGCCGGGGCATGGGGGTAAAAAGTTACGTTAACCTGCTCGAAGAGGCTGTCATACGCACCATAGCCCGCTACGGAATTGAGGGCGTGCGAGTCGACGGCGCGACCGGGGTATGGCTCGCGGCCGATGACTATAAACCTGAGCGAAAAATCTGTGCGATAGGGGTGAAATGCTCCCGCTTCATCGCCATGCACGGCTTGGCTCTCAACGTATCGACCGATCTGACGTGGTTCTCGGCGATAAATCCGTGCGGCTTCACCGATAAAGGAGTGACATCTATCTCTGAAGAATTAGGCCGCGAGGTGCGGTGGGAGGAAGTCGCCGAGCTTTTCGGCGCAGAGTTTCGGCAACTTCTTGATGAGTGATACGGTCGGCGCTCAGCCCCGACGGCGGGGATTGCGGGGAAACCAGCCTTTGTCGACCCGCGCTTTCTGCTCGAAGATTTCCTTTATCGTCCAGAAGCTTGAGAAAGCCGTCACTCCGAGAATGCTTTGCCATACAATTGAATCGACCATCAACGAGAGGGCGAGGAACACTAATCCGGCGACGAGAAACCACCACCAGCAGCGAGTGCCGAAATGATACTCNCATTTGATCACTANCGGNTGAAAAACGCCTANNATGACGAATGNCGCCGCGCCTATCAGCAGCCCGGTGAGATTGTAAGACTCAATGAATTCCATGCCGCGAAGTTACCCTTTTTCCCGCAAAAACCAATCGCATACCTTTACAACTTATAATTTGATCGTCAAATCAGGTGGTTGCATACTGTCTACGATAGCAGTTGCCAGTAAGATTTGCCATTTTTCTTAATCTGCAAGACCGCGAATAAAGTTAGAACCGCAACGACCGTTGCCGTAATAGGAATCCATTGGTTGGCATTAACCTGAATAGCGAGGTTTACGCCAAATATCAGCAACAGAGGNNCGACNATATAAANCCCTATGCGTAGCCCTTTGATTAAAAGGCCATATCCGACTAAACATCCTACACTGATTGTCAACATGAGAATCAGTATCGGCGTATCATTCCCCAGATTAAAAATATCAAACAAAAGCAGAGCAAAGATGAAGATACATAAAAAGCTGAATGCCGCACCGGCATTTAGCCAAAAAGAGACAAAACCATTACGATCGCTTTGAGCTACTTCATCAGATTTAGGAATGTGATAACCTAATTGTTCCCAACAGGTTTTCCCACTTTTGGAGCATTGGAGCACGAAATAAAGAATTACCAATGGACACAATACGGCAAACACTACTCCGGAGGTCATACCGCATAACAAGAAACAAATTGACTCCGCAATTCCAACACCAACAAGAAGATAAAATCCGGATTTTAACCAATTAAGCAACATGATATAGCCTATTGTTAATAGACAACTGCAAACGAACGTTGCTATACGACTTGACATTGGCTCAGGCGTCGCATCCCACAAACCCCTTGACGAAAAAAGAAAGGCAAACCAGAATATGGTCAGGAGCGAATTGACAATTATTCCCAACCATAACCAGAAAGTGACAAAATCATTTCTGTCTTTTAGTGCCTTCGGCTCTTTTTCTGTCTGTGTTATTGTTAATCGTTCGCCGCAAACCCTGCAACGGGTAATGATTGACGGATTTTCATTTCCGCATTTCGAGCATTTGATGTATTCCATACTTATAATCGCATTACTTATAATGACTTTGATTTGGTTAGTGATGATGCAAATATACTATGTCATGGGTCACGCAACCAATTATTTTTCAGGATAATTGATGAATAGAGGATTTTTTCGTGTGAGACAGGTAGCCCAAATGATGAATGCGGAATGATTTATTATTACTGTCCTGCAAACTTTACTGAGATTGAAAAGAATAGGCTAGCCTCCGATTTTGAACTGCACCCCAAAAGTTAGGTATCCTGCTTCCAAGGGCGGGAAGGATAGTAGACTGCAGATGCGTTAGACACTGATGCGAGACCGGAGTCAGCAGTCAGAGAGTAAGAAACGCGGAGCTTAGCAGTAGCGAGGACAGGAT
>WFLX010025402.1_pt1 | contig 25623 bp, 24 predicted proteins | sample 4967041 | NCBI WGS metagenome assembly WFLX01 (sample SAMN12857096, study PRJNA449069) | gut metagenome | isolation source: stool from male and female vole | host: Microtus ochrogaster | place: USA:Florida | collected 2017
GTATTATTTTAGTATAGTATTAATGTGTATAAACATGGGATAAAAGCGCAAATCTCCAAAAATGAGTTGTTCCCACGCTTTTATTTATGCAAATTTACAAGGAAAAAGCTTCTCCCACAATAATATTAACTCATATTAACGTTTTTTATAGTGCAGAATGTGGAGAANATGGAGNAGTGGCGTGGNTNGGGGATTGTAGGAGGATTGTAGGGACTATATCAATTTATTATTTTTTCAATTCCGGGTAGGAGATGCGGGAGTGGTACATGGTGCGGAGGCGTTGGGAGAAGATATNCTTGATGGCCCGGACGNCGCGAAACGAAAGAGGGGATTCGTTGTGAAGCCCATCNGCGATCTGACNGTCGATTNNGCGGTTGACCAACGCGGATATAGCCTCCGGAGAATGGTCGGTCATAGAGCGTGAGGCAGCCTCGACAGCATCAGCCATCATGAGGATTGAGGTTTCGCGCGATTGGGGGTTAGGGCCGGGATATGAGAAAGGAGCCTCGTCGACCTTCTCGTCAGGGTGGGAATTGCAATATGTGGTATAGAAATACTTGGCCTTCCCGGCACCATGATGTTCGGCAATGAAGTTGCGGATCATCTTTGGCAGCTTAGCTTTCTCGGCAAGAGCGAGCCCCTCCTGAACATGGCCGGTTATTATGCGTGCACTCTGCACCGGGTCGAGAGCATCATGCGGATTTACACCGTGTTGATTTTCAGTATAGAAGGCCGGATTACGGATTTTGCCGATATCATGGTAGAGCGCGCCGGTACGCACGAGCTGAACATTGGCCCCGATACGCGATGCTGCCGCTGAGGCGAGATTGCTGNCGGCCATGNAATGGNTGAAAGTNCCGGNGCACTCTNCCGANNGCTCGCGCAGCAGAGGATTGTTNATATCNNAGAGCTCCACCAGGGTCACACGCGAGGTGAAACCGAAGAGATGCTCCACCAAAAACATCAGCACATAGCTGAAGGATATGAGGATAGCATTGATTGCGAAGCACCCGAACACACGTCCTTCGAGCTTAGACACAGAGCCTGACTGCATAATCTCGATAGCGGTAAAGGAGACAACATAGGCAATGAGGATATATGCGGCGGTGCGTATGAGCTGGCTGCGCCGCGAGAGATCCTTGAGTGAGTCGATAGCGACCACGCCGGCTATGAACTGTATAAAGACAAATTCCAGGGGAAAGGCTGCGACAATAGTGCAGACAAGCACCTCGATAAGGTGGCAGAAGTAGGCGGTGCGAGAATCGAGAAAGATCAGCATCATCACCGGGATGATGGTGAAGGGAGTGAGATAGAAGCCAAAAGTGAAAGTAGCCCTCATGGCAAAAGCGAAGAGGGTGAAAAGCCCCAGGAGGAGCATTATAAAGGTGACCGTGCGGTCATCGAAGAAATATTCGCGACGGAATATGTATAGGTAGGCATAGAGCACCCCGAAAAGGATGAGCATATAGAGCACCTGGCCGGCAATGGGATAGTAGTGCTTGCTTATGGTGCCTACAGAGCGCTCGCGGGCAAGTTGCTCGTAGGTGTGGAGCACGGTGGCGAGGCGCGAGGTGACGATGTCGCCCTTATCGATGATGCGTTCACCCTGTTGGATCACCCCTACCGGGGCGAGTGCCTTCTGGTAGGCTTCCTCAAGGAGCATGCGGGTAGTGGTAGTGTCGAGATGGATGTTGGGCTGCAGCATCTCTGAAAGCTTTGTGGCCGAGAGGGCGCGGTGAACACCCTCACCCCGGAGCACACTGTCGAGATGCTCATAGGCTCGGAACACCGAGAGATAGTGGGAAGTAGGCATCGTGAAAGCCACGTTATCGTGGATAAACCTCACGGATGGGAGTTCGCCGGCTGCAATCTGCTTGTAGGTAGGAGTGTCGACGATACCGTTTTCGTAGACGGCGCGAATCTCATGGACTATCTGATTGCGTTGGGCGGGAGTGAGGTCGAGACCCTCGGTTTCGTTGAGCCGCGTGGAATAGTCTGATATTATGGTCTTTTCGGCAGCCACATCGCGGTAGNACACCGGTTCGAAGCGNTGCTGGATGCTGTCTTTGACTNTGGCTGCACTCAGCGAATCGAGGTGGACAGGCACATCGAACGGAGCGGTAAGCAGAGGATAGCTCCAGGGTCGCCCCTCCTCGTAGATGTAGTGGTTTTCATCAGTGCGGGGGAGGAAGTAGACTATGGAGCCTACAACAGCTATGAAGAGGAGGGCGCGGAGGGTGGTTTTGCCGGAAAGCATTTTCTGACTGGTAAAGTTTTAAAAGAGATTAAGGCAACCATGAGAGGCTCAGATGCCGAGGAGATTGCGCAGGATAGTCCAGAGGATCAAAAGGATGAGGATAGAGAGGATGAAAGGGCTTGAGGTGAGCACCCGGCGAAGCGGTTGCAACCGCTCCGAAGGGATGGAGGCCAGTGCGAGCAGGGCGAGAACAACGAACAGCAGCGGGAGGATGGCATTGTAGCCCACGGCCTCAAGAAAGTGGCCATGGAGCAGAGCGTGGATAGAACGTTGAAAGCCGCAGCCGGGACAGGAGAGGCCGGTGAGCATCTTGAAGGTACACCGAGGGTAGATCCCCGACTCCGGTGAGGCAAGGAAATATAGTGCGCCGCCTGCGACTAAAGCCACTGTAGCCAGGGCCACTGCTATTCGAGGATGCTCCTTGAAAAGTTTACCTATAATCATATAGCACTTATATTCACCTCTTTGCCACGCCAATACCGACGCCGCCATCGCCCCCCCTTTCTCAGACGGATGCGGACATNNACTGAANAATTACCTNGNANGGTANGANGATGATACCGAGTGTGAAGGCTATAATGATCCAAAGCTCAGCGCGTTGGGAAGCCTTCAAAGCAGCTTCATAGTCGCCGCGTGTATATGCGGGTGCCACCNTCGCGNCANAGAAGANNGCCACGATTCCAAAGGGNATGCAGCANCAGATAGTCACCACGATAGCCCATGCAAGATAAGTAGATGGCATAGGGGGCATATTGCCCGGGCCATCGGGGTGCGGGGAGTAGCCATTCGGGCCATATCCTTGCTGGCCGTAAGGAGCCTGGGGTTGGCTGTAAGAGATTGGAGATTGACCGTAGGCGGGTTGCTGCGAAGGGGCTTGGTGATGGGCTATGGCGGCCGCTACCTCCGGGAGGGCACCGGCGGTGGTCCAGTCCGGCAGGTCGTCGCGCCACACCGGAGTGGAGAGAGAGATGCCCGGGGTCGATGCCAACTCTTCAAGCGACATCGGCCCACGTTGCACATTCTCTGATATGATCCAATAGTTCATTGGCGAATGATTGCTATATATAATAATGTGATGAGATATTGCCGGAAGATTAGAAGAACTTCACATCCTCACCGGTGATGTCGGAGAGCACGGCATTGGCAAGACGCGATGCACCGATGCGGAAAGTCTCGTTGGACGCAACCCACTTCTCGCCGAGGACCTCCTTGACGATGGTGTAGTATTTTAGCGCTTCCTCAGTGGTAGCTACACCGCCCGACACCTTGAAGCCCACCATACGGCCGGTCTTCTCATAGTATTCGCGGATACACTCACACATGATGTAGGCAGCCTCGAGAGATGCACCGGGATATTCCTTGCCGGTGGAAGTCTTGAGGAAGTCAGCCTCTGAATAGAGAGCGAGCAGGGAAGCGTTGCGGATATTTTCGGCTGTCTTGAGGGCGCCGGTCTCAAGGATTACTTTGAGCAGGGAGCTGCGGCATGAGTGTTTCATCTCGGTGAGCTGATCGGCCACCTCCTCATAGTCGTGGTCGAAGAAGTCGCCCATGGGGAGCACAACGTCGATCTCGTCGGCACCGGCTTCGACAGCGAGGCCAATTTCAGCGATTTTCACTTCAATGAAAGTCTGGGCGCTGGGGAAGCTACCGGCCACGGCGGCGATGTCGACATCGCTGCAGTCGAGCACGGTGCGCACGATAGGCACAAAGTTGGGATATACGCAGATGGCAGCCACGTTGGGGAGATCGGCATGCTCATGAGCGAAGGCATTGACGCGCTCGGTGAAATCGGCCACAGAGCGTTGGGAGTCAGTTGACTTTAAGGTTGTANGGTCGNTAGAGTTGAANNTCTGCTTCAAGACTTCGAGCTTATTGTTTTCGGCGAGATGNTTTTCAAGAATTTCGTCGACTTTGGCTTTGACCTCGGCGNCGGATGTGGTGACGCGGCTTTCTGAGAGAACCTGCTGATACTTGTCNATAATNNTTTTGAGTTTTTTATGTNGTTTATTTATTTTTTTGAGAGGATGTTTCGGTCAGNAATTTCTTTAAATCGNGAGGATGATTTTAGTCCTATTTTGAGTGTTTAATGTCACGGGGAGCCGGGATTACGGGTGACTTATCACCCGAAGTCGGGGGCGGGAACATCGCGCTGCAGTTTAGGGTTGGAGGCATGACGGGAAGCGTCGCGCTGAGTCTTTTTGTCGAGATTGCGACGCAAAGCCTCTGAGAGATCCACACCGGTCTGGTTGGCAAGCGCAGCCACTACCCATATCACATCTGCCAACTCATCGGCGAGCGAGCTGACATCGTCACCCTCCTTGGCTGACTGGTCNCCANAGNCCCNCGCCATGATNCGCGCCACCTCCCCGGTCTCCTCGGCTAATATCGCCATATTAGTAAGGGGGGAGAAATAGCTGACACCCACGGTGCGAATCCAGCGGTCAACGACCCTCTGGAGCTCCGCGACGGTGAGATCGGCAGGAAAAGTGAGTGGCTGGGCGGGGACGGTAGTCATTCTCGGAGTTTTGAATCTATAACAATTGTGACAGGACCGTCGTTCACGAGCGACACCTGCATATCTGCACCAAACATCCCTGTCGAGGTCTTGCGCCCCAGCAGCACGGAGGTTTCACTGCAAAAGAGCTGATAGAGCTCCGTGGCAAGCTCATGACCGGCCGCCCGGATGTAGCTCGGACGATTCCCCTTGGCGGTTGAAGCGCAGAGAGTGAACTGACTGACGGCCAGGATCTCGNCGCCGGCATCGGCAACGGAGCGGTTCATCACCCCTTCATCATCGGGAAATATCCTCATCGCCACACATTTGCGTGCAAGCCAACGGGCATCATCGGGGGTGTCGCCTACAGCCACTCCCACCAGCACCATCAGGCCGGGACCTATGGCACTGTAGATCTCCCCTCCTATACTGACGGAGGCTCGGGTGACTCTCTGGATTACGAGGCGCATTTTCTTTTCAGGCTGTTTGATAATCACAAATGTACAAATATTTCCAATATTTACAGGCAAATAAGCGCCAAAAACAGTAATTTTGCAATGCAAAATCACTAATCCCCCTCTCCTACCAGCCATCATGGAGCAGCCCACTCTCACCCTTGAACAACTCTCACAGCGACTCTCGGCGTCGATCAACAGCGACCCCGGGCTCCACGACGTGTGGGTGACCGCCGAGACTTCCGACCTTCGGCGAGGTGTCCATTGCTACCTCGAACTGATACAGAAACATCCCACCACGGGCGAACCGCTTGCACGCATGAAGGGAACCATCTGGCGGTCAGTACTTGCGAGGATAGACCATAAATTCACCTCCGCGACCGGGGAGAAGCTGGGCAGCGGAATGAAAATCAGGGTGTTGGTAAGTGTGAACCACCACCCGGCCTACGGTCTTTCAGTCAATATCACTGACATTGATCCCACCTATACGCTCGGCGACCTGATGAGGCTCCGCATGGAGATACTCTCACGACTGAAGCAGGAGGGGATTCTGGAGTGCAACCGCAGTCTCCCAATGCCTGAGCTCCCTCAGAGGATAGCGGTGATTTCGGCCGAAGGGGCAGCCGGATATGGCGATTTCCTCCACCAGCTCTACACCAATCCCCACCATCTCCGCTTCACCACGCGTCTTTTTCCGGCCTTGATGCAGGGGGCTAAAGCAGCCTCAGGAATCATCGCTGCACTTGAGGATGTGGCGGCGGAGCAGGATCTCTGGGATTGTGTGGTGATAATCCGCGGTGGGGGCGCCACAAGCGATCTCGCTGCTTTCGAGAACTACGATCTCGCNGCCAACATAGCCCTCTTCCCTCTCCCGGTGATAATAGGGATTGGACATGAGCGCGATGTCACGGTGCTCGACTATGTGGCCAATATGCGNGTCAAGACCCCGACAGCAGCTGCCGAGNGGCTTGTGGGCCGTGGCGAGGAGGCNTTGGCCACCATCGACGAGCTCNCGGCCTCTATCCATCACAGCGCATCGTCACTGCTGGCTGCCCACCGAGAGCAGTTGGCCTATATCAGCGCTACCCTACCCTACGCCCCACTCAACGCTATAGAGAGTGCACGTAAACGCCTCGACCGCTCGCTGCTGACTGTTAGCGAGTTGAGCCGACGTCGCCTCGCTCCAGAAGCCGAAAAGCTCTCCCTGCTTACCGAGCGCCTCCGACTGGCCGCGGCGAGCACTCTGGAGCGACGCGGCTCACGCCTGAATTCCATTAAAGAGCTTCTCGATGTGCTATCTCCGGTGGCCACTCTCAGGCGCGGCTACTCAATAACGCGTGTTGACGGTCATGCTGTCACCTCAGCGGCTCAACTCCACTCAGGATCTATCATCGAGACAACTCTCGCTGATGGAACTGTCACCTCTACCGTCTCCTGAGGGGCTCATCACTGTCTCTCGATTCAAAGCTCTCAACAATTGCGGCCCAACCGTTGTTGTATTGATATAGATATTCACATACGCCAACATAAAAACGCAAGATTATGGACTCAANGCAACAGAACATAGCCGACGNTGCNGGCAATCNCTCCGCACAGGCTGCAAAAGTAAGTGCCGAAGCCGCCGAAGTGGCCGCCAAGGCTCAANTCAAGGCAAATGAAGAGGAGGTAGAAGAGACTGCGGCTCAGGCTGAAGCTCAGGCCGAAGATGCTTTCTCAAAAGCGCAGGAGAGCATTTCTGAAAAATTGGCCGGCGCCAAGGATTCACTCTCTGACACTGTCAACAATCTTAAGGAAAAGGCAACGCCATTTATGGATAAAATCAAATCCGGGGCTGCAAGCGCTCTTAACTCTATCGCCGACACAGCTTCGAACCTCGCCGATAAACTAAATTAAGCATCATCTTTTTTATCCCCACAAGAAATCAGTATTCGTCTGCAGATTCCCCCTCAGGGAGTGCAGGCGAATACTGATTTTCTGCCATTTACCATTTTTTCCACCATTTATGTCAATATTTCACNGCTGCTGAAAACNGGGTAGNTGTAATTTTGTGTCAGANAATGAAACACNANTGCAAATTTTCAGCAACAATATGAANAATCANANGATCTCCTCANTTCTTCCGACNATACGAAGNNTTTCTCTCCTCTCTGCTTTTGCAGCCTTAGCACTACCCTCTTCAGCCTTCACACTCGACTTCTGCAAAGGGAATCTCGAAGCAGCCGCCCTGGAATGGCAGCCGGTAGAGGGTGCCTCAAGCTACAGTGTGGTCTACTCAGGTGGAAATATCACAGAGACAGAGGCCGACTATCAGCTCATACGCCGCTATCCATCGGCTATTCGTGCCGATATCCCCGGACTCCCCGCCGGTGACTACAATATATATGTGATCGCTTGCGATAAAGCCGGGAAGGAGATAGATCGCTCAGATAAAGCTACAGTAACGGTGCTCCCTCACGTGCGCGAAGGGTTTGCCTTCGATGGTGGCAACATCCCCGGCGCTTACAACGCTGACGGATCGCTCAAAGAGGGTGCGCAAGTGATTTATGTCACTCCCGAGACTGTCAATTCGGTGACTCTCGATGTGGTGAAAAACAATAAAAATCAGACCGATCCCAAGAAAGGGCTTGCCGAAATCCTCTCGGCTATCGGAAAAGGTTTCCACAAGACNNCANTTGTCATAAGNNTTATCGGTAGNATATCGGACACACANNTTGATGGTCTCAAAGATGGCAACTACATCAATTTCCAAGGCAATAACAATACTGACCGTGTGATCGAAAACATCACCCTCGAGGGTATTGGTGCTGATGCCACTCTCTATGGCTACGGCATCTGCTTCAAGCGCTCCCACAATATTGAGATCCGTAATGTAGCCATTATGCTCTTCGGCGACGACGCAATCTCTATGGATACTGACAACACCAATATCTGGCTCCACAATATCGACTTCTTCTATGGTAAACCCGGCTCTGATGCCGATCAGGTGAAGGGAGATGGAAGTATCGATATGAAATACCACTCCACAGACATCACTATCGCTTTCAATCACTTTGTGGACTGCGGCAAGGTGATGGGATGCGGTGGCACTACCGGCGAGAAGGAGAATCTNCGCATTTCCTTCCACNACAATTGGTTTGACCACGCCGACTCCCGCTGCCCCCGCCTGCACTACACTACCGCGCATATCTACAATAACTACGACGGTGTAGCTGTCTATGNCATAGGAAACNCCACTGAGTNCTCGGCCTTCATTGAGAACAACTATTTCAGAAATGTGAAGCGTCCCTTCANGATTTCCGGACAAGGCACCGATGCCTACGATAAAAACACCGGCAAGTATAATCTCAAAGGCACCTTCTCGGGTCAGGATGGGGGTATGACCAAGGCCTACAACAATATCTTCGCTGAAAATACTCCTACGCTTGTCTATCACACTCAGCATGCCACCCAGTTCGATGCCTACCTTGCCTCAGAGCGTGGCGAGGTGGTACCCGCATCGATCGTGAGCGTGAAAGGGAATTGGCCCTACAGCAATTTCGACACTGCAGACGGCTTCTACACCAGCACTCCCGATGCAGTCGAAGATGTCCCCGAAATAGTGGGAGAATTCGCCGGGCGCACTGATGGAGGTGATATCAAGTGGCAGTTTGATAATGCAAAAGATGATGATCATCATGAAATAAACACCCCTCTCAAAGCCGAACTTACCAACTACAAAAGCTCACTGCTCGAAGTGCAGGGCGAAGATGGATTTAACGGAAATTCTGCTCTTGGTCTGACTCAGGTGGATAACATTGAAGGCCCTACAATGGTGTTCGATCTCTGTGGCCGCAGGATAGCAGACTCTACCGCAGGCCTTCCCGCCGGCATATATATCGTGAAGAAAGGCGTCTCGATCCGTAAGATCAATATTCGCTGACAGCGGCGACATTCTGCCCTGACGACCTTCTCCGCCGGCTATCCGATTGAGAATAGTTTCAGCATTNTGTCGCCGGTCAGATTTACTAAATTGGTGTAAGAAAAAGATATAAGTTAAAAGATAATAGGTATCAGATTTTAGGTAACAGAAANCGGCATAACCCACCGGGTTCAAAAGAGGCAGGNGGCATCGCAGCTGCGATGCCCCCTATTCTATATGAAATCAATNTATTANGCTATTTTGCAGTTGTTATCCCCACTTGATTATCAAAAAGCAAGGACAATACACACAACCACATGAAAGCCTGTAGTTTAGATATTGTTGTCGGCTAACGGTGCTACTTCTTCTGCTGAGGATGCTTGAGGCTGAGGGTCAGATTGAGGAGAAGCGCTATCGGTGGCAGAAGGTTGTTTTTCATCAACAGATGGATGTTGTGCTTCCGTTGCCTGAGTGTCGTTGCGGGAATCGATCCACTGCGTAGGGGTCATTGACACCTCTGACTTGAAGCACTTTGAGAAATATTTGGGGTCTTCAAATCCCACACGGTAAGCCACCTCCGACACTGAAAGCGACTCATTTTCAAGCAAACTCAAGGCATGTTTGATGCGCGACTGCTTGATGTAGTTGACCGGTGACAGACCGGTGATTGCCTTCATCTTAGTGAAGAAGGCGGTGCGACTCATGCCGAGTTCGCGGGCAAGATCCTCCACCACAAAGTCAGGGTTGGAGAGATTCCGCTCCATCACTCGCGAAGTATCCTCGAGGAATTTTCTGTCGGCCTCTTCTACACTCAGAGCCTGAGGGATATCCTCAGCCTTGACATCGATGTGGGAATTGATATCGTCCAAGGTCATCAGCAGAGAATACTTCCTCTGCACTGCCTTGTGGAGGCGGCGGAAGTGGATCACTGCGTAGACAAGTCCGAGGATGAGGAACAACACAGCCAAGATAATGATAATCTTGAAGAAGACAGTCTCTGTGAAGCGGGGATGCACCTTGATTGTTATCGGAGGACATGCTTCAACCCAAGTGCCATCAGCCTTTCTGCGCTCTATCACCAATTTGTGGGTTCCGGGGAGAATCTTGCTGAAGTTGACCATCGGGTGGATGTCGCGGACATAGGACCACCCTTCGTCGCCATTATCGAGATAGTAACGGATATTCACCATGTGACTGTCATCGAACTCCATTGTTGAAAGCGAGAGGGAGAAGGAGCGCTGGTGGGGCTCGATTTCTATCAACGATGGATTGTCGAGGGCAAGTATATCACTGTCGTTTTGGAAACGGATACCGCTGACTACCATAGGTTTGAGCGATTCGCTATTGGTGAGTTCATCAGGGGCAAACTCCACGATGCCTTCACTTGTGCCGGCTATGATATGGCCGTCGACTATGATAGGAGTAGCCTCGGAAAAGCCCACTTCATCCACAAAACTATCTGAGGAGTAGGTGGTGAAAGTACCGGTGGCGGTATTGAAACATGATATCGAGGCAGCCGACATCACCCAAATATTTTTGCCATCGTTGACAGCAGCACGGATTTGATCAGAGTCGGCGCCGGCTGTCATCGGGTAGTGACGGAATGACAGTGAATCACTGAAAAGGTCGGTGGAGATGATCTCGCTGAGACCGCTGCCGAACACACAGGCAAAGTAGCGGTCACCAACCTTCACCACATCCATGATATCGTTGCCTTTGAGACCCTCTTCATCCTTGCGGAAGCGGTTGACATAGAAACGTGGCGTTGAAGCATCGGTGAGATCAGCCACGACGAGACCATCGGTGGTAGCGAGGAGAAGTCGCGAACGACTCAAGGGTATCACCCTGCGGACCTTGAGAGCCGAGGCAGGCACGGGAATTTTTCTGAAATTCCACACACCTCCCCCCGGCGAATTACCATTACCACCTGATGTGCGCTCACCGACAATCAGGCCACCGCCGTAGGAAGCAAGCCACATCCTGTCCGGACTATCAAAGGCAATGTCATAGATGGAGTCGGAGGGGATATAGAAAGGAGGGGCTGATTCGCGTGAGAATCTCACGGGTGAGCCACCATGATTTCCGCCGGGTATACACCACACACCGTTTCCCTTCGTTCCGGCCCAGATATAACCGTCAGGGCTCTCCTCAAGGCAATAAGCAGTGCCGGTAGCTAAGGGTGAAGGGCCGCCATAAAGCATACCGGAGGCATCTGACTTCCATATTTTGCCATTGCCGTCGAGCAGGAGCGAGCGGGTATCATTTTTTGAAAGGTTTGGGATTAGGTGAAATTGCTTTGTGTGGAAACTTATGCAGTCTGTTCCATCATCGTGGATAAGCCAGAGATTGCCATGGGAGTCAGAAAGGAATTTTTTAATATGCTTGGGTGCAAAAGTTGTAAGTTTTCCACCACGGTAAAAACGCAACGGACGGATTTGTGCAGTAGTTTCATCATAAAATGAAAGAGCACTCCCGGGAGTCTTCAAAATAATGGTACCCTCGGGGGTCTCATGGATCAACTGCGGATTTTTCATCACATCGCGCTCGGCAACGGTCTCCAGGGGTATCTCAACCGATGATGCCTTCCTGACATCGGGGATCATCACTACTTCATCACCGTCGCCGAAGCTCCAGACACGTGATTTCAGATCCTTATAGATATAGTTGGAGGGGCGAGTGGAGTATGAGACTCTCTCTCTGGTAGGCATGGCAACAGATTCTACACCACGTTCACTTCCGAGCACCACACTGCTTCCTACTACACGGATACCGGTGATTGTCTGACCGGCAAAATTGCCGGTTGGCACTGACACGGCCATCCCGCTGGGGGGATCCACGATAGCGCCATCGCTTGTGACGAGAAGCGAGTAACCACCCACATTCTCTACACTCGTAAAGTTGCCCTTACAGATAGTGCCGTTGGAAAGATCGCGCGCACCCTTGTCGGTGATCACCCATTCGTCGTCGCCGGAAAGCTGGAACTTCCTGATCTTCTTCGATCCTTTTATGAAATTCTCAGGCGAGGGGGTAAGAGTGTAACCGGAAAGGGGATCTGAATCTCTGAACGACATTGAAGATTGATCGCGGAAGAGCACCTTTACAGTTCCGTTTTTAAGTGGGGTGATGTTCTGAACGAGTTTGTCAGATATCTCCGGTATTGAGGAGGTGAGGTTGATGAAAATATTTTCCTGACGATCGTATATGAGCAGTTTATTATCTGAAGAGGCATTCCATATATACCTGCTTCCCAGTTGTTTAAGATTATAGAGACGGTTTGAGTCGATCTCACCGTTGGAGTTGAGAACCGGGCGGAAATAGTAAAAGCGGTCACCATCGTAGCGCACGAGTCCATTCCATGTAGCAAACCATAGGAATCCGAGATCATCCTGAACCATGTTAGACACATGGCTATGGTTGACATCGGAGATGCCGGGCAGATTATTTATCTTGCCGAAAGTTTCGGAGCGAGCCTGGAGCAGCCCTGAAAACACCAGACATGAGAGCAGTATGAAGCGGATATGTTTCAATTTTCAGTGGTTTTAGATTCATTAGGTATTTCTACACGGATAAGGTCGAGGCGCGTGGCGCTTCGGCTGAGGATGGTGAAAATGATGCCATCAATTTCTATCGATTCCTCCTGAGCCGGGAGCGACCCGGTGACATGCATTATATATCCGGCAAGAGTCTGATATTCGTCATCTTCCGGAATATCGAGCCGGTAGTCGTCGCGAAGGGTACGCACCTCGATGCGGCCTGAGAACTCATAGATGCCGGGGGCAATTTCAGTGGCGACAATCCCATTTTTGTCATGCTCATCCTGAATATCGCCAAAGATCTCCTCCACAAGGTCCTCGAGCGTAACCAAACCGGCGGTGCCACCAAATTCATCCACCACAACTGCCATCGAACGCTTCTCGCTGAGCAGACGGCGCATCATGGTGTTGGCAAGCAGAGTCTCTGGAGCATAGAGCACCTCCTTGATTTGTTCCTTCCAATTACTCTGAGGGTCAAAGAGCTCAGAGACGTGCACATAGCCCACCACATTATCAATATCATCCCTGTAGACCAGGATTTTGCTACGGCCCGAAGATGTGAAGAGGTCCGAGAGTTCCTGGCGAGTAGTATTGTCGATATCGACGGCCACAAGCTCGTTGCGGGGGGCCATGCAGTCACGGAGCTGGGTTGTAGAGAAGTCGAGAGCATTGTGGAAGATCTTCACCTCCTTCTCCACCTCAGTTTCCTGCGGATTTTCGAGGTCGTCGATTTTTGTCTCAAGGTAATCATTGAGGTCAGCAGTGGAGAGCACTCCGAGTGGCGCCACCTCTGCCTTCACCCCCGCCAGCTTCATCAGCATTTTCGAAAGCCAGGTGGTAAACCACGAAATAGGATAGAGCAATACGTAGAAAAACCCTACCGGGAGGGCGGCAATCTTCAACGATGTATTGGGATTGATCCTGAAAACAGATTTGGGGAGAAATTCGCCGGTAAAGAGGATAACAAGGGTGGAGATAATGGTCTCCAACAGAAGTATGGCAGCCTGGTTTTCAGTAATATAGTGGGCAATAAAGGGTTTCAGCAGTTCTGCGGCACCGATGCCGTAGATGACAAGCATAATATTGTTGCCCACAAGGATGGTTGAGATAAAGAAATTCTGATGGCTATAATAGCGGCGGATGATACCGTTGATTATACCACCTCGGCTCGTGTCGAGTCCTATACGGACACGATCGGCTGAGATATAGGCTATTTCAGTCCCGGAGAAGAGGGCTGAAAATATCAGAGATATGACTGCAAGTGTTATCCAGGCGGACATTGGTGTCAGAATATGATTTTTTCGGGTAGAGGGGTTATTTATGATTTCTTATTACATCACTGATTTAGCGAGCTCGCTCATCGGATTTCGCCGGTGCAGACCTCATAGGCCCCGTAGGGAGAGCACGCTTGGGCGCCACAACCTTGAGTGGGGCACCTACCTGTCGCGTGGTGGCGGGAGATGGCTGACTTGTCTGCGGCCGGATGGCAGGGGCGTGAACGATGCTATCATTAGCAGTGGCGGGCGCCTCCTCATCGCCACCCTTGAAAGCTCCCGCCGGGAAGATGCCGGAGACATTGCGGATGGTGTAGCGAGTAAGCTGCTCATTTGAGTCAAAGCCATACCCCTCAAGCACCTTGTCAGGGCGCTCTATGTGGATAAATGAGTCGGAATAGAGCTTATGTGCACGTTGGTCCCAGAAAAGCTGCTGGGTCTGGAATTTTTCGTTGAGGACGTTGCGGATATCCACATGCCCGTCAAGCTGCCACACCTGCCTGTCCTTATAATAAGTAGCCGAATCAGCTGTCACTGTTGCCTCGGTGCGGAAGAAGGGGTCGAACTTTTCAAGCTTCAGCCCCTCAGGGAAAAACCAATAAGGCTCCCTTACCTCATCGTAGACATACCACACCGGAGTCTTGATTCTGAAACGAGTAACCCCCGAGTCAGAGATAAGAGTCTCGACATTTCGGGTCAGCATTGTGGGGGNTTCCGNAGNGNCGACATCGCCCNTGGTGACAGGATCCGAGTCCCNGCAGGCNGTCATGAANANCATCAGCACACCNACAGTGAGTGCTGACATCAGCGGCAGAAGCCTCATTCCGGCCAAAGGTGACTCTGAGGATTGCATAGAGGGAGGAGTGAGCCGACTTACTGGAGTTTGCTCTTGCGGAACCAAAGGTCGTTGAAGTTGACACCAAGTGTCACATTGAAATAATGCTCATTGAGCAGAGCGGCCTCAGATGCGCGGCGATTATGATATTCAAAACCAATGTTGACAATAGTCTTTCCCTGGGTGGGGAGACCTACACCACAAGAGACACCATAGTCATAGACCTTCACATCGTTGCCCACGGTGATATAGTCGTGGTTGTAGAATCCACCTATACGGTAGATGGTGCGACGGAAGAAAGATCCCGAGAGGAGGCGCGCCTCCGGAAGGTAGCTTGCGCCTATGCCGGTGCGCCAACGGTTGGTGAATCGGCTGCGGGAGAATTCTTCGAGCTGGTCATATTTCACCTTCGTCCAATTCTGGTAGGTGACGTCGGCCTCGAGGTGGAGCTTATTGTTCCACTCATAGGCGACACCGGCACCCCAGGTGTCAGGGAGCGAGAAACGGTTGCGCAGGCTCACCACGCCGGGAGCAATAGTGTCAGCCACATTATCCTTAGAAGTGTCATATTTTAGAACGTATGTTTTACCCAGGAGCGACTTACCTGGTGAGAAGGTGAGGCCGAGGGTCACGGAATTTTTTCTTGACAGCCTCAGAGTGTACTGTGCGCCAAACTGGAGGTGGAAATCCTTCACCTCCATCACCTGTTCGAAGAGAGAGCTGCCTACTTCGGCACCGGTCTGATTGGCGTAGACGTCATTGAAAATATTACCGAAAAGGTAGCTGACATTCGCACCGATCGAGAGTGTCCCGAAGGGGCGGAAGCCGGCTCCCACGTAGAGCTGGTTGAGACCACCATTGCCTTTATGGCTTGCATTACCGTTGTCGATAGTTGAACCGAACGAGTAGCCCACCGACGAATAGGGCAGCAGGCCTGCGCTGACACCTACTGTCTTGCTGACAGGAAACTGCATGGTGATATAGTCCAGACCGCCACCAAAGTCGCTCTGCTTTCCGGTGTCGTCCTTGCGGGTAAATGAAGAAAAGTNAANTCCCATATCAAAGNGGAANGTCANGGAGTCAGTAGCGGAATAGGCTGCGGGGTTCATCACATTGACCTGGCGGCCTGAACGCATTGCGTAGCCCACGCCACCCATCTGGCGCTGAGCCGAGGTAGCATTGTCGCGAAGCAGACCATATCCGAATTTCGAGTAGGGACTGGAGGTCATCTGCGCGGAGGCTCCGAGAGCGATCACCGCAGCGAGGAGTGTGACGGTGAGATGTTTAATTTTCATTGTAAAGCAAAATTCTGTTTAAACCCTTGCTTGCAAGATGNTCATCGACTATCACATCGAAGTCGCAAAGTGAAGCGAGATGGTGTCCACATCCACCTCCGAGTACCACTACGGTATCCTCAGGCAGGCGGCTGCGATAATATCCTATGGAGGCTACAACACTGTAGACAGCACCCAAAGTTATGGCTTCGGCAGTGCTTCGCCCCATGATTTTTTCCTTGAGTGTGACAATATCCTCCGGAAATTCCACCAGAGGAAGACGGGCTGTGAAATGATTAAGAGCCTTCAATTCCATACTGATCCCGGGGGCGATATTCCCACCACGGAAACACCCCGAGGCATCCACGAAATCGTAGGTGACGGCTGTGCCGGCATCTATCACCAAAATATTCCNCCCCTTGAAATCACTCCATGCCCCCACGGCGGCCGCGATTCTGTCAGGACCGAGTGTCTTGGGAGTGGCATAGTCAATGGTGATAGGCACGGGGGTGCCGGGGGAGAGGCGGTATACACAGCGCGCGAGGTGGCTCAGTTTATTGATGACAGGGCCATTGTTTTGCACCACAGAGCAATATATCGCGCCGGCAAGCTGACGGCCATTGATGAAGGTCTGCACGGAAGATGGTGTCAGCCGCTCCTCAACGAGAGTCTCGATGAGTTGCGTGTCCTGCCAAAGTGCTATTTTGGCTTCTGTGTTACCCTGATCTATTGTGAGATATAGCGCCATCCTTTATTGCAGTGCGTTTGAGGGACAAAGTTAGTAATATTGCTACAATTTTCCCCTGCGTAGTGCCTATTTTTTTATGCGTGGTATCATTATCGAAGTGTAGACGGTGAGGACGGNTCCGGCAAGCGTGAAAGCCAGCCAGTCAGTGTGGCCNGCCGAGGGNAGAAACAGAAACACAGNTNCCANGACAAAAATTAGCGCGGTCNANAATTCCATCCTTATCNATCGACGGNGTNGCAGAGGCATATCCTNNNCCTTGGGGGTCACTATTCGTCCCGCGACGAGCAGGGCTGCCCCGGCAACATAGATATATCTCATACTTGAGTTGTCCAATCGTAGCAGCGGGAAAAGCGCCGCCACCATAATGGCGAGAAGTCCAAAATTTGCAAGCACTGCAGCTATGCGTGCTCTGAGCCCGGCGGAAACGGCCGGCTGCCCCGGAGATAATTTATGGTTTGTTTTCTTACTCATAGACATATACATCTTCATCCTGATGCTGCATGTGGTATTGCTCTCTCACTATCTGCTCAAGGGTCTCCTTGTCAGTATCCAGCGAATGATTGAGTTTGCGATAATATTCGAGCGTGTCGGTGGCGTCGGCAATCTGCGCTGTGAGTTCATCAATGCGTTTCTCCTGCTCCACAGTGCGCTGCAGAGAGTTTTCATTGAAAAACAGCACCCACGCCCCAATTATTATCGAGGCAAGGAGGGTGAGAGAGAGGTAGCGCTTACACCAGGCTGTAAATTCTTTCATTGCGTCAAGGGGGACTTCAGGTCAGTATTCAAATTCAAGTCAGAAGCACACACACCACGTAGGCGAGTGAGTAACCGAACATCAGCATTGCTGTCAGGCCTAACAGAGGGTTGAGGGAAGCTCCTTCTCTTCGCGAGAGCTCCCTATAGAGAAGGATATGGGCCACAAGATACACCAGAGGCACTATCCACCAAAGACTCATCGACATAAGCCAGATGGGGAGGGTGAGCAACACGGCAAAAACACCGTTGGCGAAATATATGGCCTGCATCACTCCTCGTCCGGTTCTCACAGCAAGAGTACGCTTACCTACTGCACGATCATCCTCCAAATCCCGGTAGTTATTGACAATCAACAGATTGGTACTCATCAGTCCAAGACCTATCGAAGCGGCTAAAAGCCACCATGAGAAGACACCACCCATGAGGATGTAGGTGAGACAAACGGGGATGACACCGAAAAAGCAGATCACTGCCACTTCACCGAGCCCATGACGCGAAAGAGGATAAGGGCCTGCGCTATAACCAATAGCGGCCAATACGGTAACGATACCTACAGGCACCATCCACCAGGAGCCGAAAAGCGCTACAAGCAGACATCCAACTATCGCGGCTACGACAAGGACAGCAAACGTTGCGGCACGCATGGCATCAGGAGTGATATCACCCTCTGTAACCCCGCGACGAGGTCCGTCGCGACCTACCTTGTCAAAACCGGCTTTGAAATCGAAATACTCGTTTGCGAAATTGGAGGCGATCTGAGCAAGGAGTGCAAATATCAGGCACAGGATAGCTGGAATAAAGCGAAAGCGCCATGTTGCCAGGCCGATGCCGGCAGCAAAGAGCACGCCGGCCATGGACACCGGGAGCGTACGGAGTCGCATGGCTTCCACCCAACATTTCACCTTATCTGCTGACATCTTGCCAATAGCTTGACATTGAATACTATCCTCTTCGATCGCTTGTATACTGCTTATCAGAGCAATTCAAACTTTTCTGAGATGGCCTTTGCGATGGCTTCCATCTCCGCAGCNGGGANCTNGANCTTANNNCTGANNTTCATNTCAGCCTCACNGNNGNTGGGTNTGNGGTGGATATGGACATGNGNCACCTCGAGACCAATCACTGCCACTCCTACCCTCTTGCAAGGGATTGCAGCCTCAATGGCTTTGGCCACTTTCCGGGCAAAAGCCATCAGTTTGGTATAATCCTCAGAATCAAGATTGAAGATATAATCCTCCTCCTTGCGGGGAATCACCAGCACGTGGCCTGCAGCGAGGGGATTGATATCGAGAAATGCGAAATGCTCCTCATCGGCAGCCACACGATACGAAGGAATCTCTCCGGCTGCTATCTTGCTGAATATTGTCGACATGACGGTATCAGGGGGATTTGATGTTAGAAACTTATCTCTACAATCTCGAACTTCATGAGACCGGCGGGAACCTTGATTTCAACCGTCTCTCCCAACTTATGCCCCAGAAGACCCTGTGCGATAGGAGTGCTCGAACCGATTTTCTTCTCCTTGAGATTAGCCTCGGAGTCAGCAACTATGGTATATTCCATAGTCATGCCGTTGGCCACGTTTTTAATCTTAACGCGGTTAAGAATCTGCACCTCTTCATTATTGAGGTTGCTCTCGTCGATGATGCGCGAGTTGGCCACGAGGTCTTTGAGTTGTGCAATCTTCATCTCAAGCATACCCTGAGCCTCTTTAGCGGCATCATACTCGGAATTTTCAGAGAGATCGCCCTTGTCACGGGCCTCAGCGATAGCAGCAGATATGCGGGGACGCTCCACCGATTCGAGGAACGCAATTTCTTCCATTTTTTTCTTGTAACCTTCCTTGGTCATGTAAGTTATAGCCATGGCAGTAAGTTATTTGTGGTTTTGATTATTTGTATTAAAAAATAAGGAATCCCGAGGCTTGAGGCTACGAGACCCTGATTATCTTGTTGACATAATTTATTCTGGCCGGTCGACACTCCTGTCTGCGCGGTTGTATTGCAAAGGTAGTTATTAAAATCGGTATACCCAACTCTATGCCCCCGCTTTTAACAATCTTTTACCAATCACATACTCCCCTTTTTCTTACAGCATCCCCTCACTGCGCTACCTCGTGCGGCGGTTGCGCGGATGGAAGGCGANGATGTCATCGCGAAGGCTCGAGCGGTCAAGATGGATGTAAATCTGGGTGGTTGTGATGCTCTCATGTCCGAGCATCTGCTGGATGGCGCGGAGATTGGCGCCCCCTTCGAGCAGATGGGTGGCGAAGGAGTGGCGGAGGGTATGGGGCGAAATATTTTTTCTTATCCCTGCGGCAGAGGCTAAATCCTTAATTATCTGNNATATNCTCACNCGAGTGNGGNNTCCGNCACGANGATTGAGGAANAGGATATTGNCNCANCCGGGNTTCACCGGAAGCCATGATCTNATACTCNTCAAGATAGCGTTCGATTTCATAAATCGACACCTCCGACATGGGCACCATACGCTCCTTGTTGCCCTTGCCGCGCACCACGAGGTACCCCTCGTCAGCATAGACCTTTGACATCTCCAGTTGAGTCAGCTCACTAACACGGAGTCCACACCCATAAAGCACCTCCATTATAGCCCTGTCGCGAGAGGCTTCAGCCTTTGAGGGGTCAATAGCCTCGACCATGTCGTTGATTTCGTCGAGCGTCAACACCTCGGGAAGATGAAGGCCTATCATTGGGGTCTCGAGTAGCTCGGCGGGGTTGACATCGAGATAGCCATCGATGGTGAGAAATCTGAAAAATGAGCGGATACCGGAAATGATGCGCGAGCGGGAGCGCGGGGCTATCCCCAAGTCGTTGAGGGTGCCTGCAAATATGCGGAGCATGTCTATATCAACCTCAGCGAGTCCAACCTTCTCATCCTCGAGGAATCGCAACAACTTCTCCACATCCCTCCCGTAAGCCNCGCGAGAATTTGCGGACATCCCTTTCTCCATCTGCAGATAGAGANCGAAGTCGTCGGTCAATTTTGAANTGTCGGGGATGGTGCGCATTATCTTTAAAGNTTAGAAGGATTTGGAGTGTATTTGAGTCGTAAATGAAGCGAAATTTGGACGNAAATTGAGCCGATATGNATATTTTTGAACTTGGAGATGGTAGAATGTTGGCTTAACGGTCCGATACTTATAGATCAGAAATAGATTTCAAAATCCTGGCGCGGCAGGTCCGGGCGACTGACAATCACCGTCATTGCGCCATTGGAGAATGTCATGACACCCTTCTGTGCATCCCGGATCTCAGGGACGACACTGCCGCTGAAGTTACGGAGCACCAACATGCCTCCTCGTCGCAAAACAGCTTTCATCAGGCCTGAAGCTTCCGGGTGGTCTTTTCTTATGTAGATAAGGGGCCTGTCAGATCTCTCGGTCTCCTCAGTAAATCTTTCTACAGAGGTGATCTTGATACGGGAATCGGCGGCGGCAACAACTGCCCGTTCCGCTTCATCATCCCCCTCCCCTATTGCAATGCAGACATGGTCTGGTGAAAAATCGCAGATCAATCTGAATAGCAGTTTGAAATCGCGATACTCACGCCCGTCGACCGAAATCTGCTTTAGCGACGGATAGCAGTAATAGACACCCTTTTCGCGAAGCACACGAGTGATAAAACGATAGGCAAAGGGGGAATGGACACCGAACCCCCTGCTTCGCCACAATTTTTTTATCCATCCGAAGAGCATCCTCAATCCAGTGGCTTCACCTCAGCATTGCTTTGCTTTCCTTCATCGTCATCCCTATCATTCTTTTTCACAAGCAGATAGCCGGCAGCTACCAATGCTGCAACAGCTGCGATATAGATGAGAATGATGCTCACACGCGCTATCATATCGGCGGTGTGGAGGCGGTCAGGGTCAAAGGTAAAGGTGATTTCATGGCTCCCGGCAGGGATCTTGAGCGCTCTGAGGATGTAGTCGACTCTTCCGGGGGTAGCCTCTTTACCATCAATGGTCACATGCCATCCCCAGGGGAAATAGACCTCCGAGAATACAGCCACACCACCCTTGGCACTCTTTGCCTTATAAGTCAGCTTGTTGGGTGCATAAGATATTTCATAGATGGTGTCGCCGGGGCTCACTGCGCTCGAAGCTCCGAGTATCTCTTTGAACTTCTTGTCGGCCACTGCCATGGAGCGGGGATTGATAGTCGAGAGGGCGGCCATCTCTTCGTCAGGGGTGCTGACATAGCTCACCCCATTCACGAACCATGCATTACCATAGGCCTCGGGGTTACGAAGCACGTTGCCACCCATGTCGACGATGTAGCGTGCATTGAGCATATTGAGCACATTCCAGTCGGCATCGCTCTCAGTTCCTTGTGTGNAGTGAGAGNGATGGCGNTCNNTTAAATCTNGGTAGCGAGTAAGTTTNGCAGCATGATATCCACCTATCATCTNGTGATAGTAGGAGGGATCGGCACTGNAGAANCGTGGGATATCCATCACACGGTAGTTCATATCGGTGTCGGCGAGAATAATCTCATCGGCTGCAGTCTTTGCCACAGGAGCGCCCACGGTGAGCTGCGCCGGAACGAAGCTCTCATGGTTTAGATAGCGTTTGTTGACCGAATAGAGGTCGAGAAGCACCACCACNCCCNCTNTCGCTGNCATGAGCCAGGAGGATAACTTNTTGCGCATATAGAGCATCGTGATNNCAAACCCCACGCCCACTATCATGAAACTTCTCAAGGCGTCTGCACTCAGAAGACCAAGGCGCAGATTCTCTACCGCGGTAAATATCACCGGGTTCTGCAAGCTGAAAGAACGTATGGCCGAGGCGTCATAGCCCTGCTGCGATAGAGCGCTGCTGATATAGCTGTCGATTGCGCGATCATTGTCGGTGATGGCACTTCCGAATATTTCGGGGATACAGAAGCCTATCGCGCAAATCAGGAGTGTGATGCCGAAACTCCAATAGACCGCCTTGCGATAGCGCGTCCATGGCCTGGACTCTTTGAGTAACTGCTGAAGACCCATAGCAGCAAGGAGCGGCATGGTAAATTCGGCAATCACTAAGATACTCTCCACGGTGCGGAATTTGGAATACATCGGAGCTATCGAGAGNATCAGGTCAGTGANTATCATGGCANGGCGCCCCCAGGCAAGGNGTATCGAGAAGATAGTAAGCACTACGAGCGTCCACTTCATCGGCCCCTCAACTATGATGCAGCCGAGGAGGAAAAAGGCGAAAATCAGCGCCCCAATATAGACAGGTCCGTTGGTCCCCTCCGGGTCGCCGAAATATTGACTCATATATCCGAGATATTGCTGCTGGAGACCATCGATCTTCCCTTCGGCCGCCATATCGGTGGCTTCCGGAAGCGATGCAAGATCGAGCGCAACCATAGAGCCCTTCTCAGGTTTTGCCGAAGCACCACCTTTAATATTCGGTATCAGCAGCGAGAAAGTCTCGGATGGCTGGTAGCTATATTGNGTGATATAGTCCTTNTCGAGTCCTGATGTAGCCTGGGTGTTGGGCTGGGAGGAGGAGAGTTCGCTGTGGCGTCCACGCATTGTCTCCTTAGAATAATTGTAAGTCAGATCGAGACTCGGTGCATTGGCGCCTACAGCCAAGAGGGCGGCTATGGCAAGCACACCGGTGGAGAGTCCCCACTGCCGCAGCGAGCCGTGGTGGAGAGCATGGAGCAGAAAGGCTATCATCATCCCGAGCACCACAAATAGGAAGTAGTAGGTCATCTGCACATGGTTGGAGGCTATCTGCATCATGGCAAAGAGCGCGGCAAGCGCTCCACCGNCAAGATATTTACCTCTATAGCAGNGTACTATACCGGCTATCGTANGCGGGATATAGGCCAGNGTGANGAATTTCCAAATATGACCGGCACCTATTATTATCACAAAGTAGGAGGAGAATCCGTAGGCTATCGCTCCTATCAGCGCCACATACCATCGCATCCTCATTGACAGAAGCAATATGAAGAAGCCGAGCATCATCATGGCTATGAGCGACGAAGGTGTCGGCAACCCGAGACCCATCACCGTGTTGATCCACCCGAAGAGCTTACCCGAAGGATAAGAGGGTGAGATCTGAAATGTAGGCATGCCTGAGAAGAGAGAGTTTGTCCAACGGGAGACTTCGCCGGTTGCTTCGGCATAGGCTTTCGCCTCCTGGCCTATCGCGATACCCTGCTGAGTGTCGTGCTGGCGCAGCTGATTACCCTCGGAAGCATCCGGATAGAAAAAGGCAAACGCCACGATGGCTATCACAGCCACTCCTGCTATGAAATAGAGGATTGATTTGTATTTTTTCACTGTTGTCNGTTCTTAAGTGTAGTGGATTTATTATNTCTTTTCGNANCCNNTACATAGCNGCAGAGTNCGNTTCTTTTNGATTAAAGTGANTTAACCCCGAGGGTAGGCATTGCCTATCAACCTGACGGTTTCTCAAGCTGATCTGCATTATTTTACTCAGCAGGACGATGCACCGCCGGAATCTCCTGGGTCTCAACAGAAGTAGAGTCGACAGAAGCCTTTACGCTGTCGTTACGCTCCACAACCTGCTCAGACCCAACCTGAGCTGCATCATACTGCTGGAGCCTGTCGCGAAACTCTATCGCCACAGCATCGAAGTCGATTCCCCGCGAATCGCGCTGGGCTTTAGCAAACGCCGCACGTGTATCTTTGGGATTCACACTGAGGGCTATATCGTAGACATCCACATATTTGCGCATTGTCTCGAGGTCGCGGCGACGCTCATTTTTTGCAGCGGCGTCCTCGTGGATAGAGATGAAGGCCGTGAGCACCTGCACGGTCTGCTGAGGAGTGAAGTCGTCTACGAAGAGCGACATGCTGTCGGCCACGGCGGTCATCTCCTTAATATTACCTGAGGAGATAAGATTGCCAAGTTGGGAGTTTTGCGCCTCTACCACTTCAGACTCTGCCCCTGCATCGCTTTTTTTGCCGGAACATCCGCTTTCAATGGCCACAAAAGCTATAGATGCGGCCAATATAATAAATGTCTTTTTCATCTTCTGAATCTTTTCGAGCCCCGGAGCGCTGAGATCAATGCTCATCGAGGAAGTATTATCTGCAAAGGTATGGAAAAATCGCGAAAAAGTTGTAAGTGCTTGAAAAATCCATAAAAATTAGCGGGAATCCGCTCGGCCACACTATGGACCCGGAGTGGATTCCCGCGATTGGGTAGATATTGCTTATCGTCAGGTTATTATTTACCTGCGAGTTTCTGCTTGAGTTCAGCAAGTGCCTCGAGGTCACCGAGAGTGGTCTTTTCGAGGGGAGCATTGAGAGCAGGAGTTTCCTCAGCTGCGCGACGAGTGTTGCCACCGCGACGCGATGCTGCTTTCTTGGGAGCTGCCTCAGCGCGTTCGCCCTTCTGCTCATCTTCGAAGATGCGGCTGTGGGAGAGGATGATGCGCTTGCTATCCTTGTTGAATTCGATCACCTTGAAGTCGAGCTTTTCATCGAGCTGAGCCTTCGAGCCATCTTCTTTCACGAGATGCTTGGGAGTGGCGAAGCCTTCAACACCGTAGGGGAGTGCGATCACAGCGCCCTTCTCTACCATCTCGATGATAGTGCCTTCATGAACAGAACCTACAGTGAAGACAGTCTCGAATACATCCCAGGGATTCTCCTCGAGCTGCTTGTGGCCGAGAGAGAGACGACGGTTGTCCTTGTCGATTTCGAGCACCTGAACATCGATGTCGGCACCAATCTGGGTGAACTCGCTGGGGTGTTTCACCTTCTTAGTCCAAGAGAGGTCGCTGATGTGGATAAGGCCGTCTACGCCCTCCTCGATTTCAACGAACACACCGAAGTTAGTGAAGTTGCGCACTTTGGCAGTGTGCTTCGACCCAACGGGATATTTAGTTTCGATATTCTCCCAGGGATCATTTTTAAGCTGCTTGAGACCGAGTGCGATACGCTTCTTCTCATCGTCAAAGTCGAGGATAACGACGTTGAGCTTCTGATCGAGCTGTACGACTTCCTCGGGATGGCTTACGCGACCCCAAGAAAGGTCTGTGATGTGGATGAGGCCGTCAACACCGCCAAGGTCGATGAACACACCGTAGCTTGTGATGTTCTTGACAG
>WFLX011319764.1_pt1 | contig 25558 bp, 21 predicted proteins | sample 4967041 | NCBI WGS metagenome assembly WFLX01 (sample SAMN12857096, study PRJNA449069) | gut metagenome | isolation source: stool from male and female vole | host: Microtus ochrogaster | place: USA:Florida | collected 2017
GGCATGCTGGAGCGTGAAGAATACAATCCCACGATCGAGATGCTGGAGAAGCTTGCGGCCGCCCTCGATCTTAAAGTGGTGGATTTCTTCAAAACCGATGCGAACCAATGAACAATCCGGGGCCGAAGAACTCTGGCAATCGTCTCCGCGCTGTCTTGCGCCATATCCTCAGCCATCTCGAGATGCTCCGCGGGTTTCGGGCGCCGCCAGCCGGTGAAGCCCGCTTCGGTGAAACGACATCTCTGCATCTATCTTCAGCAGGTCGGCAATGACGGCGCGCAGTTGTGGCCACGGATACTCGTCGCTGGTGACGGATGGCTGCCATCTGCTGACGATGGCATGGAGCTTGGCGGTTGCGCCGGAGAGCGAATGTGCCGGCGTCTTCCACAAGGTGTCCGCCACGATGCCCTCGGCGCTCGCCGCACGTCCCTCCGCCGCCACGGCCTCGCTATATCCGATTTCCTTATCGGCGGCCTTCCAGGCTTCGGGTGCGGTGAGCCGCGAGCCGACCGTTGCAAAGAGCTTTGTCTCGAGCCGCTGTTGTTTCACGCATGATTGGACCAGCCGCTCCCGTGCGACGCACCACTCACGCCAGACTTCCAATGCCGGATCGTCATCGCACGCGTCCTGCGACGCGTCCAACAACCGGGAAGGCTCCGGATCTGAGGTTAAAGAAGCAGCGACAAAGGAATGGAAGTCTCCCCGGGTGACCGCGGGCAAAGTTCTGCTATTGTCGGAATCAGCCATGATCCGAGCTCCCGTAAGCTTGGTTGTGGTTAGGCTGTGTTCGGTGTTGCGAGCACCGGGCACAGCCAATCTGAGTGTTTAATTGCCATATGAACGAAAAAAGTTCAATGAGAAAACTAAAAATCTTATGAGCGAAATAACAGGGGCTCAAATCCGGGCGGCGAGGGCGCTAATTAGATGGACCGCTGAGGACCTAGCAAAGTCTGCTAGCGTAGGTGTGTCGACTATACGACGCGCAGAAGCGGAGGATGGATCTCCATCAATTACGGCAGCAAATCTCAAACTGATCCGGATCGCTCTTGAAGCCGCAGGAATAGAGTTCGTTCGGGACAACGGCGTCGGCGTCGGTGTTTGCTTCAAGAAGCCGGTGCCCTGAGCGGCGGGAAGGGCATTGGCGAAGACACTGCACGCACCGAATTTCCGAGGAGCCGCGCGCGGTTGCTGAGAACGGCGTATCTTGCGGTGGAAACTTGCCAAACCGCCCGGCACACGGTTCCGTTGATTTGAGAGCGGCTTTCGTACCCGCATCATCTTTCTTCGCCGGTGCTGCCTTCCGGCTCTGCCGTTGCCGCTACCGATTGCGTGACTTAACTGCCAGCCTCAGCGCGCCTCAGCGAACGCGCGCTGAAAGCGCCAGTAAGACCGCGCCAGCGGGTGAGGACCGACCGCGAGGTCAGCCGCGGCCGCACGTGCCGGGGGGCGTAGGAACTGGAGGCGATGCGCGACACGCAGTCCGGCCTCGACATCGGCAGGCATTCCATGGACAGGCTCCTCGGACCGTGAGACGGCACCATGGATTCGACGGACGCGGACAGCTTCGCCGATCTTTAGAACCTCCGAAAGCTCAGCGATCTTATTCGCAAGACAAACCAGTTCGAACTCCAACAAGCCGAAGGACGACCTCAGCATTCGCCTGAAGCAAAGGCCAAGCAGGGAAGCGATTGCGAGCATGGGCTATTCGACCTAAATTCACCAGCAGCATGAATCAGGATTCACAGCCGCCCGCCATCATTTCCCACCTCAACAAGGAGCGTTTGCCATGAAGCCGGACGACGAAGAACTGATCAGGAACCGAGCTTATGAGCTGTGGGAGAGAGCAGGGCGACCGCAGGGCGACGGTCTCAAGTACTGGTTTCAGGCCGCGGAGGAAGTTCAGTCGACATTTGATCGCGTCGGGGTGCTGGAGAATGCTGCAGTTCTTGGCGAAACCGATGAAGCTGGAGGCATCGGCGATGCGAAAAGAACGCCGAAACCGAGGGGGAGGGAGCAGCCAGACAGCGCCGCGCCGCTGAAGAGACGCACGGCTTCCAAATCCAGCGGCGAAAAGAAAGGCAAACCGACTGAGGGCCGTTAGCGCAAGATGATGAGTCCGCCGCCCGTCCCAACTTCCGTTCCGCTAACAATTCGGCTTTCAGTCAAATCCAGAACAAACTATCTCTGCTGAAGCTTAAAGCGAGCGTGGCGGGCAATAGGTCCGCCGGCCGAGATCAAGGGAAGAGACAATGGCGACGGGTACGGTAAAATGGTTCAACGCAACAAAGGGCTTTGGCTTCATCCAGCCGGACGACGGCAGCCCCGATGTTTTCGTACACATCTCTGCAGTGGAGCGCGCCGGCCTGCAGGATCTGAAGGATGGTCAGAAGATTACCTATGAGCTGGTAAAGGATCGTAAGTCCGGCAAGATGTCGGCTGATAATTTACGGGCCTAGGCCTGCTCCCTCGCACGCGACGTTTTGCAATAGCCGAGATTGCTCGGACGTTTTCCATTTGGAAGGATGCCGCGACTGGAAACAGCGCTCGAACGAAAGACCGATGCCATTTGCGGCCGCCACGTGGCGGCCGTTCATGCATCTGGTGGTCGGCAGTGTCGCACCGCGACAGATCGGGAGCGGCGATGGCGATCCCGGTAAACCAGCCGCACAGGTCATCCTCGGGCGGCCGTCGCGGCGATCGGGGAAGCTTCTCGGGCACCGGCCGGGCAAAACCACCCGGCGGACGATTTCTTGCGACGGAGAAGCCTCGGTTGCCGAAACGCGTATGGGATTGCCCTTGCGCGATGCCTCATGTGCGACTATATTTCGCCTCAGGTGAACGGAGATGACCAATGCTAGCTTTTGAGAATGTTGCCGATGTCTTAGGGTTGCCGGCAAAGGAAGCGGCAGCGCGTTCTCCGCTGGGACTGATTACGCGCATAGAGGGTGGGTTGCCCGTTGCGGCATTGGAGCGCGTGGTCCACCTTCTGGCTCCAAATGACAGCCAATTCAAGTACCGCCTGGTGCCGAAGGCGACCTATGAACGCCGAAAGGCGACGCTTCGGCTCTCACCGGACGAGGGGATGCGCGTCGCGCGTGTCGCCCGTGTCTGGAATCTGGCACTGGATGTTTGGCAAAGCGAGGAGGAGGCCCGTGACTTCCTGTTTCGGCACCACCCCATGCTCGAGGACAAACGTCCGATTGATGTGGTCATTCAGAGCGAGATCGGCGCCGAACTCGTCCTGGAAACACTAGCAAGCCTGAAATACGGCAGCGCTGCGTGAGCGCTCAGATTCTTGATCGCACGCTGTCCGCATCTCGAATAGGCGACCCAAAAGGGACCTATCCCATATTCAACGCAACCGGCTCAACCATAGCCCCTGGGCGGTGGAACACGCCGGCAAGCCCAATCATCTACAGCAGCGAGCACTACTCAACGGCGGTACTCGAAAAACTGGTGCATGGTAGCGGTCGATTGCCGCCAAACCAGCACTACGTTGAAATCACAATACCGCGCGGCATAACCTATGAGGTCTTTTCGCCGCCGAGCCTCCTAGGCTGGGACACGATGCCGGCAACAGTGAGCAAGGGATTTGGCGAGCAATGGTGCCTCGAAAGGAGGAGCGCAATCTTGCTGGTCCCCAGTGTTGTCGCCCGGCTCGACCGCAATATTTTGATAAATCCAGCGCATCCGGAGTTCCCTGAAATACAGGTCAGCCTGCATCAGCCGGTTTACTGGGATCGGCGCCTCTTCGGACCGTAACTGTGCGGGCGCGTAGCGGCTGCCCGGCTCAGATGATCATACTAGCCGCTCTGCCCTGCTTACGATCGGCGTCGTTGTGGTAGCTCGCCGCCTGCGTACCGACTTGCTTTTGTCGTTTCCGCAGGAACTCTATCCCGATTTTGCCATTCTTATCGATCAGTTCCCTCAAAGAGGAATTCAAGGAGGAGGAATCGTGGAAGCCAGCGACAGGGACCGCGAGCTCATAGCGGTGATGAGACAGTATTTTGCGATGAAGGCCGAGCTCGAGAGCTTGAAGGAACAATTGGAGGCGGCAAGAGAGGCCGCCGGCGAGGCGATCGGCGTCTTCTACGATCCTCGTCAGAACGCCGAGCACGCGGCCGACCTGCAGCGATCTCATCGCCTGAGGGGAGAGATGGCGTGGCTGATGCAGCGTGCTGAAGCCTGGGGCAGGGCAGCATCGGGTACTGACGAGCACGATAGATCGGAGGGGGAACCGGAACCGGAAGAATGGCAGTCGTTCGAGAAGCGAGCCGACGCCCTCTTCCGTGCTTAGTCACGCCTCGACCCAGCCGGACCGCGCGTCCATTCTATCGCTCCGCGTCACCAATTTGTGCAGCGACTGCTGCATTGCCTCTGGCAGCGGGATGCCGCGGTTGGCAGCCTCGGTCAGATACTCCGACCTCAAGCCATGGGCCGAAAACAGCGCAGCATCGAGCCCCGCCTGCTGGCAGCGGCGCTTCAGGATCAGGTTGGCCGATTGCGGCGTCAGCGCCAGCCGGTCCACGTTGCCCACTGATCGATGCGCCGGAACACTGGGCCTTCCTTGATTTGCGCCTCCGCTAGCCAATGCTTCAGTCACAGGCCGGCCGATCAACAGCACATGTTTGTCGTCGTCGTTCGGATCGACAGACTGGGCAGGCAAGGGAAGGGGAGTCCTTGTCGGACGAATCCGCACGGACCGGCTCCTCGTCGGCGAGATCACCGACGAGGAGCGCCGGCACTTCCGAACGGGGCCGGCCGCCGGAAGCGAAGGCAGTTAAGAGCAGGGCCCGGTCGCGCATCGACCGGCCGAACGCCAGCGCAAGCCTGCAGGAGCTCTCGAAGGATCTCGGCTGTCACTGCGCGTATACTCTTCCGTAGCCGCGGCCGATTGCTTGCCTTGACTGCCAGCCTCAGCGCACCTTTCAGTGGCGGCGCGCCGAAGGCGCCGGTGAGACCTCGCCAGCGGGTCAGGATCGACCAGGAGGTCAGCCGCCGCTGGGCCGTGCCCGGCGTGCGGTCCGTCGGCCCTCAGCAGGCCCTCGGCACGCAATCCGACCTCGACCCCCGCCGGCAAGCCATGGGCCGAATCCTCGGCGCACGATGCACACACGATCAAACCTGCAATCATTGTTTCCTCATCAGTTCAAGATTGTGCGCGCCTCTTCAATAAGACTGTGTTACTATTATCTGCCTCTAAACTGGATGGCTCCTGTCGCGATCAGTCCTGATCCTGTCATTGTTGCAGTTTGCAAGCGTAAGTCCACACACGCGTAGGCACCTTGCCATGGCCAGGGGCGAGGCTCCTTGGAAGGCATGATACGTCTTGTTTCAATCGCACTCGCAGTTGCGGGTATCGGCTTAGCGTGCCAAGCGCTGGCCGCAGACGTGGACATGTCCAAGCTCACTTGCAAGGAGGTTGGCGACATGCCTGCAGCCAAGACCATTGGCGTGGCCATGTGGGTCAACGGTTATGTCCATGGTAAAGCCGGCAATCCAATGGTGGACGGTGATATGGCGCATGCCAATGCAGAAAAGATAACTGCCTATTGCAAGAGTAACGCTAATTCCACGTTGGCGGACGCGATAGAAGCGGTCGCCAAATCGTAGCAGAAGCTGCGACTTGGCGGCATTAACTCGCCGCCAGAGCACTGATGTCACAATCGTGGCAGGGGTGCATGAGTAGGAAACCTGGATACTTCCGCCGAAACACGCAATGATCGCGAATACCGCTGAACGTCCAGAAATACTCGCAAGCTGGGGTTTCTAAGCTGCGAGAAAACCTTCAACCGGAGGACGGACAATGCTTCAATTCAAGGCTATATTCACCGCTACGGTGGCTACGATGTTTCTCGCGAGTTTGACGGGAACATCGTGGGCGACAGACCAAGGACAACAACGCCGCGCAGGGCGTGACGTCAAACAAGAAACGCGTCAGGATTCACGGCAAACAAAGCAGGCATGCCGCGCGGGCGATGAGCAAAGCAACTCGGCGTGCCGTGTGGATAAGCGAAATGCGAATCAGGAGGGACGCAAGACGGCCCGAGACATGAAATATTAAGTTCCGAGCGCGGATCCTTGGCTTCCCACCGGCTCTCTCGTTTAATTGTCATCGCCGTTGGCGGCCTCGCGTCCGGCATGAACATGACGGCCACCTTCCGGCTGCCGCCCCTTCGTTGCCACGAGGGTGACGATACTCAAACCATGCCTCCAAGCGCAGGCGCGTATGGTCTTCAGCCCCTCGCGTTTCCTCACGCGTAGCGCGCCTTTTAACCCCAGCCTGCGTCCATGTCTTCGCCGATCATTTCGGCCATGCGCCATCCTCTTCTGGTTAGGTTTCGATGCCCTGCAATGACTAAGGAAAGCTCTCGCCCGAGCTACATATGAGATGGCGCAAAGTACAGCGTAGGGTCAAGCCGCTCCATGTCGAAGCTTCCATCCGAGCCTCTCCTCAGTGATGCCGACGCGCCGGTTCGATCGAGCCCGCGCAAGCGTCGAGATCTCGCGCAGTCGAGCCTTCAGCTCGATCCGATACCTGAGCGCGTGGAGCCGTGCCTCGCCCGGCGCAAGCCAAAATCGCCAAAGGGACCGGATTTGGATCTACGACGCGGTTCGCCAGGCGACTGACGGAGGAAGTCGGCGCGCCCTCTATGAGCTCATCTCTTGTGGAGGTTTGAGCGACAGCGCCATCGGCGGAGCCGGCCGGAGGGTCGTCGGGTGACCCGAGCCTTGCGGTCATGGTCGTGCGTCGACACGAATGGACCAGTCGTCATTCTCGACGAGATCGCTGCGGCCTTTCTTGCAAGATAAGTGATTGTATCGATCCTCAGACGTCATCGGATTGGCGGTCGCGGAGAGTGAGCGCTTCCGCCGGTGGACGGGCGCTGGTGTAGGAGATGACGGCCGGCTTTTTCAGCCAGATCGTGTCCCGGAACAACAGCCGCCGGCGCGGCGATCGGCGTCTTCTACGATCCTCGTCAGAACGCCGAGCACAGAGATGGCGTCGCTGATGCAGCGGGCCGAAGCCTGGGGTAGGGCAGCATCGGCCGCTGACCGGCTCGATATATCGGAGGCGGAAGCGGGAGAATGGCCGTCGTTGGAGCGGCGAGGCGATGCATTGTTCGGCGCCGAGTCACGCTCAGACGATCAGCCGGGCCGCTCGCCCATTCCTTCGTTCCGCGTTGTTGTAGTAGCTGGCCGCCTGGGTCACCGATTTGTGCAGCGACTGCTGCATCGCCTCGGGCAGCGGGATACCACGATTTGCCGCCTCGGTCAGATAGCCGGACCTTAGGCCGTGCGCCGAAAACAGCGCCGGATCGAGGCCGGCCTGTTCACAGCGTGCTTTCAGGATCAGATTGACAGACTGCGGCGTCAGCGCCCGCAGGTCGATATTGCCCCACTGATCGATGCGCCGGAACACCGGGCCGTCCTTGATTAGCGCTTCAGCCAGCCAAGTTTTCAGGGCAGCTACTGGACGGCCGATCAACAGCACATGTTCGTTCTCATCGGCGGTCGTCGTCTTGGTGCGGCCGAGGCGGATCGACAGACAGGGCAGGGGAGGGGAGGTCTTGTCGGAGGGATCCGCGCGGACCGGTTCCTCGTCGGCGAGATCCTCGACGCGCAGAGCCGCCACTTCCGAGCGGCGACGGCCGCCGGAGGCAAAGGCGGTGAGGAGCAGCGCGTGATCGCGGAGGTCAACCGGCCGATCGCCAGCACAAGCCTGAAGCAGTTTCGCCAGGATATCGACGGTCACTGCCTTTTTGCTCTTGCGCTGGCGCGGCCGGTTGCTCGCCTTGACTGCCAGCCTCAGCGCGCTCTTCAGCGATGGCGCACCGAAGGCGCCGGTGAGACCGCGCCAGCGGGTCAGGATCGACCAGGAGGTCAGCCGGCGCCGCACCGTGCCGGGCGCGTGCGGTCCGTCGGCCCTCAGCAGGCGTTCGGCACGCAATCCGGCCTCGACCTCGGCCGGCATGCCGTGGGCCGGGTCCTCGGCGCGCTTGACCGGATCCCAGAGGTGATGGGCGACGAACTTCAGGAGCAGTGCTTCCGGCGCCGGCCAGGGGAGGGGGGAACCGGTGGCAAGCTGGCACCAGGCCTCGAGATAGCCGAGATCGGAGGCGAGTGCCCGCAGCGTGTTCTCGCCCATGCCTTCGCTCGCGAGATGTTTCAGGGTCGCGACATCGTCGTCGGTCAGCAGCGCGGCGAGCCGGTCGCGTCGGTCGAACGGTAGGATGGCGTCGAGCGCGTCGAGCTCTTCGGCGCGTCGGTGGACCGCTGGGCTGTCGAAATAGGCCGCTCTATGATTATCGACCACGGCGCGCACCTCCAATGCTCTTGGGTAAAAAATTACGGAACATCCGTATATTCCGGAAAAAGGAGTTACGCGATGACGTCGACCGTGACCCTCAGCCGGATGAGGCCGGGTGAATTTTCAGGTCGGTCTGGCCAAAATCGTTCCCCTTGAACAACAGCGGCGCCTTGGCGATCCTCGCAACAGCATAGGAAAAACAGTCGCCCATGTTGAGCGTGGCCGGATGGCGACCTTTACCGAAGCGGTCGAACGCTCTTTCCGCTTCTCGGTAGTGCGCCTCGTCGAAAGCAATCGCCGCGACGTTGGGCAACTGGACAAGCTGATCGACAATGTCGGAAGAGTTGGGGAAGCCTTTTCCTGTTAGCACCATACGCACCTCCAGCAGCGTAGGCCAGCCGATCGCAATCGACTCTCGTCCGACCAACGCCGTGAATCGTTCGGCCTCCGGCTCTGCCAGCGCCATCGCCAGAATGACCGACGTATCGACGGCGATCATCGCGGCAAACCGTGTTCGTCGTAGAAATCGTCATGCGCGGAGGTCGTGCCGGCCGGGACCGCGCGCCGGCCATCGGTCATCAAATCCGACAGGACATCGATCGGCGTCCGGGCAGACTGCTGGCGCAGTTCCAGATCGTAGTGCTCGAGCGCCTGCTCGACGAGCCTGTTGATCGGCTGACCCGTGCGGCGCGCCAGCGCGTGCGCCAGATTCCGGGCCTTGCTGCTGCGGACGGACAGTTGCGGTTCGGACATTTGCGTTTCCTCGATCAAATCCCATCGAAGAATAGCGATTTCGGCTTCAGATGGCAAGAAAATCACCTTCAGATGGCTAACCATCGATACTGGATTCCTATCGATAGTGAAGGCGCGCCGAGAACCGCGTCCGGATGACGGAAGGAAATATAATGTTTGTTTCCGTTTGCAGGATTTTCGACGACGTTTCATATGGTTAATCGTTTATGAAATCTGTGTATGGGAAGCCTTGGAGGCATTTGTGGGTTCAGCGGCGGGCATGAGGTGCTGCCCGACTAAGCGCGCGCACCCTCGTCTGCCGCTGTACAGTGTAGAAACCGGATGCGAGGTTGGGTGCTTCGGAAACGAGCGGGGATAAGGGGCCATCATGCGCGTATTCGGCATTGATTTCACCAGTGCGCCGCGGCGACGCAAACCGATCACCTGCGTTGACTGTGAACTCGAGGATGACCTGTTGATCGTCCGGAGGCTGATCGAGTGGGCGGACTTTGAGGGGTTTGAGGGCGCTCTGCAGGAACCGGGTCCCTGGATTGCCGGCATCGACTTCCCGTTCGGGCAAGCAAGCCGATTCATCGAAACCATCGGTTGGCCGAAGCGTTGGGCCGACTATGTCGCATACGCACACGGTCTGGGACGGGCTAATTTCCGGGCGGCGCTCGATGGGTATCGTACAACGCGACTGAAGGGTGACAAGGAGCATCGTCGCCGCACCGACATTGCCGCCGGCTCGATCAGTCCACAGAAGCTGTTCGGAGTGCCGGTCGGCCTGATGTTCTACGAAGGCGCGGCCCGAGTCTTGCGGTCGGGTGCAACAGTGCCCTCTCTGTTGACGGGTGATCCGCATCGTGTTGTGGTCGAAGCCTACCCGGGTGTCTTGGCACGCCAGATTATTGGTCGACGAAGCTATAAGCAGGACACGCGCAGCAAGCAGACGGCGGAGCACTCAAGCCCGTCGCGACATCCTTGCCGCCTTGCGCAACGGAATCCTGTCGTCAACCCACGGCATTTTCGTGGACGCACCGGACAGCCTCTGTGAGGATCCAGGCGCTGACAGGCTGGACGCCCTGTTGTGCGCGGTGCAAGCCGCTTGGTCCTGGCGGCGTCGTTTTGACGGTTTTGGCGCGCCGGCCGATAGCGATCCCAACGAGGGCTGGATCGCCGATCCGACGCTTTCGTGCTATACGGCTCCCACACTTGATTGAGGAGCTAGGTGCCGGGGCACCCTCGACGTGACGGCGCAGGCGGCGCGGCGGATTGTTGGCGAACTCGGCCTGCAGGCGATGTCGGGGAGGGGAGGTTTCGGGTATGAGGCGTGATATGACCGCACCACCACGTTCGGGATGTGGGGGTCGCAAGTCCGAATCTTGCCACTCCGAACAGCCAATAAAGCTTTGATTTGCTTGGCAAAATCGTCGTTCTGATTTCTGCCTAAAACTTCCCCCACCTAACGAAATACCTAACGATACCCGGCCATATCGCCTAATTGGCCATGTTAGCGAATCATTGTCGAGGCTTTGAGGCTCTGCGTAAGCATTGCGTTCGAGTCTTGACCTCTTCGACCCTCCAACCACCTCAGCCCGTTTCTTCCGGGTCCTTTACATCCGTCGGATTTGCCGCTCATGGACAAGCGCAAGCGTGCTTATGGCATCCGGCTAGCCTCTCCTGAATCCGATGTTCCTTACCTTCAGAACGGTCGCGAGGTGCGACCGAGACAGGGGGTCAAGGAAATGCTGCTAACCCGTGAACTCAAGAACCAACTTCGTCACAACGCCGAGCTTTCTCGAATCGCCGAACGTGACCACAAGCCCGTCGTCAAGCTCTTCACGCCCGACGCGAATGCCACATGGCTCTTCTCCGAGCTTACAGCAGACGGTGATATCTTGTTTGGTCTCTGCGACCCATGGTTGCCCGGAACTTGGCTATGCAAGCCTCTGTGAAATCTCGGCCTTACGCGGACGTTTCGGCCTTCTGGTCGAGCGCGATCACCATTTTCGAGCCGACAAGCCATTATCGGGGTATGCAGATGCCGCTCGCATCCATGGCAGGATCGTCGCCTAGTGGGCGATCCACCTCGCAGTTCCCCGCCGTCACCGTCCGCACATACGTAATGCAAAATCGGCGGCTGTCGGTCCCGATGCTCACAAGCGTCTCCTGCGGCTTCCTTACCTCCGATTTCTGCATGCGCGAATTCCCGCGCTGCGGCGTTTGCCGCCGCCATGCTCAGCGCTCCGATATGTTCATTTTTAGCGGTTGGCCGTGCCCCATCAAGCCGAGGTGGCGGTATGCCACCATTCGAGGGTTGCATTGCCAATGAAATCCTTGATTTAAAGAGACTCTATCGGGGCAATTTGAAAAGGTGATTCTGTGGCGCGACTGACAGAACAAGAGCAGCAGGAGATCATTCGTTTTATCGAGGCCGATAAGCCGTTGCCCGACAAGTACCGCTTCCTGCTTTTTAGCGACAAGCGCGAGGTCGAGCTTGTATGGAATGGCAAAACCAATGACGTCTGCAACGTCGTTCTGCCATTTCAGACGATAGAGCAGGTAGACGAGCCGCGAGCGGAAAAACCAGAAGACACAGCCGCACAACAGGATTTATTTTCGACGGACAGCAGGGGGCGGCAGCTTCAAGGTTGGAATAACAAGCTCATCTGGGGCGACAATAAGCTCATCCTTTCATCACTAAAGAATGGACCACTGCGCCAGGAAATCGAACGGCATGGTGGCTTGAAGTTGATCTACATCGATCCGCCCTTCGACGTGGGAGCCGATTTTTCGATGGATATCGAGATTGGCGACGACACATTCACAAAGAAACCAAACATCCTGGAAGAGATCGCGTATCGCGATACCTGGGGACGTGGGGCAGACTCGTTTATAGCCATGATTTACGAGCGCCTCATACTCTGTCGTGATCTGTTAGCAGATGAGGGTAGCATATTCGTTCACTGCGATTGGCGAGTGAACTGGGCAATCCGTAGCGTAATGAATGAAATATTCGGCGCAAATTTTTTTAGAAACGAGATTATCTGGCACTACGAAAACAAGCTAGGAACCGGCTGGGGTGCAAAGACCTTTGATACCCGCCACGATGTCCTTCTGCGGTTTTCAAAAGGCAAGAAATACGTTCACAACGAAATTGCAGAAAAGGTCAAAGTCGAGAAGATGCAGCCTGTCACGAAGAAAGTTGAAGGCGAGCGCATCTGGCTTAGAAATGACGATGGAAGCCTAATGTACGCTGAGGGGGCTAAGGAGCGCCCTGTCGGAGACGTATGGACCATTCCCATCATCAATCCAGTTGCCACGGAGCGATTGAACTATCCAACCCAGAAGCCAGAGAAGCTGATAGAAAGAATCATCCTATCCGGCAGCAATGAGGGTGATCTTATTGCGGACTTCTTTGTGGGCTCCGGGACCACCGCAGCTGTCGCCGAGAAACTTGGCCGCAAATGGATCGTCAGCGATCTCGGAAAGTTTGCCGTACACACAACGCGTAAGCGGATGATTGGTGTGCAACGAGGATTGAAAGCCGAAGGCAAGGACTACCGCGCCTTCGAAATTCTCAATCTGGGGCGTTATGAGCGCCAACACTATGTTGGTGTGAACCCGAATTTACGCGAGGAGCAGCGTCAGAAGCAGCTGGAGGAAAAGGAAACTGCCTTTTTGGACCTCATTCTGCATGCCTATCGGGCCGAGCGGACGGACGGTTTCGCCAGTTTCCACGGAAAAAGAGCCGGACGGCTCGTCGCCGTCGGTCCGGTCAACATGCCCGTGTCGCGACTGTTTGTAGAAGAAATCATTCTTGAATGCCGCAAGAAGCATATCACCAAGGTCGATATTCTCGGCTTCGAGTTTGAGATGGGCCTGTTTCCAAATGTGCTGGACGACGCCCGGACCAAAGGCATCGATATTTCCCCGAAATACATACCGGCGGATGTTTTTGATAAGCGAGCGGTCGAGAAGAATCAGGTCGTGTTCCATGACGTGTCTTTCATTGAAGTGAGACCGCACGTTAAAGGTGGCAGCATCGCTGTCGAACTGACAGATTTTTCGGTGTTCTATTCCCAGGATTCCATCGCCAACGCCGAAGCCACCCTCAAAGACAAGGGCAGCAAGATCGTCGTCGAGAAGGGCCAAATTATCAAAGTCAGTAAGGATAAGAACGGCATTGTCAGCCGTGAAATGCTCACGCAGAACTGGACCGATTGGATTGATTATTGGTCCGTGGACTTCGATTTTGAGAACAAGCGGGAGATCATCCGCACTCAGAATCCCGATACCGGGGATTGGGAAGAATCATGGACCGGCGACTATATTTTTGAAAACGAGTGGCAGTCCTTCCGCACCAAAAAGGACCGAAAGTTGGAGCTGACTAGTGTTTTCCACGAGTGCCCGCCGGGACGGCGGAAGATCGCGGTTAAGGTCGTGGACATCTTTGGCAATGACACCATGACGATTGCCGAAGTAGCGGTGGGAGCGCAAAAGTAATGGCATTGCATCCAGGCTTTCCCAACGATCCGCACACCGTTCTCGACCCTTCGATCCGATGGTTTCCGGCCGACGAGGCAATGCGCGAAACCAGCATGGACAAGCTTATGCCGCCGCTCGTGGCGGCGCTGCGCCAGAAGGTGAAAGACTTCCGTGACGGCGGTTATGTCGGCGCGACCGATACCAGCCGGAGCCTGCTCAATTGGTGGTTCAATACGCCCCACCTAATCCCCCAGACTGACGGCAACATGACTGAGTTTCAGTATTTCTTCGCACAGAGGGAATCCCTGGAAACCATTATCTATCTTTATGATGTTGTCGGCGTGAACGACAAATTCGACCTAATGCGCTTCGACAGTAGCGGGGCCGTTTCCGCCAACATGTTCGATGAAACATGGCGTCGTTTCGTTGTGAAAATGGCGACAGGGGCGGGGAAAACCAAGGTGCTTAGTCTGGCCCTGGCATGGAGCTTCTACCACAAGCTCTACGAGCCCGACTCCCGGCTGGCCCGCAACTTCCTTGTGATTGCACCTAACATCATCGTGCTGGACCGCATCTATAAGGACTTCCAGGGACTGCGGTTGTTTTTCGACGACCCGGTTATCCCCGATAACGGCTTTGATGGCCGTAACTGGCGCGATGATTTCCAGTTGACGCTGCATGTGCAGGACGAGGTGCGTATCACGCATCCGACCGGCAACATCTTTCTCACCAACATTCACCGGGTTTATGGAGGCGAGGACATCCCTGCATCGCCAGAAGACGACAACTCGATGGATTATTTCCTTGGCACCCGACCGACCGGCGCGACGACGGATTCCCAGGTGGACCTCGGTATGATCGTCCGTGACATCGATGAACTGATGGTGCTCAACGACGAGGCCCATCACATTCACGACTCGCGGCTCGCATGGTTCAAGTCGATTGAGGACATCCACAACCGACTGTTGCAAAAAGGGTCTGCCCTATCGCTACAAGTAGACGTGACGGCGACCCCGAAGCACAACAACGGCGCGATCTTCGTGCAGACCGTGGCCGATTATCCGCTAGTCGAAGCCATTTCGCAGAATGTCGTGAAGCATCCCGTGCTGCCAGACGCTGCCAGCCGAGCCAAGTTGTCCGAGCGACAGAGCGCCAAATACACCGAGAAACACGCTGACTATATTGACCTCGGGGTGATCGAATGGCGCAAGGCCTATGCCGAACACGAGAAGGTGGGCAAGAAAGCCATCCTGTTCATCATGACTGACGACACGCGCAACTGCGATGATGTTGCGGACTATCTTGAAGGCAACTACGCCGATCTCAAAGGCGCAGTGCTAGTCATTCACACCAAAGCCAACGGCGAAATCTCCGAATCCACCTCAGGCAAGGCCAAGGAAGAACTGGAAAAGCTCAGGAAGCAGGCGAACGAGATCGATGACGCCGCCAGCCCCTACAAGGCCATTGTATCGGTCCTGATGCTGAAAGAGGGGTGGGACGTACGGAATGTGACTACCATTGTCGGACTACGGGCCTATACCTCGAAGAGCAACATTCTCCCCGAACAGACGCTGGGGCGTGGCCTCCGCAAGATGTATCCTGGTGGCATCGAAGAGTATGTCAGTGTTGTTGGCACCGACGCCTTTATGGAGTTTGTCGAGTCCATCCAAGCCGAGGGCGTCGAGCTTGAGCGCCAGGCGATGGGCCAGGGGACGAAGCCGAAGACCCCCCTCGTGATAGAGGTGGAGAAAGACAACGAGAAGAAGGACATAGATGCCCTAGATATCGAGATTCCGGTGATGACCCCACGGAGCTACCGCGAGTACAAGTCACTGGGCGACCTTGATATAACGGCCTTTGCCCATCAGCGCGTTCCTTACCGAACTTTCAGCGAGGAGCAACAGCGCGAGATTGTGTTCAAGGACATCACGACTGGCGCGATAACGCACACCACCATACTCGACACGGCAGGAATTGCCGATTACCGCAGCGTCCTGGGGTATTTCGCCCAGACCGTCATGAAGGAATTGCGGCTGATCAGCGGCTACGACATTCTTTACGGGAAAATCAAAGCCTTCGTGCAGTCGGAATTGTTTGACTGCGAAGTTGACCTCGACAGCGCCAACACCTTGCGGAATCTATCCGAATTGTCCGCGACGAAAACGCTTATCGAAAATTTCAAGAAAGCCATCAACGCCCTAACGGTAAAGGACAAGGGCGACGCGGAAATCCGCGACACTATTAAGCTGCGGCAGACCCGGCCCTTCGTGACAAAGGAGCAGGGCTATCTAGTGCCGAAGAAAAGCGTCTTCAACCGGATTATTGGCGACAGCCATCTTGAACTAATTTTTGCCAGTTTCCTTGAGTCCTGCTCCGATGTGGTTGCTTATGGAAAGAACTACCTCGCAGTGCATTTTAAGATTGATTACGTCAACGCCGAAGGGAATATCTCCAACTACTATCCCGACTTTCTGGTGAAGCTACCTGACAAGCGGACTGTGATCGTTGAAACCAAGGGTCTTGAGGACTCAGACGTACCGCTGAAGATGGAGCGTCTGAAGCAATGGTGCGAGGATATCAATCGGGTGCAGGCCGACGTAACCTATGATTTTGTTTACGTTGACCAGGAAAGCTTTGAAAAATACAGTCCGAAGTCATTTTCGGAGCTTGTTGAGAATTTCACACAATACAAGGTGTGACCATCGTTATCGCGAACCGCAGCACAATTGCGGTTCGTTTTGAATTTCACGGCAGGAGGGACAGAAGCGGCAACATACCGGACGGCGCTCTACACGTTTTTGGAGGAGCGGTTATTGTTAGCAGAAATTTTCAGTTTCTTCCTCTTACCCTTCTGTGGGGGAGCAGATATCGATGCCGAAACACCTTGCAAAAACCCATTCAATTTCTTTACTGCGTCTGCCAATTCTTCACTTTGAAGGTCAATGCCACGCGCGTACAGAAGGGCGGAATTTAGTTTAGTTTTTTCAATCTCTGCTTTTTTCAAGGCGCTTCGCAGGCTGACGATTTGGTGCTCCACTTGCTGCGCCGCTTTTGCTGTCTTGTCGATCAATTGTTTAGCGCGGGATCGAAGTCGCTTTACTTCAGATTCTCGCTTTTCAGCGCTGCGCTGCTCTTTGGTTTTTGTCTGAAACTCGATGACTTTCTTTTTTCTGGGCCGTATCGAACGAAAATCACATATACTTCCGGGCTTTGCTTCTCCTGGCTCATCAGCTCCCTCGACGGTCTTACGTCGACGACCTGGCCCCCCTTTGTGGCTGAAGAAGCCACTGCCTGCATGTACAATGGTGCCGCCCCCGTTATAACTGTTCTTTCCCATTGCTTCCTCTCCTGACACTTCTTAAGGCTGCAACATACTCATCGTTGTCGGTCTACCGTCGCAGGTCTCGCCGCGTTTCGGTACCTTGATAGCGCCCTCAACGTTCCGGCGCAGGAATCGCCGGGGCGTCTAAGGTTACGCGATGGTTGCTAGAAACACGTTAGCCGCCTCAAAACCTCAGATATGAAGGCTCATTGCCAAATAATCCCGTATTTCGAAGAGGTTCACTGCGTGCTTGGCAGCGTCTTCAGGGTGGATGTAAATCACCAGTCGGTTGCTGAAAACACGCTCGGCGGAGGCGTCCGCGAACGACTGAGCAAGTCTCTCAATCATCTTCGTCCGGGAAAGTTGGATACGGCCGCGCCCCGTGCCGATGATTGGCATTGCCACATCCGCAAGTTCTCCGCGTTCGGCGATATAGACCCAAAGTGCTTCCACCGCTTCGTCGACCATCCGAACTGAAGAACGGGCGTTTCCATCCTCATTCAACTCGGACATTGCGATGAAGAAAAATGTCTTTCCATGCGCTTGAATTTTGGCAATTGTCCCTGTCGGATAGCGCTTCTTTTTGCCACGTCCCGAGGGGTGATCGATTGCCTCGACGCCCTGAAGTGATTCAGCGATTTGCCTATCCATCTCGGCAGTGTTGCTGTTGAAGTAGCGAAAGGCCAATTGTCCTTGGAGGCTGTCTGGAGAAATAAGCCCGCTGGCTATATCCGTATCGAAGGTGGTATTTGTGCTTATGACAACATTGGAACACTTTGTGTCCAGCAAGTCTCCTATAGCCACATCATAGGAAAAGTCTCGTTTGGGGATTTTGTAAGATATTCTCGAAACAGGCCGCCTCGTTCCAAGCGTAATTGATGCTGATGCCGCAAGGATGGCAAAAATCGTGTACTTGCTGTACTTATCTTTGGTGTACATACTAAAAAAATCAAGCATTTCGATGGCGAGATATATAGCGCCAGCGATAGAAAAGATGCTTACCAATGCACCTCTTGAGAACAGCGAATAGCGCCAAAATGATAATGTCAAAATGGATTTCCAAAAGTAGCGCATTATTACAGGCCCATATTTTTGTAAGTTTGTTCTGTATAGTAGTAAGGGCCTGACTTTCCTTCCTTTTTATACGCGTAATGGTCATCTGGCCAATTCTTCATGCCGTACTCCACGATTTTCAGGCCAAATGGAACATAAATTGCCAGTTCGTTGCGGATTTTCGGAGGACATAGATCATCCTGTGCCCGACTGCCATTTAGGTTTACGCCGATGATTGGTAGGTTTAGTCGCAGAGCAACCTCCATTTCCCATTTCACGAATTTTGTCAGATAGCGGGTGTTGTTACCAATGAGCACCACGAGAAGCTTAGAGTTCGCAAATCGCTCTCGCAGTTGCTTCTTAATGCTCTCCTCCTGGCTGCTATCCCTTGCAGAATTTAAGTCGTGGGCGTTGTAAAAATTGAAACTAAAGTTCGGGTTCTCCGCCCAAGCGGTCATCAGGCGATAGTATTTCATATCGTTATCGCCGTCGAAGCAGATATACGTCTTGTTGCGGTATGCCATGTCAACAAACTCCGATGCCCGAATCAGATGATATTCTCGGCAATTTAATCGCGAGGATCGCGGTGCGGACAACCTGCTCGACTGTTTTCCCCAGGTGCGTTTCAACTGCACCCGTGCGCAACGCTCGTGGGTAGTTGGTGCAGCGGACCTGCGCAACGTTGTTCACCCGAGCAAATGCATTTATTCATGACAGGGGCTTACGTGAGAGCTTCGCACGAAGATCAAATCTGCCTCCTCCTTGATCGCCACAAAGGCGTGCGTTGCGCCGCTAGCCTTCATAATTGCTCTCGGCGGACGCGGGCATGATTGGCGTGTTGAGCTCCGGACAGGCCATTGGCGGTAAAAATACCGGGACCGCACATTCGACCCAAACGCAAAGGAAATCAGGCAGCTTCCTCCGCTGCTAGCGCGGCGACATCCGCAATGCTGATGTGGCCTTCGTCCATCCAATTGACGACGAGGAAGCGGACAGGCTTTTCCGGGTATCGTTCCGTGAGTAAGTCGGCGTATGCCGTGAGTTGAGGCAGATACCCTCCAAACCGCAAATTGGGATCGGGGCAGGGACCAGTCTTGTGATCCACGATTATGAGCGCGTCGTCGCTCTCCGCCAGCAGGTCAATGATGGCGTTGGTTTCCGAGCCATCGTCGGCGCGGAGCTGAAGCGGTACCTCGAAGCTCAATTGATGGAAACCCAGACCGCCGAGCCAGGCCCGCAAAGCGCTTGCCTGGCCCTCTATGGCTTTGATCGTATCGTCGGAAAGACCAGTCGCAGCCGGGAGCCGTGCAGAAAATTCGGGCCGCTCGGCAAGAACCCGAAAGGCGAGGTGATAGGCGGTACCGCGTTCCGTGGCCGAACCGAATTTTTGCTTCGGGACCGGCACACCGAGGTCGATATGGGTGAGTGCTGGCCCAAGCCGACCATCCGGGGCAGCGAGACTTGAGGGGCTACTGCGCCATGGCGTTCGCGCAACCAATTCGGAAGTCTCGTCAACGCCCCATACCTTGTGAACGCCAGAATCCGCCGATGCATCGGGATAGACGTACTCAGTATCCTTGGGGATCGTACGGCAGAGCGCCGGAACTTGTTGCCCGCATGCCGTAACCGTGCCTGATCCGAGGCCGAGTTGCGTCCGGCGGCGGAGAAGGTCTGCCATGGTCTCGGGACGTTTGTCGGGGCTTCCCTCCTTTAGCGGCAAAGCCAGAACCAGACGATCACGGGCGCGCGTCAGCGCAACGTAAAGTGCGCGGGCGGCCTCACGTTCATCCTGTTCGACGCGTCTATCGGCAAAGACGATTTGCGCCTCGGGACAGTCGAAGGATGGAAACCAACTCAGCCCGGCAGAATCCAAGACGTTGTCGAAGTTGCCGAACGATGTGAACTCCGCGCGCATCGTATTGCCGCGTTCCGGGAACGAGAAATCCATGCCGCCGACAATGGTGATTGGCCACTCACGCCCCTTGGAGGCATGCCAGGTGGAGACTTCGATGCCTTCGACCTCCCAACCCTCACGGTCAGGCCGATAGTCAAGGCCCCGTTCGGCCTGGTCGGCAAGCCAGCCGAGGAAGGATTGAAGAGAGTTTCCATGGAAACCCACGGCTTCACGCAAGCTTGTCTCAGCGCTGTCGAAAGCACTTGCCTCCGCAAAAAGGCGACCGAGATCAGCTTCCGCAGCCGCTCTGTCGGGTAACGTCGAAATCCACTCTTCAATACCTGCTATCTGCAACACACGGGGGAGCGCGGCGGAGGCGGTTAGATGGCGAGCCTCCTCTGCGAATTCCGCGAGGGCGCGGACACGGTCGAATTGAATGAGGTTGTCGTCGATCGCCGCAGCCAGCGAAGCATCCAGAGACATGCGGTCCGGCCCCAGTGACAAAAGGAGCAGCGCTGCCAACCGGTCGGTTGGGTCGGCCACGAGAGCCAGTGCGGCGCGCGCAACCTGGATGATCTGCGACAGGAACCAGCCGTCCTCGGCAAGACGAACCGGAAGCCCGAAGTCACGCAGCGATGTTGCGACCCTTCGGGCATCGATACCCGAATAGACCAAAATCGCGATGTCCGCTGGGCGAGCCTGACGAGTTTCCTGCGTGCTCTTATCAATGATGAGGATCTTTTGGTCGGTGAGATCGCGGGCATGAGCGGCAATCCCTTCGAAAACTTTCGCCTTGCTCCCATCGAATTCGATAAATTCGAGTGCTGTCTCGCCGCTCTTGGGCCGCATCGACTTGAGCGCGTCGTAGCCGCTCGGGAAGAGCGCCGGCCCGATCGCGTTGACGAACGTCATGATCCTCGGGTCGGAGCGCCAATTCTGGGTCAGCGGGTCGACACTCGCTGGGTGTGCAGCGTCGAGTGCTTCAGACAGACGCGGGTCGGCGCCCTGGAAGCCCATGATCGCCTGTTTGCGGTCGCCGACGATCAACGCGCGTGGGGCGCGGGCGGCAAGTCGCCACAGCATCGCGAACTGCACGGGATTTGTATCCTGGAATTCATCGATGACGACGCAGTCGATCTCGGCCAACGCTGCATCGAGAATGTCCGAACGCGTGCGTAGCAGGACTTCAGTTTCGACGATCATGTCGGCGTAGTCGATCAATCCCCTGGCGCGCTTTTCGTTCTCATAAGCGCTCATGATCTCCTGTGCGCCGTGGACCAAAGCCGTCAAATGCCTCTCGGCATCCATGAGCGGCCCCGGATGGTAGCGGAGCTCGTCGGCGGCTGCGACGACGGCACTGGCGAGCGGGTCGTAGCCCTCGGGCGCTTTGGTTTTGCTGTTCGACAGCCGCAGCTTGCGAAGTCTTTGCCACAACGCCCAATCGCTGCCGAGGGCGTCCGTTCGCGAGGCGCGGCGGAGCGCCTCGAAATCCTTGTCGAAGGCTTCTCGCGCCGTCTTGGCGGAAACGGTATCGGCGATGCTTTCGGGAAACGAAGTGAGCAGGGCATTGACCGCACGAGACAAGGCCATTTCGAGCCGTGCTGAGTCCTTCGTGGTGCCGTAGGTCGCACGCAGGTCGGCGATGGCCGGGTCAATGATCTCTGAGGCGGCTCCGCGCTGACCCAGCGAGCGCAGCAGATCAATGGTTTGCATGACCTTTTTGCGCAGCTGTTCTTCGCCAGTGGCGTCCGTATTGCGATCCCACACATAGCCAAAGCGCGGAAGCGCGTTTAGGATTAGAGCGAGGGCAGGAGCGCGACCGATCTGCTGGCGGATGAGCAGATCTCGCTCTGAGTCCGATAACAGCCGGCTTGCAGGAGAGCGGTTCGCGGCAAAAGTATGCTCCGTCAGCAGCCGGAGACCAAGGGCGTGGATCGTGCCGACATAGGCGCCGTCAATTGCCAGAGCCTCGTCGATGCGCCCCCTGGCCAACAGGGCACCCCTGATACGTGTACGCAGATCGGAGGCCGCGGCTTCGGTGAATGTGACCGCGAGGATACGATCTGCCGACACCTCGCCCGAGACAACAAGATCTGCGAGCGTGGTCTCGATGCGGTATGTCTTGCCTGAGCCTGCGCCGGCCGGAACGAGCGTGATGTGGTCAGACATTAGCGTCCTCCTGGCTTGGGTCGGGGAGAAGGAAAGCGGCTACAAGCGGATTGTCGAGCGCATAGGGTTTGATGCCGAGACCTGTTTCAAACTTCTGGCTATCCGACACGAGGTTGAGTGCAAGCCGCCCCTTCGAAAGAGTCTTGATGTGCCCAGACACGATTTCGTTGGCCGTCGATCCGATTTGACCGTTGACGGTGACTACGCCCTTCAGTCCTTTGCCTTCAGGTCCGGTGACGACCCGACCATCAAGCGTGCAGTGGTAAGCAGTGACGATGCGATCTGAGGTGACCTGGGCAAACTCTGGTGTTGTTGGGATCATGCGACGGTAGAGCTCGACCTGGAGATCTGCCGCCGCTTCCATTCGCTTGCGGCGTGAGGAAGAGCTCGAGCGCTTGTGATCCACGACCATTATGCGGTCATCCGCCAGTTCAAGCAGGCAATCTGCGCGACCGTTGATGGAAAGGTGATGATAGGCGCCGGAAAGCAGGGTTTCGACACGGCGGACCCGGGCACCGTTGTCAATCAGGAAGCGACCCCAATTAAGTGCTGCCTCGAGCGTCTCTCGGGCAAGATTGGTACGCTCGCTAACCCAATTGTCACCAACGAGCCAGGGAGCCGATTGGGTGATCGCGGTCTCGAAGGCGGCTGGAAATGCCACGCGGATTGCCGTTTCGTCTAAGCCACTAGCGCCTTCGGGGAAGAGCGTTTCCAAAGTGCTGTGGACGAGTTTGCCCAGCGTTAAGACGTCAAGTAACTCCGGAGCCCATGTGCGGTCCTCCGCACCAATTTCGCCGAGGAGCCATGCCAGCGGCGAAACCAGCATCGTCTCTAGCCGAGAGGGCGACTGCGGCTTGGTCGCACCGTCCGCAGCCTTGCCTAAAGCGAAAGGATCGCCCGGAATGCCGATTTCGGACCCTTCGGGCAAAACGGGGCGCGTGTTTTCTTCGTCCCAGTGGGCATCGGACGTAATTGCGCCGCCGTGAGTTTGCGAAGACTGAGCGTGGTCGACTGCGTCGGCAATGAGGGCTTCAGCGTCGTTCGCCCCGAGCGCGCGTGCTATCAGCGAGAGCCCGGTTGTCGGGGCAAGTTGCTTGCCTTCAAGATCACGGGCCGACGCGGTAAGTGTGATGCCGTCGGTAGCTACACCAAGCTGGCGGCGAAACAGTTCGAGACGCCGGGCAAGAGTCTGACGGCGCGACGGGAGCTTGAGGTTAGTCGCCCCCTCAATCATCACGATTTCGCTTTCCGTGAAAAATGGGTTTGCGGCGACCGGGCGAGGCCAATAGGTTCCGGCAGCTCCCGCAACGATGAGGTGTCGGACCGAGCGCCATGGCAGGGCCGTTTCGCTGAAAACCGAAACGCCTTCGACGAACCGACCCTCCTCGTCAGGAGTGAGAGCGGCAGGAGCGACGACTCGCGCGAGAGAGCTCCAATCGATGTATTCGCCTCTAAGGAGCGGCCGCAGCGCGTTGATCCGTGGCATCAATTGCGCGGGATCAAACAGTTCGTTTGCGATCGAGCAGAGTCTGGCGATGAGTTGCCCCGGTGTGGAAACGGGCCGTAACTCGTCGAAGATCTTTGCGCCCAGTCCATTGTACGCGCGCGCCGCCCTGGACCAGCCGTTCTCGATGTACTCGCTCGCAAAATCGCGGCCAGCGTCAGCGGGCCACTGTGTCAGCGGGGAGATGCAAATGCTTGCTAGTGCCATGCGCGGAGCGGGGCCGCGCATAATTGCGAGAAGATTGGTTAGAAACTCACCGGCATGGTCACGCAAGGATAGCGGGGCTGCCATACCGGAAAGCTGAAGCCCGACGCGGGTAAAGGCCGGCTCGATTGCCAGCTGGTACGCCGGGTCATCGGGCACGAGCAGGCCGATGTCCTGTGCTCGATAGCCCTGCCTGATCAGTGCCTGTGCCCGGGCCGCTGCGAAGGCGATTTCCTCGCGCGGATCTCGCAAACCGAAGACCTGCAGGGTATCGTCAGGCGCGACCGGGGGACTCGTGGCGAGGAGGTGTTGTTGGACATGGCCCAACGCCCCATCTGCTAGCGTGGGGTTCGCTGGCCCGGGAACCGTGCCGAAAAGCATTGAGAGGTGCTCGCGCAACGCCGATTCGGCGCGTGACTCAAAGGGGCAGGGGCCGCCAATGATCGGCAGCGACTCCAAAGCATCGTCAATTGAACAGCCAAGAACGTGCCGCGCTATATGGAGGTCCTCTGGCAGTGCATCGCCCATCCGCTCCCAGAGTGATTTCAGGGCAGCGAGATGTTGGCGCGCACGACCGTCGGGAAGATTGGATAAATTGATGGCTTCGACGGACAGCCCGGATGTCGCGAGAGCCAGCTGTCTCAGCGCAGCGGCGATGTGCTGGCTAACCTCGTCGGGATCCACGGCATAGCTGTTGCTCCATGGAGCGTCAAAATCCTGCAAGATGTCCGCGAGTTCATGGGATGCAGCGCGGGGAGCGAGGAATGTTGAGGCGAGGAGGTCCGGGGTGATTGGGCGCTCTGCGCCCGTTGTCGGTGAGCGGGTCTCAAAAGGGGAAAGACGCATCGGAACTCCAGAACGCAATTCTCTTAACTTTCGGATGTTCTAAACTAAGGCGGGTGTCAAAATCTGGCATGCTCAGGGAAAGATCTCTACCGCTCCCCTCCGAACCTCTTCCAATTGCCGTTTTAGCTCTTCGGGCTTCACAACCTCAACGTGAGGACCCCATTGCAAAAGGTGCCACGCCATTTCAACCCAGCCCGACGCTGTGAAACGTACCTCGAACCGACCGTCGGGAAGCTCGGCGGTCGTCTGCTCAGGATGGAACCGCCACTCGCGCGCATGAGATGCGGCAACCGCCGAAAAGCGCCAGACCGTTTCCTGGTGTTCCCCTGGAGCGTGGTACGATCCGAACCCAAGCATGGCGTGCCGAGACAACGAGAAGTCTGGCGGAAGCGAAAACGACTCTGGCAGTACCCTCGGGTCTTCGATCAAATCGACACGAAATCGTCGAAGGTTCCCATCGGTACGCTTGAGATCGTGGGCGACGAGGTAACGCCTCGTACCGACGAGGATGCCGTACGGCTCGACCGTCCGCTGCGTTCCGCGGTAGGTGAAGCTGAGGCGGAACGGGCCGCGCAGGGCCTCGGAGATGACCTCGGACGTCTTATTGTCGAACTTCGCGACGGGACCCGGACGAGCCAGCAAGCCATGTGCCGCAATAAGCGCCTCTGCGTCGGCCTCCGTTCTCAGCGCGGTGCGTTCCGGCAACGCGGCGAGGAGGCGGTCTCGCAGTGATTCAAGGATGGAGGCGGTGTCCCTATCGCCCGAGCCAGTGAACTGGGCGATCGCGAGATCAAGTGCGGCGAGCTCGCGGTCGCCTTTCAGAGCCAGAGTAGCAAGTGTTGTGTCGCGGATCCGCCATCGGCTTCGTCGCTCGTGGTCGACCGTGACGTGAACAGCGTGCGGAAATGCCGCCTCCAACGCAGCGGTCATCCGTTGCGCCGTCCGATGCGAGACGTCAAAGCGGTCACGGATCTGTTCAAGGGTGACGCCTTCATGGCTGGCGCGTGCCATTTCGGTAAGCTCAAGCAGGAC
>WFLX010221982.1_pt1 | contig 25555 bp, 20 predicted proteins | sample 4967041 | NCBI WGS metagenome assembly WFLX01 (sample SAMN12857096, study PRJNA449069) | gut metagenome | isolation source: stool from male and female vole | host: Microtus ochrogaster | place: USA:Florida | collected 2017
ATTACTGATGACCCGATAGATGCAGTTGTTGTATCGGCTATCAATTATTTTGTTGATGTGAAGCGAAAACTTCATGGATATACAAGAAAGGATATTGTTTCAATCGAAGATGTTGTTTCAGATTTATATGATATGATTGTAGAACAGGAATATAATGAGGGGCAGGAGAATAACTGATAAACGGATGCAGGGGAGTGGTAAGAGGATTATGTCTTTGGGAAAAGTGAGTATTATTGTTCCAGTGTATAACACGGAAAAATATTTGCAACGTTGCCTGTCAAGTATTCAAAATCAAAGCTATAAAAATATAGAAATCATTTGTATAGATGATGGGTCAACAGATGGGAGCGGAGAGATTTTAGATAAATTAGCAGCAGTTGATGATAGATTGGTTGTGATTCATCAGGAGAATATGGGAGTTGCGAAAGCAAGAAATGTAGGATTGCAAGCTGCTACTGGAGATTATATAGGATTTGTGGATTCCGATGATTACATTTGTAAAGGAATGTATCATGAGATGATAGGAAAGTTGGAAACAGAAAATGCAGATATAGTAACGTGTGGATTTTATTTTGATGATGGCATGCGAAGATGGCGTGCAGAAAATCTGGGTGATGTGCCAAAGAGCGTAGTTCCCATCAGGGATTTTTTACCATATATTTATGAAAGGGATAAATATAGAGGGGTTGCGGGTTATATGTGGACCAGACTATTTAGGCGAGAGCTTATTTTTGACGAGAAAAATAAGCTGAGGGTTAGTTGCCCGCATTTACATACAGGCGAAGATATTGTATTTGTCGCAAAGGTTAATATGCTTGCCAAAACCATTCTTTATATTGACAAACCATTATATTGTTATTTTCAAAGGGACGATTCTATCGGACATACCAATCAAAGACAGTTGGAGGAGCTGGCATGGGTCAATGCTTATGAAATAATTATCAGGGACTATTCTGAGGCAGGCATAGAGCAAGGGGTTATTAATCTGATAAAAAGAATGCACGTTTATAGGTGTGGAAAAATTTTAGAAATTGCCCTGCAAAATAAGGATCAGGAAAAAATCACCTTATTGTGTAAAAAAATAAGAGAAAATCTTCAGGTATATAGAGAGACTAATTTGAAACATTTAGAACGAGTGAGATGGATTGAAGGTTTGTTACATGAAAATGGAACGGAGCAATAAATGGGAGAAAAGTTATGAAGCTATGTAATTGCAGCCTGAGTAAATGCACTTTGAGGTTGAAGAGTAAAAAACTTATATTGTTCGGAATAGGCAGTTATTACAAATATTATGTACAGGAGCATTTTCCTTTGGAATTAGTTGATAATATTGCATATGTTGTTGATAACCATTCTCCTGTTAATGAAATTGAATTTCAGGGAAAAAGACTGGAGGTGCGGGGAATGGAAGCGCTGAAGGAAGAAAAAGAGTGTTCTGTCATAATCACCAGTTCAAGCTATATGTGGGATATGTATTCAGACTTAGACTCGTTGGGATTAAGTGACGATGTTGACTGTTACTTTTTCCCGCTTGTGCTGGCTACATCATATAAACAGCAGGAGCAAGGTGATAAAGAAGTGGTTTTTGATACTTCCAGACCAAACAAAATAGAAAAAATCATTCATTCCTTTTGGTTTAGCGGGGATGAAAAGCCGGCAGAATATCAGCAGTGTATTGACAGCTGGAAAAACATATGCCCTGAATACCAGATAAAAGAATGGAATATGGATAATTATGATTGGGAAAAACATCCTTTTGTGGCTTCGGCAATCAAGGCTAAAAAATGGGCATTTGCAAGTGATTATGCAAGGCTGGATGTGCTTTATCATCAGGGCGGCATTTATATGGATATGGATGTGGAAATCGTAAAACCGTTAGACCGGATTTTGGGGAACCGGGCATTTTTTACATTTGATGCGAATCATGATATTGATTTGGGAATTTGTGCATCAGAAGCTGGAAATCCTTTGCTTCTTGAGCTGATGCAGATTTATGACGGAATTGAATTTGAAGGAAGCGATGCCGGCATGGTTTTTTTGTGCCAGCCCCGCCTGATACGTTCTGTCTTAAAAAAGAAAGGACTGCATTTAAATGGGGAATTACAGGTTATTGACGGGAATGTATTTTTGCCGAGAAAGTACTTGACTCCGAAAGATTTTTTGGTTTATGAGCTGGGAGCGTTTTGTGAAGATACTATGACAATCCATCACTTTAATGCTGGGTGGAAACCGGATGGATTTAGAGAGAAGAGAATTGATAATAACAGGAAATTATTTGAGAAGATGCGGAACATGGCTGCTGAAAATAAAGAGGGAAGCATATGCATTTAAAAGTATCAATAGCCTATATTACAGATAGGGCATTTTTTTATAATACCGCAGTTTCTATCGTTTCTTTAAAGGAAAATAAGAATGCACAGTCCAGATATGATGTTTATTTAGTGGTGGTNNATGTAGAAAAGGAATTNTGGNAGANNCTTTATGNCNTNAATGATGACAATTTTNAGATACANGTTATTCCAAAGGAAAATTCGCATCAAGAGTTTCAAAAAGAAGATTTTCCAGTCACGAGCACAGCCCTCATTAAATTTGAGCTTCCAACCGTGCTGGAGAATNTGGACAAGGTTCTTTACCNGGANGGGGANATGTTAATTCAGGAAGACTTAACCGATCTGTATGCAACAAAGTTAGGAGAAAATTATGTGGGCGCAGTTGTGGACATCTTGGCAATGGAGCAGATTCCTTCCGCACTTGTGAAGCTGCATTGTGAATATCCTCTTTATTTTAATTCTGGTATGATGCTCATGAATTTGAGTGCCATGCGGGATGATAATATTCCGGTACAACTTTTAAAATACAAAAAAGAAGGCATCAATTTTTTTATGGATCAGGATGCCCTGAATGTAGTTTTGGGAGAAAAAGCAATTTTTCTGCCAATTCGTTATAATTATATGGTGACAATAGAGGAGGCTCATNTTGGCAGTGAAATTTTNGNNAAANANNATNTGNATTTTAACAGNANTNCACNNNANAGGGAACAATCAGCAGCAATTCTCCATCTGACAGGAGTGCAGAAGCCTTGGAAATATAAAATGCCATATCTGACGGATTTGTTTTTGTCTTATTATGAGAAATCTCCGTATGCGGACTTGGATGTTTTTAATCCTCAGGAGGAGTATCAGGTAAGACAATATGCTTTCCCGTTTGATAAAGTACGGGAGAAGACGAAAATCGCGCTATACGGGGCAGGGAATATCGGAAAACAGTATTATGAACAGTTAAAGAGGGATGGCTCTCATCAGGTTGTTTTATGGGTAGATGAGAATTATCAGNAATTTGAAAATACATCATATGATATTAAGTCTCCTGAGTATCTGACAGAAAGTTTGCTTGAAGTAATCGTAATAGCAATTAAGAATCAGGATATTGTACTGCAGGTTTTTGAGAGACTGGAGAGAATGGGAATTGACCGTGATAAAATTGTATGGTCGATTAAATGGTTTTCTGACTGACTCGAAGATATCAGATCGAAAATTATCATGATAATGGAGAAATGCAGATGAAACATTTAAGTTATTTGTTAAAAAAGCTAGTGAATGCGGCAGTTATAGTTGTATTAATGTATATNTCCGCGAAANCAATTGGAAAAAATAAAGACAAGAAANTATGTAGACTTCAGCAGTCAGAATATATGTTAGATATGATAGAAAAGGGAATAAAGTTTACAGATATATTGCCAATTGAGAGAGGGAGTAGGATTGCCGTTTATGGAAATGGGAAGATAGGAAAAAATGTAATAAGAGAGCTTTTAAAAGAAGAAGTTAATGTGTGCTGCATTATAGATAGAATATCGTGTACCAGTGTCTTTGAAAATATTCCTGTTTTTAGTCCGGATGATAACCTGCCGTTAATGGACATTGTATTGGTGACTGTTGTNGATGAGTATGACNGTATNCAGCANAAACTTTCAGGCAAGTTAGACTGCCCGATTATCANTCTTNCAGAGGTGTGGAGAAAGTGTTAGTGAAGAGAGTTGCAATTGTGATATTGAATTATTTGAATTATAAGGATACGAATGAATGTATTGAGAGCATTGAAAAGATGGATTATTCGCTATGTGGAATTGTAGTTGTGGANAATGGTTCTGATAATGATTCAATAAAGAAAATAAGCAAGACCTGTAAGGGGAAAAATCAGATACATATTTTGCAGACTCATAAAAACTTAGGATATGCAAAAGGAAATAATGTTGGAATACATTATGCACGAAAGCGGTTAAAAGCAGATTATGTGTTAGTAGTAAATAATGATACTCTTTTTATACAGAAGGATTATATTGATAAGTTGGTTAATTCCCATCAAAAGAGCGTGGCAGTCATTGGAAGCAAGGTTCTTTTAGAAGAAGGAATCCAATATCAATACAAAGAAAATTTTTCTCTTAGGGATAATTTAAGCATTTATATGAATCATTTTACAAAATTAAGAGGTTGCTGTTTTGATTTTCCACTTGTATCAGATGAGTATAAATATATACTTCATGGTTGTGCATTAATGTTTACTCCGGATTTTTTTCAGTATTATAAAGGTTTTTTTTCAGGAACATTTCTGTATTGTGAAGAGAAAATTTTGTATTTAATGTGCCGGATGAAAGGTTTAAAACAAGCATATGTTGATGATGCAGAGATATTTCATAAGGAAGATCAGTCATCAGAACTGAGTTTTGGAAATAATAATATCACTAAATTGAGATATCTTTTTCAAAGTGAGAAGTATGTAATATGGTGGTTGCTAAAGGAAAGATTCTTTAAATTATTTAAGGATGCTTAGTAAGAATAGTATTTTGTAAAGTGATAGCGCCATTGGAGGGATTAGGATGAACAGTTTTTATAAGGCATTGGAACAGGGCAGGCATATTTCCCGATGTGAATCATGGAATAAACAAACATGGAAACAATTTATGGCAGAATTAGAAGGGAAAAAGGTTTTTGTATACGGCGCAGGGGCATTGCTTGATATGCTTTTAGATAGATATATGAAAAACATTACTATAGAAGCAGTGATAGATACCGATAAGTGGAAGCATAAGATTTGTGTAGCGGATTATAGTTTTTATGCATCTGATAAAAGTTTTACATATCAGTATATTGTTGGAGAAGATATTTTTGAAAAATATAGGAAAGAGGAAATTGCAGTAGTCGTTTCAAGTATAAACTATTATGAAGAAATAGTAGATAGTCTAATGCAAAAAGGTATTTGTAATATTTATATCGCACTTATCATGTGTGCCAATGAAAAGGAAAAAGTTGCTATAGATGATTATTCAGTAGAAAAATATGCAAGAGAAAGCATGGAATTACCGATTGAACACAAAAAGCTTGTGTTTCGCACAATGGGACGATATTGCGGGCACGGTAGAGCAATTGCAGAAGTACTGCTGTCACGGACAAACGACTTGGATATTGTATGGATAGTTGATAATGCAACGGTATTCGTGCCGGAAGGTATTAGGGTTGTGTATCAGAATAATGTTAGGCAATATGTAGAGGAAATGCAGACAGCAGGATTTTGGATTATGGAACATCCGGTTCCGAAAGAGTTGATAAAAAGAGAGGACCAGTGTTATATACAAATAAAGCATTGGGCTGCCGTGACATTAAAAAGCTTTGGGAAGACACTTCATGCATTTAGAAAGGAGCAGGTACGGGTAGAGGAATGGGAAAGAAACGGAGAGCTTATGGATTACATATTTGTAGGAAGTCCGTTTGATGAAAAGACGTGCAGGGAAGGATTTGATTTTAAAGGAGAGGCGGTATATGTCGGTTCTCCCCGTTCGGATATTTTGTTTAGGGAAAATGAGATGAAGGAAAAAATATATGGGATATATGGGATAGATCGGATAATTCATACAATACTGTATGCTCCGACCTTTAGAGTTGAAGGGGATAGATATGATGTTTGTAAAGATGTTTTGGAACTGACGAGTATTGATTTCAGCAGTCTAAAACAGGCGGTTGAAAAACGATTTGGAGGGAAATGGGAAATTTTATTGCGGTTGCATCCAACGAGAAATAAACTGCCTAAGGAGTATGAACTGCCACAGTTTGTCCATAATGTAACAGGTTATGATGACAGTGAGGAATTGGTAGCGGCATCTGATATCATGATTACTGATTATTCAAGTATTATGTTTGAGCCGGCTTTTGTGAAAAAAACTGTTTTTTTATACGCACCGGACAGGAAGGAATATATAGATGGAGAGAGAGGGTTGTTGATAGATTATGACAGCTTGCCTTTTGATATAGCTGAAGATAACGAAAAATTGGTACAAAATATTTATAATTTTAGAAAGGAAGAATATGATCGGAGAGTTGATACTTTCATGGAAAAATATGGTGTTCATGAGGACGGTCATGCAAGTGAAAGGGCTGCGGGATTTATTTTGGATTTGGTTAGAGGTAATGAAATGGAAAAAGGAGTATGCAATAGGCTATGTGTAAAATAACAGTAATCATGCCCTCTCTGAATGTAGCATCTTATATATCACAATGTATGGACAGTGTCATCAACCAAACGCTTCAGGATATGGAAATTCTTGCAATTGATGCGGGAAGCACGGACGGCACACTGGAGCTCCTGAGGGAATATGAAAAAAAGGATAACAGAATTAAGGTTGTTCTATCTGAAAAAAGAAGTTATGGCTATCAGATGAATTTGGGAATTTCCATGGCGAGGGGGGAGTACATAGGAATCGTTGAAACGGATGATGTGATAGTTCCGGATATGTTTGAGTGCCTTTACCAAAAAGCTGTGGAGACAGAGGCGGATTATGTGAAGGGCGGCGTGGAAGCTCTTTTTGAGACAAGGGGAGCGGAAAGCATCCGGGTGCCCATGCGAAGAGTTTTTTACGATGATTCTGTGTATGGTATAGTGATTGCGCCTTGTGAATGTCCCAAGTTGTTGATGCAGGATATTTATTTATGGACAGGTATTTATAAGAANANTTTTATAAAAGAGATTCNGCTGAANGAGTNTTTAGNANNAGCATTTCAGNATCAGGGTTTTTTATTACAGACAATTAGTTCGGCACGGAGTGCTGTTTATCTGAAAAAGACAGTATATTTGTATCGGCAGGATAATGCAAATTCCTCGATCTATAATCCGAAGGGATTTTCTTATATTGCAGAGGAATATGCTTATAGTGCAAAGTTCCTGAAGGGAAAGAGCAGAGAGTGGGTCAGTGTATATTACCAGAGAATGTTGGCACAGTGTATTGGAAGATTCCAAATTATGGCAGCTTCCGGAGAATATTGGCAGCAGGCTGATGCACATATAAAGGAGTTGCAAGACAGATTTTTAAGGGCNGTATCAGAGGGAAAGCTACTNGNGGAAGATATGGTGAATAAGGAGCAATGGGAGAAGCTACAGGTATTCTTGCAAAGTTCAAAAGTTTTTTATGATCAGGTTACAGAGGAGCATGAATGTACAAGAAATACATTCTATCGTTTAAGGGATCAGATAAAAAACAAAGAAGTTGTTATTTTTGGTAGCGGCGTATGGGGGCAGTTTTTTTGCGGCTTGTCTCATATGCTTTGCATAGGGCGTATACTGTCCTATTGCGATAATCAAAAAGCCGTTCAAGGCAGGCACTTGAATGGCGTGACTATCATGTCTCCCGAAGAAGCAGTTCGTAAATACCCGGATGCAGTTTTTGTCATTGCAAATAAGAATGTAGCACAGAAAATGGAGACACAGCTGCTGGAGCTTGGAGTTTTAAGAGAGAGGGTCGTTTTTTATACACTAGGGAGAGATTTACAATTATTCAGAATGAACGAAAAATAAAATGCGGCTTCACATTTCTGAAAATGTCTGCCATAACATCGACAAAATCAGATATGTAGTGTATAATCCGTATGAAATAATGCTTTCTATCCCTACTTGAAGGAGTGGTTTTGAAATGATGAGAAGAGCACAGATGCGGCAGGCAGAACAGCTGGTTGAGCAAATGCAGCAGGCGCATGAACAGATCAAAAAGTATATCGATAGGAATGAAATAGAGACTGCGCAAACGCTCCTTGTAGACTGTCAGAACGCAGCTATTTCTATTGGTACGCAGGTCGAGCAGGTGGAGGGGGAGCATCATCCGGTCGTAACACTTCTGGAAGAATACTGCGAGCTGGTCTATCTGATTCATGCCCGTTGCGCAGAGGGAAAGAGGCAGGATTTTGAAAATTTATATACGCAGCTACAGCAGGAGTTGCTTTACATTTCAAACAGTCTGAAAAAGGATATAAGGCAGAGAGTGGAAGCGGTGTTTCTGCCATACAAAGCAAGCATGTGGGACAGTTTAGAGAGTGTGTGGCGAGCAGCGGATGCAGACCCTGACTGTGATACCTATGTGATTCCCATTCCTTATTGTGATAAAAATCCGGATGGGAGCTTTTGCAAAGAGCACTATGAGGCCGACCTTTTCCCGTCAGATGTTCCAATCACCAGATTCGATGCGTTTGATTTTGAAAATCATCATCCGGATATGATTTTTATCCATAATCCTTATGACAAGGCAAATTATGTGACAAGTGTACATCCCTTTTTTTATTCCGATAATCTCAAAAAATATACAGACTGTCTTGTCTACATTCCATATTATGCCACAGCGGGAAGTATGTCGGAGGGGCTGTCGCTCTGTCCTGCATATATCCACGCAGACTACATCGTGATTCAATCGCAAGGATATAGAAAGTTTTTTGATGCGGGGATACCGGATGAAAAGTTTCTGCCTTTAGGATCTCCAAAGTTTGACAGTGTCATACATAAGTGTACGAATCCGCCTGAGCCGCCGACCGAATGGAAGGAGAAAATGGCGGGCAGGAAGGTGTATTTCTATAATACAAGCATTAACGGAATGCTGAGAAATACAGCCCTTTTTTTGAAAAGGATGAAATATGTATTTGATATTTTTAAGGGAAAGGATGACGCTTGCCTTTTATGGCGTCCGCATCCGCTCTTAGACGCCACATTTGCTTCTCTCAGAAACAATCAAAAGGCACAGTATGATGCACTGAAAAAGGAGTTTATAGAGGAGAAAATCGGTATTTTAGATGAGACGGCTGATATAGAAAATACCATAGCGCTGTCGGATGTGTATATCGGTGATCCTTGGACGAGCGTCATCGCACTTTTTGGTGTTGCGGGAAAGCCGCTTTTTACTTTCGATAATGATGAGATCAATACACTGCCACAGAAGGATGATTGGCGCGGGGAATGGATTCTACCACAATTTGACATTTGGGGAAATGACAAATATCTGATTACCAAAAACAATCAGCTGTGGATATCGGAGCACAATGATTACCATTACAGATTTTATATGGATCTGGGATGCGAATATGCTGGTGGAGACTATTATATAAAGGCAGTGGAGATTGGGAATAAGATTTATGTGTTGCCCGGTAATGCCAGACACATTCTGATCATAGAGGATCAAATAATACGCAAGGTAGCTCTGAAAGAGAACGGGACAGCAGCAAAAGGGGCCTTATTTACGAAGTATTACTATAACGAAAAATATATCTTTTTGATGCTGTTTCGTTATCCGTATCTGATTAGATTCGATATTAGGACAGAGAAGCTCTGTTATATTGATGGAATCGGATCGTTCCTGATAAGGGAAAGCGGTGGAAACTGGATTCCAGGCAGCATGGCACCGTATGAAAACTACCTTGTGTTTGCATCGCCACTGGATGGCTTTTTTATCTTTATGGATATGAATACATTAAAGACGAGAACGCTGCATAGTGGAGCGGCATCCGATTTGGGCACATATGAGATCATTCCTGACGGAGACGAGCTGTGGCTGCTGCCGTTTAATGGGATGACAGTCACATGCTGGAATCCCAAAACAGGCAGCGTGACGGAGTATGGTGATATTCCAAAGGAGTTTCGATGCATTAGCTGGCCCTATAATGCATTATGTGAAGAATTACCGTTTGGTAATCTCAGGATATGCAGACAGGAGGGAAAGGAGACAATTGTTTTGTCACCGGCCTGGGGCAACATGTATCTGACTCTCGACAGAAAGACAGGAAAGATGACACCGTGGGAGCAGTCTGTGACATCTGAAATGCGTGGGGAAAACGGATATTTCAGTTCATGGGGGATGGGTGGTTTCCCGGTTACCTATCTGCCGCAGGGATCGGCTGTGCAGCGCATATGGTATATGCCGAAGAGAAGGCTGTATGAGATCGACCTGTGTACGATGGCATGGCGAGAAATAGAGATTGTGATGGATAAAAATGAGTTAATGACTCATGAGGCGGGTTTTGCAAGACAATCAGAGCAAATGCAGTATGGCCTGCGGGAGAGTGCATTCAATTCGCTGAAGGATCTTTTGGAAGATCGGATTACAGGAGAACGATTTGACAGAAGTAAACAGATTGAGGCATTTTCCAGAGTTAATGCCAATACAGACGGAACATGCGGCAGAACTGTCTATGATCTTGTGAAGGAGAAACTGTCATGAAAAATGGAGGAAGCTGAGCATGACAAAAATAATTACATATGGGACATTCGATCTTTTCCATGAAGGACACTATAAGCTCTTGCAGAGGGCAAAGGCGCTGGGGGATTACCTGATTGTTGGTGTCACGACGGAAAAGTATGATATGGAGAGAGGCAAGCTTAATGTTGTGGATTCACTGATTACGCGTATTGAGAATGTCAAAAGGACCGGTTTTGCGGATGAGATTATCATAGAGGAGACATACGGGCAGAAGGTGAGTGATGTCCAGAAGTACCATATAGACATCTTTGCGATTGGTTCGGATTGGACAGGGCGGTTTGACTATATGAACGATTACTGCCGGGTGGTTTATCTGGAGCGGACCAAAAATGTATCAAGTACCATGCTTCGGGAGAAGAACAGAAAGATTCAGAAGATTGGTGTAATCGGGACGGGCAGGATTGCAGAGCGGTTTATGCCGGAGGCGAAGCTGGTCAGCGGTGTCAGTACGCAGGGCGTATATAATCCGCATAAGGAGAGCGCACGGAAGTTTGCCGCTAAATGGGAGATTGATTCTTATGAGGATGTTGAAACATTTTATAAAAATGTGGATGCCGTCTATATTGCATCACCCCATCAGACGCATTACGGCTATGTAAAAGAGGCTCTGGAGCATGGAAAACATGTGTTGTGCGAAAAACCGATGGTATTAAAAAAGCAGCAGGCTCAGGAGTTGTTTGCTTATGCAAAAGAACACCGGTTGGTACTGTTTGAGGGGATTAAAACAGCGTACTGTCCCGGTTTTGAGAAGCTGATGGGAATTGCTGCCAGCGGTATGATCGGAAATATTAGATATATCGACGCCTGCTTTACAAAGCTTGAGGATGAAAAAAGCAGGGAATTGACAGATCAAAGCTATGGTGGGAGTTTTATCGAGCTGGGCAGCTATTGTCTGCTTCCTGTAATCAAGCTGTTTGGAATCGATTACAGTGAATTGCGTTTTGATACGATACATGGTAAAAACGGGCTCGACCTTTTTACAAAGGCTTCCCTGACATTTCCGCGGGGGATTGCGACTACGACCTGCGGGCTAGGAGTTAAGTCTGATGGACGGCTGCTGATCGCTGGAACAAAGGGCTATATTGTGGCGGAGGCACCGTGGTGGAAGACAAGCTACTTTGAGATTCATTATGAGAATGCCGCACGTGTGGAGAAGTATTCAGAGAGATTTCTGGGAGACGGGCTGCGTTACGAGATCAGAGATTTCTTAAATATGATAAACGGGAACGATAAGAGCGATTTTAAGCTGACACGCGGCATATCCATTGCCATGGCGGATATCATGGAACAATTTCTTAAACAGGAAAAACGCCGGGTGGAATAGAGACACGGCGGGACAGAAGGGATATGCATGAATATGAAAGTATGGGCGCACAGGGGATGCAGTCAGAGATATCCTGAAAATACGCTGCTTGCATTTGAAAGAGCGGCACAGATTATGCAGCTTACGGGGATAGAGCTTGACATTCAGCTGACCTCAGATGGCGAGATGGTCGTTATCCACGATGAACGGGTAGACAGGACGACAGATGGAACAGGATATGTCAGAGACTATACCCTGTCACAGATTAAACGACTTTGTATTGATGCCGGAACCGGACGATCACAGTCGATTCCTACGATAGAGGAGACACTTGATCTGTTGCAACCGAGGTTAAAGGCGGGACTTAAGCTGAATATAGAACTGAAAAACAGCATCTGGCCTTATTCAGGGATGGAGGAAAAAATTATAGAGCTCGTACATCGGCGGGGACTGCAGAATGCGGTCATCTATTCCACGTTCTATGCCGGATCGCTTGCAAGACTGCGGGCAATAGATAAAGATGCAGAGCTTGGCATTTTGGATACAAAGGTTTCGGACTGTATGTACAAATTAAAAGGAGGCTGCGGTGCTGTAGCACTGCACCCTTTCTGGCGGGGGATGGATTTAACGGCAGAAGAACTTGCCGGATATACGGTCAGGGCATGGATGACAGGACACCTTTATCCGGAGAAGCCGACAGGGAAAAGACTGGATTTGGCTTCGCTGGAAAGGATGGGAATAACGGACATCATACTGAATGAACCGGAAGTATATTTTTAACTGAAGAAGGAGAGGACAGTATTTCGTGATGGCGATTAAAGCGGAAGAAATTATCAGAGATTTGCCAAAGGGTCTGCTCAGTTGGTATGATTTTAAGGAAGGAGCAGACCTGTTATATGTTACGGCAGACAATAATGACAGTCTGTCCGAGCTGTTAAGAGAGAGGAAGGTGCGGCTGGAATGCGCCTGCATGCAGGAGACGCTTGAGCCGGATTTTCTGCTGCGCAATCAGGGGCGATTTGAGTATATTGTGGCGGTGCAGGTACTGTCGCAAAGCGCTGACCCTGTCTGCACCCTACAGGTATGGCACAGGCTTCTGTTACCGCAGGGGCTTTTATTACTGGGTATGGAAAATCGTCTGGGAATTCGTTATTTTTGTGGAGACAGAGATCCTTATACAGGCAGAAATTTTGATGGAATCGAACATTATAGAAGAGCAGGAGCAGGTGGCGCACAGCGTTTAGAAGGGCGCAACTATTCGGAGGCAGAGCTTTCGGATATGCTTTTGCAGGCGTTTTTTTTAAACAGGCGCTTTTATTCTGTATTCCCGGGGCTTGATCAACCACAGCTCATTTATTCACAGGATTATCTGCCCCAGGAGGAACTGGGAATTCGTTATTTTCCAAGGTATCATGAACCTGACACTGTTTTCCTGGAGGAGGAGTGTCTGCTTACGGATCTGGCGCATAATGGATTGTTCCATAAAATGGCAAACGCCTATCTGATAGAATGCCCGGCAGACGGAAGCTTTTCTAATGTGCTGCACGTGACCCTGTCAACGGACAGGGGAAGGGCAAATGCGCTTGCGACAATCATCAGAGAGAATCAGACGGTAGAAAAGAGGGCGCTTTACAGAGAAGGCAGAGAAAACCTGCAGCACCTGGCCGAAAATGCGCAGGATCTGAAAAAACATGGTATTAAGGTGATTGAAGGAGAATTGCAGGCGGAAAACTATGTGATGCCGTATGTCAGTGCAGAGTCGGCTGTTTTGTATCTACGCAGGCTTCTTAAGGAGGACCAGGAAGCTTTCATTAAGGAAATGGATCGTTTTCGCGAGATTATTTTAAATTCTTCCGAGCATGTAGATGGTGCACAGGAAGCTGCAAGGGGAGTTTGTCTTAGAAGAGGATATTTGGATCTTGTTCCGCTAAATAGCTTTCATATAGATGGTGAGTATATTTTTTATGATCAGGAGTTTTATNAGGAAAATTNCCCTGCNANTNTANTTGTTTNNAGGGCAGTGCAGGTGACATNTCTCNGGGCACCGGAGATGGAGTTGATCCTACCTCAGAGATTTTTGGAGCAGCGCTACGGGCTGGATCAGGAGATAGAACTCTGGAAGCGCATGGCAAACGAGTTTATCAAGAAGCTGCGAAACAAAAGTGAAATGAAAAGCTTTTTGGAGAAATATGAGCGCAACTACGAGGTTATTCATACAAACAGGCAGCGCATGAATTTTTCGCAAGCACAATATCAGCGGCTTTTTGTTGATATTTTTAAGGGACTGGAAAATAAAAAACTGATTTTATTTGGTTCGGGTAATTTTGCCAAAAAATTTTTGGCAACGCAGAAAGAATATCCTGTATACGCCATTATAGATAATCAGGAGAAAAAATGGAGTGAACAGATGAACGGAATTTCCATCTGCTCTCCCGAACTGNTAAAAGAGTTGAAGCCGGAAGAATATAAGGTCATNATCTGTATCAAGGATTATGTNTCGGTTATGAGGCAACTGCNGCATCTGGNGGTCAAGCATTATGGTGTCTATGATGTAAATGCACAGTATCCGAGGACAATGCCGGCGGGCATTCGAGAGATGGATAAAAGCGGAGGACAGCCTCAAGCTAAAAAGTATCATGTGGGATATATTGCAGGCGTNTTTGATNTGTTTCATATCGGNCACCNGAATATGTTTAAACATGCCAAGGAGCAATGTGATTATTTGATTGTGGGGGTCGTGACGGACGAAGGCGTGCGCAAGAACAAAAGGACAGAACCCTACATTCCGTTTGAAGAGCGGATTGAGATGGTACGAAGCTGCAGATATGTGGACGAGGCGGTGGAAATTCCGCTGGGGTATGCGGGAACCAGAGAGGCGTACCGTAGGTATCAGTTTGACTGTCAGTTTTCAGGTAGTGATTATATCAATAATCCGGACTGGCTCGGAGAAAAGACATTTCTCGAAAAAAACGGTGTGGATATGGTATTTTTCCCATATACACAATCTACAAGCTCCACCAAATTAAAGGCATTGATTGAAAAGAGACTATTGTAGGAGAGAGGTTTGTATGAAATTAGTTTGTGCAATGGCGTCTGTGATCTATAATGATGAAAATCCAAGACAGAGCATACATAGGCTCAGGGCAGCAGGTATACATGAGATTATGTTTGATTTTGGTGTTTTTGCACCCTTGCACGAAATATTGACAGGCAGAGAAAGAAATGGAAAGAAATACAGACCGCAGGCAAAGAGAAGGGCTTACCAAAAATGTATGGAAGGGTTGAGAGAAAAGGATTTTCTGCCCTCTATTGCAAGACTGCCATTTATAGACTCGCAGATGGACTCAGACAGTCTGGGAGACAGGGAAATTTTTTTGCAGATTCAGACGGACTGTATGGAGGCCTGCACGCAGATAGGATGTAAGACGATCATTGTGCAACCGCTGCAGCACAGTTCGTCCAAAAACTTGTGGGAGGAAAACCGTGATTTTTTTCTCGCGCTTGCTTCTAGATGTCCGGATTCGGATACAAGGATCCTGTTTACCAATCAGTGCCGTAGTCAGAATGGTCATTTGGTACGCGGTGTATGTTCGGATGCAGTGACAGCGGCAGCTTGGGTTGACGGCCTGAACAGGGAGGTGGGGATGCAGCGCTTTGGCTTTTGCCTTGATCTTGGCGTCTGTAATCTCTGTGGACAGGATATCCAGCGCATGACATCTGTCTTAGGAGAGCGTATTTGTGCGGTGATCCTGACGGAAAATGACGGTCAGCACATGTCAAGGCTTCTTCCTTTTACCTGTGCACAGAAAAATCAAGATACCATGGACTGGCTTGGAGCGGTTAGGGGACTTAGGGAGACAGCCTTTGACGGAGACCTGATTTTGGAGGCGACAGATACGGCGCTGTCTTTTTCGCCACTTCTGCGATATGAGTTATTCCCTATGTACAAAGCTCTTTTTGACTACTTTGTCCTGCAGATAAATATGGAAAAAGATTTGAAAAAGTATAAGCGTGTTGCTCTTTTTGGCGCCGGAAATATGTGTCGTAACTATATGAAATGTTATGGCGAAAAGTATCCGCCGCTTTTTACCTGTGATAATAATCCCCGGCTTTGGGGAACGGAATTGGAGGGGCTTGCGGTAAAGGAACCGGAAGCGTTAAAGGATTTGCCGCAGGACTGTGGCGTCATTATCTGTAACACCTATTATCATGAGATTGCGGCGCAGCTTCAGGAGATGGGCATTCAAAATATTGGTTATTTTAATGACGAGTATATGCCGTCGTATTACTATGACAGGCTGCAGCGGGAGGCAGAGCAATGTTAGAGATTGGAGTACAGACAAAGAATGTTGTAAAGGATAAGGATCCGGCAGCAGGTTTTGAGATGCTTAAGGAAGCGGGCTTCACCTGCTGTGATTTCAGCTTGAATGCCTATCTGCAGAATATGGATATTTACAGTTTTGAAATAAACAATTTTTTTGACAGGACACCTGCGCAGTTGGAGGCGTTTTTTGCACAGCATAAAAAGGGAGCGCAGGATGCAGGCGTGCGCATCAGCCAGATGCATATGCCGTACCCTATGTATGTACCGCAGGCCAGGCCTGAGATTAACACATACCTGATGAAGCAGGTGGGCCCCAAAAGTATGGAAATATGCCGATTTTTTGACTGTTCCTATATCGTGATGCATGGCTTCAAATTAGCGCATTATCTGGGGTCGGAGGAAGCAGAGTGGCAGGAGACCGAGCGGTTTTTGGATACACTTGCACCTATGGCAAAGGAACTGAAGATTACCATATGCATAGAAAATGTATATAATAGCATAGCCGCGCATATTGTGGAAGGTCCTTGCTGTGATGCCCAAAAGGCCGCACAGCGCATAGACCGCTTTAATGAGAGGCATGGTGCCGAGGTTCTTGGATTTTGTTTTGATACGGGGCATGCAAACCTTTTGGGGATTGATCCGGAGGAGTTTATTGTTACGCTGGGGGACCGCCTGAAAGTACTCCATATACATGACAATGATGGGATTGCCGATTTGCATCAGATTCCGTTTACATTTACCGCTGGCCGTGAAAATACACCTTCTACAGACTGGGAAGGATTTCTGCGAGGTCTTGTGAAAATTCGGTTTGACAAGGTGTTAAGTTTTGAAACTGCGCCTGTACTCAGTGCTTTTCCGGTGCAGATGAAGCAAAGTGTACTGCATTTTATTGCAGATATTGGAAAATATTTTGCAGAGCAGGTACATTCCACAGAATAAATTTACACCTATGGGTGATGAGCCGGATGCTGAATATCCAGCGAAATTGATTCGAATACAAAGGAAGTTGCTAAATGTAGAATGAACTGTTACAATTTAAACAATTATAAGAGAGAGCTTGAAAATGGTTAGCTGCGAGGAATTAATATACGCGTTTACGGACATTTATCTTCAGACAGTAGTGGAATGTTCCGTCTGTATGGAAAATTATGAAATGGTAGATGATGAGGAATTTTGGAAATATATATGTAACTATTCATTTCTTTGCTGCAAGTAGTTGGGAATGATGATGGAATGGAGATAGATGTTCAGAAGAATATTATAGCACAGCGTTTTCAGGTAAATTTGAAGCAGTTAAAGAATTACCAATTCAGGCGTTGGAACATATTAAGGATATGGAAGAAAGGCATGGAGGTAAAATAATGAATAAAGTGATACAGGAGATAAATGAACATTTGGGAGATGGTATTTCAAAAAAAATATTTTCGCAGAGATTGTTGTACAGTTTGACTGAAGATAGTAGTTATGTTCGCCAAATGGTATTAGGAATAACTGAGGGACAAACGTTTTATAACTTGCTGGATAGAGCAAGAAAAACATCTGATATAGTGATCTTTGGTGCAGGAATATGGGGGAAGGATTTATACAAGGTGACAAAAGATTATCATTGGAAATGTTTTGTTGACAGTGATCCCAAAGTGGATGCAATTGAAGGTGTACCAGTGATATCATTTTTTGATTTTATGAAAGCATACCGCGGAGAAACGATTGTTATATCATCAAGATTACATAATAGAAATATGTATGAGCAGTTGGTTTTAAATGGAGTAAAGACGGAAAAGATTATTGATGCAGGACATTTATTGGATGAATTGTCGAGAAAGCAATATTTTGATTTAGAAGAGCTGCAACCAGCGAAAGAGGAGATTTTTGTGGATGCTGGCTGTTTTGATGGTATGACATCAGTTCATTTTAGTAATTGGTGCATGAAGGGGGGGGATACTAAGTCATTTGTATATGCATTTGAGCCGGATTTGCACAATGTTGAAAAGTGTCATAACAATTTGTTGAAATGCGAAATAGAACATGAAATCATTGGAAAAGGCTGCTGGAACGAAGANACAACGTTACATTTTCAAGCAATTGCAAATGGTGCATCAAGCATTACTTCAGAGGGAGAAACAGACATAGAAGTTACAACACTAGATAAGGCATTAAAGGGGAAAAGGGTAACATTTATTAAGATGGATATTGAAGGAGCGGAGATAAAGGCGCTGGAAGGAGCTAAGGATACTATTATAAAGAGTAAACCTAAGCTTGCAATTAGTATTTATCATGATTTTGCAGACATATGGCAGATTCCTCAAAAGATACTGGAATATTGTTCAGATTATACATTTTATCTTAGGCATTATTCACTGACTGATTATGAAACAGTGTTATATGCTTTACCATAATGGATATGCACTATAAGGATTTGTTAATTATATCAGAGCTGAAAGGGAAAATATTTGTGGGAATCATCGAGGTCTAACATACATAAGTTATGAGTATGTTAGGCCATATAAGCTGGACAAGAAATACAAAATCTCTAAATGGAACTGGAAGTGAAGTAAAAAGGTTGCATTAAGATAGTCAAAAGAAAACAATTGTATGGATGCTTTTATTAATACAGTTGACGAGCTGACAATAAATATCATATAATTACATTNAGAAAGAATTGTGAACAGTTGTTCATATTCTTATGTAGAATTCACATNAAAACGATAAAATTACAGGACGTNGGGTGACGTATTGAAAAATCTTAATGAAGGACTAGTTTTTACGGACAGCAAATGTACAGGATGCAACAGGTGTATTTCAACCTGCCCGGTGCTTGGAGCGAATATTGCGGCGGAAGAGAACGGAAAGAACCATGTAATGGTAGACGGAGATGCCTGTGTGCACTGCGGTGCCTGCATTGATGCCTGCAGACACGGCGCAAGAAATTTTCAGGATGACACAGATGAATTTTTGGATGCTCTGAAGCGGGGAGAGAAGATCAGCATATTGGTTGCACCGGCTTTTATTGCCAATTATCCTGGGCAGTATAAGCAGGTTCTGGGATATTTAAAGAGCCTTGGCGTTAACCATATTATCAGTATCAGCTTCGGCGCAGATATCACCACATGGGGATATTTGAATTATATTACCAAATATCATTTTGAGGGCGGAATTTCCCAGCCTTGTCCGGCAATCGTGGATTATATTGAAATGTATGTGCCGGAACTGGTTCCAAAACTTGTGCCGGTTCATAGTCCTTTAATGTGCGGTGCAATTTATGTGAAAAAGTACATGAAGGTTACGGACAAGCTGGCATTTATCAGTCCTTGTATAGCAAAAAAGTCAGAAATATCAAGACCGCAGAATAAAAATTATGTATCTTATAATGTCACGTTTGACCATTTGATGAAAAAGCTTTCTGGTGTCAGTCTTGCCGGCTACGATGCTTCCGATGAGATTGAATATGGTTTGGGAAGTCTTTATCCGCAGCCCGGGGGCTTAAGAGAAAATGTAGAGCATTTCTTAGGCAAAGATGTGATGGTGCGACAGATAGAAGGAGAAAAGCATGCCTATCATTTTCTGAAGGTTTATGCAGAGAGAGTAAAGAGTGGCAAAAAGCTTCCTTTTATGGTAGACGCCTTAAACTGTGCAGGAGGATGTATTTACGGAACCGCTACCGATCCTGCCAATGCGGATAATGATGATATTTTATTTGAAATACATAAGCAGAGGTGTGCGGATCACAGTGCAAGCAAAAAAGATCCTTGGAATACCAATATAGACTATGCGGCCCGGCTTAAACAGTTTAATGAGCAGTTTAAGGATCTGAAGCTTGAAGATTTCCTGTGTACATATACCAACAGAGACAACAGGATAAAGCCCATTGACAGAGCACAGTTAGAGAAGATCTTTGTTTCCATGAATAAGAATACGGAAGAAGAACGTAACATTAACTGCAGCGCTTGCGGATATGACAGTTGCCGGACCATGGCGGAGGCAATTGCAAGCGGTGTCAACAAGCCGGAAAATTGTGTTCATTTTGTGAAGGGTGAGCTGGAGGTAGAAAAGGAGGCCATGGGACGCCTGACGCAGCAGCTTCAGGAAAGACAGGAACAGAAAGAAAGGCAGTATCAGGAGATCGTTGAGGAATTTGAACGGATCAAGCATGCAATGAAGGAGCTGGCAGCTGGTAATAAAACTTCTGCAAGTGACACCGATGACTTGGCACATGCAGTGGAAGAGATTGCACAGTTCAGCAATACTTTGCAGGAGTCAGTTTCCAAGGTTACCAAATCAGTCCATGGGTATGACGAGATCAACGAGGCGATCATTAAAATTTCCAACCAGACTAACATGCTGGCGCTGAATGCGGGAATTGAAGCGGCCAGAAGCGGGGAAGCAGGCAGAGGTTTTGCGGTCATCGCAAATCGGGTCAGGGATCTCTCTGTACAGACCAAGGGCGCTATTGAGGATGGCAGAACCCAGAGTGATACCATCATCCCGGCTATGGAGGAGCTGAATGGGGAATCTGAGAAATTTGTAGAGAATATTTCCAGAATCAATGAAAAACTGTCAGATCTTGCTTCGGGCAGCAAAGAGATCGCGGCGAAGACGGTCGAGATCGAAGAGCTGGTTGAGCGGATCTCAGGACAGATGGATGAGGCAATTAAAAATTGACATGAAAAAGCCGGCTGTTGAAGCCGGCTTTTGCTGACATAAGGACGGCTCGCAAAGCGTAACGTCCATTGTTTCATTTTGTTCCAAAGATACGATCGCCTGCATCGCCAAGTCCCGGGCAGATGTAAGCATGCTCGTTCAGGCATCGATCCAGATGTCCCACATAAACCTGAATATCAGGATGCGCTTCGGTCAGCCGCTTGAGTCCTTCCGGAGCAGCAATAATGCACATGAATTTAATGTTCTTTCCACCATGCTGTTTAATAAAGTCAACGGCTTCCGCTCCGGAACCGCCGGTAGCAAGCATGGGATCCAGAACAACAATGGTTCTCTGGTCAATGGGTTCAGGAAGCTTGCAGTAGTATTCATGGGGTTCATGAGTCTCAGGATCTCTATACAGGCCGATATGTCCGACTTTTGCGGAGGGAACTAAGGCGAGAATACCGCCTACCATTCCGAGACCTGCACGAAGAATAGGAACCACTGCCATCTTCTTGCCGGAGATGACGGGTGTCATGCAGGTTTCAATAGGTGTCTTAATTTCTACTTCTTCCAAAGGAAGATCCCGAAGCGCTTCATACCCCATCAGCATTGCGATTTCTTCAATCAGTTTTCGAAATTCGTTTGTGCCGGTGCTCTCGTCGCGCAGGCGGGAGATCTTGTGCTGAATCAGGGGATGATTTAACACAAATACATTTTCCATGTCTTGTAAATGTTCCATAAGAATCCTCCTCAAATTTTCTTTTGTGATCTTACATAAAATTTTAGTGCAAGACGGACATGAAGTCAACTGCTGACAGAAATTTATCTTGTAATTGCCTTCGGAAAACAGTATACTATTGAGTTGATAAAGTTAAAAGGTGTTTGTAAAAATTACATGAGGAGGAGAATGCGATGTTGAAGCAGCAGGAAGCAATCCGGGATGCGAAGACGCTTGGGATTCCCAAGATGTTGATTCTGGGATTGCAGCACATGTTCGCCATGTTTGGCGCAACGATTTTAGTACCGATTTTAGTAAATGTTTATTTTGAAGGAGAAGGACTTTCGATTCAGGTAACCTTGATTTGTGCAGGGCTTGGAACTTTATTTTTCCATCTTTGTTCGAAACTGAAGGTACCTGCGTTCTTAGGTTCTTCTTTCGCTTTTTTAGGAGGATTCCAGACAGTGGCTCAGCTGGATACCGGCATTTTTGCAGGAATGACCATGGGCGAAAAGCTTCCGTATGCCTGCGGTGGTATCGTTGTAGCAGGTGCGCTGTATTTGGTTCTGGCACTGGTTATTAAATTGATTGGCATCAAGAAGGTTATGAAGTTCCTTCCGCCTGTTGTTACGGGACCGATTATCATCTGCATCGGACTCTCCCTGGCGCCTTCCGCAGTTTCCAATGCATCAACCAACTGGCTGCTTGCGGTCATCGCTCTCGGAACCATTATCATTTTTAATATCTGGGGAAAAGGGATGTTCAAGATTATTCCCATCTTAATGGGAGTTGTGATTTCTTATGTTGCAGCACTGATTTTTAATGCTGTGGGAATGACCAATGCGGATGGCAGTGCAATTCTTAATTTTGCAGGTGTGCAGTCTGCAGGGTGGGTAGGACTTCCGCCTTTCCAGCTCTGCAAGTTTGATCTCACGGCAATTCTGGTGATGGCGCCCATCGCTCTTGCTACTATGATGGAGCATATCGGAGACATGTCGGCGATTTCGGCAACCGTAGGTGAGAATTTCATTGAGGATCCGGGACTTCACAGAACCCTGATAGGTGATGGCGTTGCAACAGCGCTGGCAGCACTGGTGGGCGGACCGGCAAACACTACATATGGTGAGAATACCGGCGTGCTGGAACTGAGTAAAGTATATGATCCCAAGGTGATCCGTTTGGCTGCAGTTTATGCGGTTGTGCTTAGTTTTATTCCCAAGATGGCAGAGATTATCGGCTCCATTCCTTCTGCGATCATTGGAGGCGTAAGCTTTATGCTTTATGGTATGATTTCTGCTATCGGTGTCAGGAATGTGGTAGAAAACAGAGTTGATTTTACCAAATCCAGAAATCTGATTATCGCAGCGGTGATTTTAGTTAGTGGTCTTGGTTTTTCGGGCGGGCTGACTTTCCATGTGGGCGGAACGGCTATTACACTGACAGGACTGGCAATTGCAGCTCTTGCGGGAATTATTTTAAATGCGGTTCTTCCGGGAAATGATTATGTGTTCGGAAATAATCCGGAAGGGGATCAGACCCGCGGGGTGGATATGAAACCGAATTTTAAAGAATAAAAAAGCACTTCAGATCCGGCTTTCTATTTTTTGAAAGCCGGATTTTTTAATTTCCCCTAAAGTCTTTTGAAAATTATCCGATACTAATAGTGTAAATAAAAAATTGTCCATGGAAGGAGGATTAATATGCGTATAGAGGCTTATACACAGGTGCAGCAGATGTACAATACCAAGAAGGCTGCGAATGTGAAATCCAAGAGTAATGTCAATTTTTCGGATCAGCTGCAGATTTCCAGCATCGGAAAGGACATTCAGACCGCAAAGCAGGCTGTAGCGGGTGCCAGTGATATCAGGGAAGAGGTAACGGCTCCGATCAAGGCAAAGATTCAGGCAGGTACTTACGAGGTAAGTGCAGAGAGTTTTGCAGATAAATTGATGCAGAAATTTGAAGAAATGAGGTAATCCCGTGGCAAGTTTAATGGAAAATCTGATTGAAGTACTGGAACTTGAAAGCTCAGAATACGAAAACTTGCTGGGATTATCCATGAAGAAGACACCGGTCATAGTAGCCGGAAATATGGAAGAGTTAGCGAAAGTCACGGATGAAGAACAGGACGCTGTCAGTAAGATCAACAGACTGGAACAGAAAAGACAGGAAGTATTTGCTGATATCGCCAATGTAATTAACAAGGATGTTAACACGCTGATGCTTACGGATCTGATTGAGGTATTAAGTAACAGGCCGGAAGAACAGCAGAAGCTGGCCAGAGTTCACGACAAACTCAAAAGTGCCGTTTACGAAGTAAAAAGAGTCAATGAACAAAATAAGATATTGATTGAGAATGCACTTGAGATGGTTGAGTTTGATATGAATATGTTACAGGCAATGAAGGCGGCGCCGGAAACAGCTAATTATAATAAGGGAGCTTACAATACCGGCACGCATATGGGTGAAGGACCTGCCGGGTTTGATGCCAAGCAATAAGAACGGCAGTCGCTATTACAGAGAAACAATCCTTGGAAATTATGAGGTGATACTATGTCTTTAATGGGAAGTTTGTATATCGGTGCAAGTGGATTGCAGACAAGTCAGAATGCACTTAATACCACTGCACATAACATGTCTAATATCGACACTACCGGGTTCGTCAGGCAACAGGTACAGCAGGGCACCCGTATATATAAAACCATTTCAACAAGCGGCGCTGCGATTGCTTATACGCAGACCGGTCTTGGTGTAAATTACACGAATGTAAAGCAGATCAGNGATTATTTCCTGGATAGAACTTACCGCCGCGAATCGGGGCGNAGCGCTTTTTATGATACCTGGACCGCAACGGTGGAAGAGGTGGAGGACCTCTTTCAAGAACTTGAGGGCGAGGCATTTGGTGACTCCATTGAGAACTTGTGGAAGTCCATACAGGAACTTTCCAAGCATCCGGAGAACTCAGTGAATCAGGGAGCATTTGTACAGCGCTGCAGTGAGTTTATAAGCCGTGCTAAGTCGGTGTACACCGGACTTTGNNANTANCAGGATAATCTNAACTATAAGATTNCAAGAGAAGTAGAGACCATGAACGCTTACGCTCAGCGCATAAGCGAATTAAATAAAGAGATTTTAAAGATTGAATCTGGTAAGATAGAGCATGCCAACGATTTGAAGGATGAGAGAAATCAGTTGATTGACGAGCTTGCGGCTATGGCGAACATTGACTGCAAGGAAGATGCCCTCGGCAATGCCATTATCAAGCTGGAAGGAAAAGAATTTGTTAAAGATGACTCCTATAATAAGATCGAATTGTTCACAGATCCGGCGACAGGTTTTTATACGCCGTTCTGGTCACATCTGGTAGAGCATGATAATACAGGCAAGCTGCTTGTTGATAGTCTTGAGGATATTCAGAAAGCAGGAGCAGGGCTTTTCCGAATGGATCAGGAAATTTCCACGGCAACCAACACAGATATTGGAGCCCTGAAGGCTATGATCTTTGCAAGAGGAGACAAGAGAGCCACTTATGAGGATCTGGATTCAGCAGTCTATGATTCAAAGACTTCCCAGTCCATTCTGATGAATGTTCAGGCAGAATTTGATCAGCTGATCAATAAGGTTGCAGAAGGGATTAACCAGATTTTTGCAGATGCGGCTAAGAGGGCAACGGAGGAGCAAGGGCCGGATTCCACGTATATGCGGGACACCAATATAACAAATCCTGATGGAACCCATCCGCCTTACAAGATTTTTGACACGGTTACAGGATCGACTACATTTACCATTGAAAACCTGACCATAAACAGTGTGATTAAGCAGGCACCTTCTTTGCTTGGAATGGTGAAAGAAGACGCAAAGATTGATCAGGAAACGGCAGATGCACTGAAAGAACTTTTTGAAACAGAGTCGCTTACTTTAAATCCCAATGTAAAAACACCTGCGAATTTTATTAATTACTACAACAACCTGATCATTCAGGTAGGTAATACGGCAGATGTTCTTCGGGGG
>WFLX010108453.1_pt1 | contig 25537 bp, 23 predicted proteins | sample 4967041 | NCBI WGS metagenome assembly WFLX01 (sample SAMN12857096, study PRJNA449069) | gut metagenome | isolation source: stool from male and female vole | host: Microtus ochrogaster | place: USA:Florida | collected 2017
TATTCCCACATCGTTTCATCGCTGACAGGCGACACTCCCGTCAGCTATCTCGACGCATGCGCGGCTCCCGGAGGAAAAACCACGGCGGCAATCGACGCACTCCCCGAAGGGTCGCTTGTGGTGGCAAATGAATATGTTTTCCAACGCGCGGAAATCCTTGCCGAAAATATAATCAAATGGGGCTATCCGCAGGCAATTGTCACCCGCGGCGACACGGCGCGATTCCGCAAGACGGGCGCTATTTTCGACATAATCGCCGCCGACGTTCCCTGCTCAGGAGAGGGAATGTTCCGGAAGGATCCTGAAGCAGTGGCGCAATGGAGCCCCGCGCTGGTCAATGAGTGTGCCGCTCGACAGCGTGAAATCATTGAAAACCTGTGGCATGCGCTACGACCGGGAGGCTACTTCATCTACTCAACATGCACGTTCAACCGCGCCGAAAACGAGGATATAGCTGAATTTATCCTTGAAAACTTCGACGCGCAGCCAATAGATCCCGCTTTCCCCGAAGAATGGGACATAGTGAAACGCGACAATTGCCACCACTTCCTGCCCGGGAAAATACGGGGAGAAGGGCTGACNGTNGCAATTTTCCGCAAAACGCAAGATGCCGGCATGTCNAGACCTGCGGCTAAACCNGGCAAGAAAAAATCAACTCAAAANGAGATTAAAATCCCTCAATCGGTAAAGGAATATCTCATTCGNCCCGANCNATTCACGTTTTCGATAAACGGNGACANAGTTGTAGCTTCAATACCCTCCCGTGAAGCCGACGCGATAAATGCCGCTTGCGANNTNGTCTATTCCGCTATTGAAGTAGCTGCGATTAAAGGACGGGATTTCATCCCTTCGCAAGCGCTCGCGCTTTCAACCGAGTTGAATATCGACGCATTCCCCACTGCAGAAATCGACTATCCCGCTGCGATAGCCTATCTGCGCCGTGAAACAATAATCCTCGAGGATGCTCCCCGAGGATTCGTATTGCTCATGTATAAAGGCAAGCCGCTGGGATTCGTGAAAAATCTCGGCAACCGTGCCAATAATCTTTATCCCCAGAACTGGAGAATACTTTCAGGACACGTTCCCGAAACGGCTCCCGACATCATCTGACCTGACCGTTCCCCCTCACCACATATTTATATGTAGTGATCTCGGGAAGCGCCATCGGTCCGCGCGCATGCAATTTCTGAGTGGAAATGCCTATTTCGGCACCGAAGCCGAATTGTCCTCCGTCGGTAAAAGACGTGGACGCGTTGACATAAACGCAAGCCGCATCTATCTCTTTAAGAAACGCCTCCTGCGCCTCAGCATCTTCGGCTATTATAGCCTCGCTGTGATGCGACGTGTGGTTGCTGACAAATTCTATCCCGTCGCGCAAGCCGTCGACTGTGGCTATCGACATCTTATAGTCGAGCCACTCGCGTCCGAAATCCTCAGGCTCGGCGTGAGTCAGATAAGGATACCGTCCATCCAACGCCTTGTAGGAATCAGCGTCGGCAAATATCATCACGCGCTTTTCAGCGAGCTTGCCGCATATCTCGGGGAGCGATTCAAGGCGGCTGCGGTCAATCACCAGGCAGTCGAGAGTGTTGCACACGCTCACCCGGCGCGTCTTGGCATTGAAAACGATATCACGCGCCATTCCGGCATCAGCCGACTCATGGACGTAGGTGTGACACACTCCGGCTCCGGTTTCAATAACCGGCACCTTCGCATTGTTCCTTACATAGTCGATAAGATTCTTTGACCCGCGCGGAATAATCAGGTCTACAAAATCGACAGCATTGAGCAAGGCGCCTGTCGCTTCGTGTCCCCCGGTGAGAAGATTGACGCAACCGCTGTCCCAGCCGTTACGCTCAAGGACGCCGCGCATCATCGCCACCACGAAACCGTTGGTCGCCGCAGCATCGGAGCCTCCTTTAAGCACACACGCGCTGCCGGCTTTCATGCACAGAGCGAACACGTCGAAAGTCACATTGGGGCGCGCNTCATANACNANACCTATCACNCCNAACGGTACCGTGATTTTTTCAATCCGCAAGCCGTTGGGACGCACGGTCGACATCAANGTNATGCCGAGCGGCGACGGCAGTGACGCNACCGAACGCATATCGCTGACAATGTCACCTATTCTTTCCTCTGTTAGCAGCAGACGGTCACGCTTCGGGTTTTCAGGCTCCATGCGGTCCATGTCGGAGCGGTTCGCATCAAGAATGCCCTGAATATTTTTCAATGTTTCATCGGCAACGGCATTTATAATCGCGCGGATTTCATCGTCCGAGCGAAGGGCAAGTTTACGCGACGCCGCGCGCGCCGACCGGAAAACTGACAACATCGACTCCATGATCAATTCCCGTTAATGATATCGTGCATCTCCTTTTCTACCGCCTTAGCTTTCTTCTCGACCTGCTTATTGTCGATAAAATAGAGATAGGTGGCGTAACCGGTCACTTTCCCGGCGCTCTCTTCAGCGGCATACTGAAGAATAGCGATGTTGCCGTTGGACGCGCGCCACATGTAGCAATCCTTAGTCTTCAAAGCGACAGCGTTTCCGTATGCAGCCGACAAGATGATTTTGGCTTGTTCAAACGGAGTCATGTCATTTTTCGCCGTTTTCTTATAAAACCCTATTTGATAAAGTTTGTCCTTATAGAAATTGAGCACGGAGCTGTCCCATTCAATGCGCCCCCAGCGGGCGGGAGCATAAGAAAACTTCTTTTCAAGCCCCTCCTCAACGGTTCTCTTCCTTGGAACGTCGCCGATGGCTTCAATGCAGCGGGCTGATTTCCATCCGAATTTAACATTATTAGCTCCGGTCAGTTTCTCAGCGGCGCCGGCTGTGCTGAAAATGAACAGCGCCAACATAAAAAGAATTGCAAATCGTTTCATTATCTATGTTTTATCTATATTAATCAATATACAGATAGTCAGTGTGAATCAGCGGTTTTGAATCGCGCTGACCTATCAGCGAAGCGGCTGTGGCGGCGTTATATCCGGCACGTCCCCATGCCACTGACTCTCCCCGACTGTCGCAAACCCTCACGATATCCCCCTCGTCGAAGTTTCCTTCGATGGCAATCACTCCCACCGGGAGCAGACTCGCGCGAGCAGGAGAACGAAGTGCTTCAACGGCTCCATCGTTGATAACGACCGTCCCCTTGGCGAAGTCCTCGCTGTGGGCTATCCATTTCTTCATTCCCGAAGCCGCCGTCTGTGCCGGGTGGAACAGAGTGTGGGGAACCGCATGGTCGCCCTCCCCAAGCAGGAGGTCAATCAGGATATTAGGGCGTTTACCATTGGCAATCATCACTGCGATACCCTCTTCAGCCACCTTGGTGGCTATGCGGTACTTCGTTATCATCCCTCCCCTGCCCAGCGAAGAGCGCGATTCCGAAATATATTGCTCGGCGTCGGAAGACCGCCTTATATCAGTAATCAGTTCCGATTCAGGCAACTTGGGGTCACCGGTATACACCCCGTCGATATTGCTCAAAATGATCAGCGCCTGCATGTCCATCATCGACGCTATGAGCCCCGAAAGTTCATCATTATCGGTAAACATCAATTCCGTGACCGACACCGTGTCGTTCTCGTTGACAATAGGAATCACGTCATTATCAAGCATCACCTCCATACAATGACGCTGATTGAGATAATGGCGGCGGGTTGAGAAATTTTCCTTCGTGGTCAAAATTTGTCCGCAAGCCATTCCATGCTCACGGAAAAGCTCAAAATAGCGATTGATGAGCTTAGCCTGACCCACCGCCGAATAAAGTTGACGAGCCGACACCGAGTCAAGATTCTGGGCGAGATGCAGTTCACTGCGTCCCGAGGCTACAGCTCCCGATGAAATCATGATAACCTTCACCCCTTGGCGGCGCAAATCGGCAATCTGATCGACAATCGCCGACATCCGCGTGAAATCCAGAGAACCGTCGGGACGGGTAAGCACATTAGAGCCTATCTTGATCGCCACGCGGCTATATTTATGCTCGCTCATCTCTCACTCCTTTTCGTTATTGTCTTCACCGTTATTCCTTATCGCAACTCGACGGATCTTTCCGCTGATGGTCTTGGGAAGTTCTTTGACAAACTCCACGATGCGTGGATATTTATAAGGAGCGGTCACTCGCTTGACATGATCCTGAATCTCTTTTATCAACACAGCAGCCTCCTCCTCGGCGCGTCGCTCATAATCCTTGGCGAGCACAATCGTAGCTTTCACGACCTGACCGCGGATATCGTCGGGCACACCCGTAATGGCGCACTCAACGACGGCGGGATGAGTCATCAACGCGCTCTCCACCTCAAACGGACCGATGCGATAGCCCGACGATTTTATCACATCATCGGTTCTACCCACAAACCAGAAGTATCCGTCCTCGTCGCGCCAAGCCACATCGCCGGTGTAGTACAATCCGTCATGACAAGCCTGATGAGTGAGGCGCTCGTCATGAAGATACTCCTTAAACAGTCCGAGAGGACGTTTCTTGCCGTCAAGATGAACCACAATTTCGCCCTGCTCGCCATCCTCTACTGGGCGGCCGTCAGCGGCAATCAGGTCGATGTCATATTCCGGTCCCTTCTTACCCATGGAGCCGGGTTTCGGCTCAAGCCAGGGATAAGTGGCTATCGTAAGAGTGGTTTCAGTCTGTCCGAAACCCTCCATCAGTTTTATTCCGGTAAGTTTAAGCCACTCCTCATAGACGCTCGGATTGAGCGCTTCGCCGGCGATAGTGCAATATTTCAGCGTCGACAGGTCGAATTTCGACAAGTCCTCGCGTATCAGGAAGCGGAACACCGTGGGCGGAGCGCAGAACGACGTGATTCCGTAATTATGAATCATGTGGAGCACGTCGACCGGCTCAAACTTTTCAAAGTCATACACAAACACGTTGGCGCCGGCAATCCACTGCCCGTAAAGTTTTCCCCACACGGCTTTACCCCAGCCGGTATCGGCGAGAGTGAGGTGAAGGCTGTCTTCACCCAGGTTATGCCAGTAAGATGCGGTAATGATATGCCCCAGCGGATAAGTGAAATCATGAGCCACCATTTTAGGCTCGCCGGTAGTACCCGATGTAAAATACAATAGCGACACGTCGTCGTTAGTGTTGACCTCGGCGGGTCTCACCCATGGCTTGGCTTCTTCTATCGACTTATTGAAGTCATACCATCCTTCGGGCACCACGGGACCGGTTGAAATCAACGCTTTCAACGTGGGACACGACGGAAGCGCCTTCTCGATGTGATCCACCACGATGCGGTCGCCGGTGGCGATAATCGCCTTTATCCCCGCCATTTTACAACGATAGATGATATCCTTCTCAGTGAGCAGATGAGTGGCGGGAATGACCGTAGCGCCGAGTTTATGCAGAGCGATGATTGAAAACCAAAATTGATAGTGGCGCTTAAGAATCAGCATCACCATGTCGCCCTTGCCTATTCCGAGCGAGCTAAGGAAAGAGGCTGTCTTGTCACTCTCCCTCTTGATGTCGGCAAAGGTGAACTGAATCTTTTCCCCCTTGTCATTGGTCCACAACAATGCAGGTTTATCGGGAGCTTCAGCAGCCCATGCGTCTACCACGTCATAGCCGAAATTAAAATTTTCAGGAACATTCACATGGAAATTCTCCATGAAGTCATCGTAGGAGTCGAAAACGGTTTTATCAAGAAATCTTTCAAGCATATTTTTTATAGACTGTAGAAGTTAAATTGATCAGGAGATTATCGCAATGAACCGAGCCGCTTTATCGCCCACGGCGCGGAAACCGTGAGGCAATCGCGAGTCAAACATTATGCTGTCGCCCGAGTGCAGCCGCGTGAGCTTGCCCCCGACCGAAATCTCAATCTCCCCCTCAAGCATGTAATTGAATTCCTGACCCTCGTGAGTGTTGAACACGATGTGGCTCTCAGCAGGCGAAGGTTCGACCGTCACTATGAACGGAGCCATGCGGCGGTTGCGGAAGCCCGCCGCTATGTCCTGATAGCTGTAGGCTTTCGTGCGCTCAACTTTCACGCCCTTACCTGAACGGGTCACGTAATAAGCCGACATCTTAGGCTCCTCGCCAAACAGCAGGGCGGTCATCTCCACTCCATATTCCGACGCTATTTTGTAGAGCAGACTCACGGGGATGTCAACCTCCCCCCTCTCATATTTTTCGAAAGTCGAAACATCAACTCCACATTTTTCGCTCATCTCCTCGACGCTTATCTCAAGAGCGTCGCGAAGTCCTCTAAGCCGGCTGGCAACTTGCTGTATATGGTCCATAGACAGTTATTCAATATTAATATAATCGCAAAGATAAGAATTTAGAGCCGATTCGGCAAAAACAATCGTTCACCAGACATTGTTTATATTCCTGATGACACACAATTTTTTAACTTTTTTCTAAAATCAATATTATGAACGATCGACTCACCTACGAAGAAAAGAAAGAGCTCCCCGATTCAGTGTTCGGGCTTCCCGAACGCCGCGAATACCCGATGCCCGACGCCGCTCATGTACGCGCCGCCGAAGCCTATTTCAGATATTGCCCCGAGGAGCTGAAACCGAAACTCGCCAAGGCAATCCTTGCCCGAGCCAAGGAATATGGCGTGGACATCGAAAGCCCCACCATTCTTTCCTATGCTCAAGAATAACCGGCACGGTCAATCCATCTGCCGATAATTCTTTGCAAGTCCACCTTCGCTCGTCTCCTTATAGAGCGAGGGCAGGTCGTGCCCCGTTTGCTTCATCACCTCCACGACTCGGTCAAACGACACCCGGTGGGTGCCGTCGGTGAACGCCGCATAGGTATTGGAGTCAAGAGCGCGCGCCGCCGCATAGGCGTTACGCTCGATACACGGAATCTGGACCATCCCGCAAACGGGGTCGCACGTCATTCCCAAATGATGCTCAAGCCCCATTTCCGCAGCATACTCAATCTGGGCGGGACTTCCGCCAAACAGTTGCGAAGCGGCAGCCGCAGCCATCGAGCAGGCAACGCCGATTTCAGCCTGACATCCAGCTTCAGCGCCCGAAATCGAGGCGTTGTGCTTCACTATATTNCCCACGAGCCCGGCGGTGGCGAGCGCNCGGAGCACACGCATGTCGCTGAACTCGCGGCTCTTCTGCAAGTGATAGAGCACGGCGGGAAGCACTCCGCATGAGCCGCAAGTGGGCGCCGTCACGATGCAGCCTCCCGAGGCATTGACCTCGCTAACAGCAAGAGCGTAGGCGAACACCAGCCCGCGGGAGCGCACATTGTCCCTGAACCCCCGCGCCTTGATATAATATTCCGAAGCCTTGCGCCTGAGATTGAGCGGACCCGGAAGAACCCCCTCCTCATCAAGACCGCGTTCAACAGCTTCGCGCATGGTAGTCCACACTTCGGCAAGGAAATCCCACAAATCGGGACCTTCGCATTGAAGCACGTATTCCCAATAGCTTCGTCCCGTTCGCTCACACCATGACAGAATCTCCGTAAGGTGAGTCATCTCATACAGATCAGGAGTCTCCAACATCTTGGACCCTTCTTCGGCAAGCGCGCCGCCACCCACGCTATACACCGTCCAGTCGTCAAGCTCCTTACCCTCCGAATCATATGCCTTGAAATTCATTCCGTTAGGGTGATAGGGCAGAAACACATGAGGCTGCCATGCGATTTCAACCTCNCCGTGAGGCTCCAATGTCTCATTGATAGCCACGTCGGTCAAGTGCCCTTTGCCGGTCGCAGCAAGGCTACCATACAAAGTGACCTTGAATTTCACGGCATCAGGATGACGCTTCAGAAACATTTCCGAAGCCACTCTCGGACCCATCGTGTGGCTGCTCGACGGACCCCTCCCTATGCGAAAAAGCTCCTTTATTGATTTCATTTTCCTTTTATAAAAATGCCCGGCAACAAAGATAGCCAAAATTTGCGGCATTACCCTCCGTCGGCTCGGCAAAGCGAAAATTATTATGACAAAACACCGTGAATGCAAATATTTATCCCCCTATCACCGTTTAAAATACTTGATTGACAATGAATATTTACAAATAATTTTGTATCTTTGTGCGACTTTACCGGAATGTGCCTGTTCTCATTCCCGTAACTCATTAATTACCAGAAAACAAAATTAAAAACACAAAGCAATAAATGGCAACACTTGAAAAAATCCGCAAGAGATCGACTATGCTTCTCATCATTGTTGGTCTTGCCCTTCTGGCGTTCATCGTCGGCGACTTCTTCACTTCAGGCCGCACTTTATTTGGCAACGGAACCACCATCGCCAAGGTCGGCAACCACAAAATCGACATTCAGGAATTCCAACGCCGCTATGAAAGCGCCAACCAGCAATATCAGCAGCAGAACGCAAAAATCGACCCCGCGCAATTGCAGCAGAGCGTGCTCTATGGCATGATTCAGGAGCAAATCGTAAACGACGAAATGGAAGCGCTCGGAATCGAGGTGACCAATAGCGAGCTCACCGAGGCTATGCTCGGAGCCCGTCCCCACTACGCAATGCTCCAGTTCGCTCAGCAGATGGGCTTCCAGTCTCCGCGCGACATATATGACCTCGCCTACAACCCTGCAAAATTCGGCGACGTTCCCGCTGAATACGTTCAGCAAGCTCAGGCTCTCTGGCTCAATCAGGAGCAGCAGATGGAAAAATTGCTCAAACAGCAGAAATTCCAGTCAATGCTGATGGGTGCCCTCGTGGCAAACGACCTTGACGCCCGCGCTTACTATGACGGAAACGCTTCAACAAGCCACATCGCATACGCCCACAANAGCTATGCCGACATGCCCAACGACGAGTACCCCGTGAGCGCCAGCGAGCTCAAAGCTCAGTATGACAAGGACAANGAGCTCTACAAGCTCAAAGACGAGGTGCGTCGAGTGAAATATATCTCAGTCAACGTCGTTCCTTCTCAGGAAGACATCGCCGCTGCACGCGTACTTGTCGACACAACCTTGGCTCGCCTCGCTTCAACTCCCGAACTTGACGCCGTGAACGGCGACAGCAACTTCGGAGTGAACCGCGTGACTGAAGCCGCCTCAAAAATCACCAATCCTCAGATCAAGTCGTTCGTTACCGACAGCGTTGCCGGAAGCGTCAAAATGATTTCATTCATCAACGACGAATACACAATCGCCAAGCTCCTCGGCAAAAAAACAGCCGTTGACTCAATCAACATCGACATGCTCGACTATCAGGGCGATGCCGCAGGACTCGATTCAGTGATGACTGCCCTTAACTCAGGAAAGTCATTTGAAGATGTGCTCGCCATGAACGGAGTGCAGGGTGGACAGGCTGACCTCTGGCAGGAACTCGCCGCCGCTCCCGACAATGAAATCAAGACCCGCATCCTCGAAGCCGGCAACGGATACTTCATCGCCGACAGCGCCGCAAACAACGCCCGCATAATCCGCGTCAACACCAAGCGCGCTCCCGTCACCCTCTATGACTACGCAACCGTTTCATATCAGGTTTACCCCTCTGACGCCACTATCGCAAAACTCAACGACGACCTGGCGGCATTCATCGGCTCGGTAGCTTCTGCCGACTCGCTGACATTCGCCAACGCGCTCAACGCCGGCTACACTCTTCAGCCCGCAATGGTGACTGCAAGCAGCGCCAATCTCGGCAACCTCCCCTACACCCGCAATGCGGTTAAATGGGCGATGGACGCTAAGAAAGGACAGATTTCTCCCATCCTCGAGGACGGACAGAACGACCTGCTCGTAGTAGTCGCTCTTGAAGACATCCTCAAGCCCGGCTACATCCCCGTTACCGACGCTGACGTTCGCGACGCACTCACCGAAAAGGTGCGCAACGAAAAGAAGGGCGCCGCCCTCATCGAGCAGTTTGCCGGCAAGGCTAACGATGTTGCCGGATACGCTCAGCTCATGAAGAGCAACGTCGACTCTACCGACGTGACATTCGGACAGATCTTCATCCCCGGCATCGGCGCGATGGAGTCTCAGTTGCTCGGTCAGGTGCCCGTTACCGCCAAAGGCGTTGTAACCGGTCCCGTGAAAGGCAACAACGGAGTATATGTATATGTAGTGTATGACGTTGACAATGAATCACGCCCCTACGAATACCTCGAAAATGCCGCTCGCTACAACCAGCAGTTCGGCAACCAGGCAGTGCTTCAGAATTTCTTCGACATCATGATGGAGAAAACCGACATCAAGAACAACACCTTGNAATTCTACAACGACTAATCCCCTTATAGCCAATATAAACAATGACGGCATGAGCAATTGCTCATGCCGTCATTGTTTATACGGGTTTATGCTTTACTTACTCCTTTTACTCAAAAGCAACTATCACTCCATAAAGCAACAGTTTCTATACACTACCTGATTCAATATATTTTGGGCTGTCCTAATGCCATAGAATACTCAATTCTAACTCCAAGGGCATTCATTATGCGGTAAAAGGTTGAAATACGGGGCTCGGTCATACCTTTCTCAACATGGGAAATGTATGAACGGTTACTGCCAATACGGCGTGCAAGTTCTGCTTGAGTTATTTTTGCTTTCTTTCGAGCATCCTCTATAATCTGACCGGTATAAAAGGCATACGCCTTTTCTTCCGCCTCAATACGTTCCTTAGTCCCCGATACCCCAAACTGTGCATCAAGAACACTGTCATAATCAACTATCTGATGATTGTTTGTCTGCATAATATGCCTCCTTTATTTTTATGATCATATCTCGTCCTCTCAGAAATAAGGGCGAGAGAAGTTTCTATTTTGAGGTCATTATGTTGAGGACAAGATGATCGGTCTCCAACATCGCCTCGCGCCCTATCGACGTGAGATTATGTATCGTGGCATCCACATCATCGCTAACGATTCCCTCTACCGAGGTGACACATTTTCCGTTCATGGCAAGCATCGCCGACATCATCGCCGTCGACACGCCCGATGAAATCTTCATGGAACATGACGGCTTGGCTCCGTCACATATCATTCCGGTAAGATTGGCAATCATATTCTTGACCGCCGAACACACCTGAGGATAATCTCCTCCCATCAGATAAACCAATGCCGCCGACGCTCCGGTCGAAGCGACAACGCAGCCACACAACGCTGAAAGCCTACCCAGGCTCTGCTTGATATAGATACTTGTAAGATGGCTGAGTATCAACGCCCTTATGGTCTGCTCATCAGTTGCCTTGATATCCTCGGCGAAGCTCACCACCGGCATCGTTGCGGTAATTCCCTGATTACCGCTGCCCGAATTGGACATCACCGCAATAGGAGCGCCACCCATGCGTGCGTCACACGCAGCCGAGGTGTAGGAAATCATGTGCTCCACGGGGGTGTCGCCAAAATAGCGTATACCGCAATTCCTTATCGTAGAGCCCAGTGAGTGTCCATATTCCCCTTCAAGAGCCACATTGGCGGCAGCAGTATTGAGCCTTTTCGCTTCCATAATGAATGAAATATCTTCCAATGGAGCCGTTGTAGCAAATTCATAAACCTTGGCAAGGTTGAGCTCCACATCGTCGCTTTCGGCGTTATTGACAGCGCCTGCCGCCTCCTCATCAAGCAGCACCTCCCNGCCACGGCTTAGATAAACGAATCCCGTGTGAGCCCGCGATATAACAGCACGCGCCGTGTCGGTGCCGGCAGTGACAGTCACGTCGATGTGAAGATTGGAAGGGGCATCTTTAAANAGCCCTATTTTNATTCGTCCNTCNTCTATATAGGCGCGTCCCTTTTCAACTGCGTCGGCGTTAACGTCGCGGAGCACCTCCAGCCCATATTCCGATTTTCCGGTCAAGGCGCCTAAAGCTATCGCTATCGGCAACCCGATCATGCCTGTTCCGGGTATTCCTACCCCCATAGCATTCTTGAGAATGTTGCTGCTGAGACGCGCCTCTATCGATTCAGGGATTCGTCCGAGAAGTTCCGAAGCCTTCGCCACACACAACGCCACAGCCGCCGGCTCAGTACATCCTATCGCCGGAACCACCTCCCTTTTTATAAGAGCGATTATTTCATCGAGCGCAGTTCTGTCCATATATTTCTTCAAATTGGTTTTCCATCAAAAATGCCACGAGAAACCGAGAGTGTCCTGCTCCGTCGTTTCCCGTGGCATCGATATCTAAAATTTCCGTTTACTTCTTGATTGTCACTTTGAAATCGTCAAGATCCATCCAGCCGCGTTCTTTTCCTGCGGGCTGAACTGAAATGAATCCCACGCGGGCGCCAATCCATGTTCCCTCACGAGCCTTGAACGGCTTGCCGCAAGGAATGAATTTTTTGCCGTCGAGCGAATAAGAGAATTTGCACTCGCCGCCGGGAGCCACGTGAACGCGCAACCATATATCCATCTCCTCTACGAATCGTCCGCCCGACTGATAAGCCTTTGTCGGTTTAAGAGTGGCAAGAGTTTCAGTAGTTTGAGGTTTGCCCTTGTCAGCAGCCTTGCACTCAAGCTGCTTCAAAAGGAAGTTGTCGCCTTCGCGCTGAAGAGTTATCGCGCCATAGTCACGACCCATGATAATGAGTCCCGACTCCTGTCCGTCGGCATTTGCCACTACCTTTACCTTGGCGGTTGCTGTAAAGTCGTCAGCCATGAACTTCTGAGTCAGCATGTTGGGCACCTTCCACAAGTTTGCCTCGTCGCCGGTCAGCTTATGACCGTAGATGCGATAGTAACCGAGATCGGAAGGAAGACCGAAAGTCATGTCGTAGTTACAGTTCCACTGCCACTGCAGCCCCAGNTCGCGGGTATTGAAATCATCGTCAACCTGCATCTCGTATTTGGGCTGTCCCTCTACAGGCATACGGTAAGTGCGAACAGGCTCGCCGCAACCGTCGCCATCCTTGTCTACACCGATCACAGGCCAGTCGTTGACCCAAGTCATCGGGTTGAGGTGAACAACTCGTCCCATGTAGTCACGATCCTGGAAATTGAGGAACCACGACTCGCCTGAAGGAGTTTCAACCCAACCGCCCTGGTGAGGACCGTTGATGTCGCTGTCGCCCTGAGCCATCACGATCTTGTTTTCGTAGGGTCCGTAGGGCGACTTTGAACGAAGAGCCACCTGCCAGCCGGTGGGCACGCCACCTGCCGGAGCAAGGATATAGTAGTAACCGTTGCGCTTATAGAATTTCGGTCCTTCAATGGTGAAATCGCCATGATAAGTGCCGTCATAAACCAGCACCGGGTCTTCAAGCAGCGACTTTCCGTCGGGAGCCATCTCGCTCACGGTGATGATGGCGTTAAGNCCTGAACGGCTCGCAGCCCATCCGTTCACCAGATAAGCCTTGCCATCCTCGTCCCAAAGCGGAGTCGTGTCGATGATTCCCTTGGCGGGATAAACAAGAACAGGCTTTTCCCATTCTCCGAGGGGATCCTTGGTCTTAACCATGAACACGCCATAGTCGGGGTCGCCCCAATAGATATAGAATTCACCGTTGTGGTAGCGGATTGAAGGAGCCCACACACCGCAACCGTGCTGCGGAGTGGCATAATGATCGAGCGGCTCTACTNNCGGGAGGGCGTAGTNCACGATGGTCCAGTTCACCAGGTCCTNGGAATGAAGGATAGGCAGAGCAGGNGCANTGNCGAAGCTCGACGCAGTCATATAGAAATCATCGCCCACAGCAACAACATCGGGGTCGCTGTAGTCAAGATTCAAAACAGGATTGGTGTAAGTCTTCTGAGCGCTTTGTGCGGGAAGAGCCACACACACCGACATGAGCGACGCAGCGGCAAGCACAAGTGAAGAAAGTCTCTTGTTCATTAGGTATTGTTTAAGTTTTTAATCTTAGCAAAGATAAGTAAAAAATCTGAACCTGCAAGCAGCAATCGGCTCAAACCGTCACCTCCTTTGCCACAAGGGTTAGAATTATTGTTTTTTATACTCTACTGCGGCAGCCTCGATAGGAAGGCAGTCGACATAGTTCTTTATATACCGGTTGAATCCCTCAACGTCTTCAGCCGTGGGAATTATCTCAAAACCGATATCGCCGGCAAACACTTTCTTGTCAAGGAACTCGGCAAGGTCGCTACCATCCTCGTTATTGACAAGATAGGACGCAAGGAGAGCCATGCCCCATGCGCCGCCTTCGCCGGCTGTCTCCATCACAGATATAGGCGAATTGAGCGCGGCGGCAAGCACCCTCTGCCCCACTCCGGGAGTCTTGAACAGTCCGCCATGCCCCGTTATCCTGTCGACTTTGATTTTCTCCTCGTTAAACAGGATGTCGTTGCCGATTTTCAACACGCTCACCGAAGCATAGAGATTGGCGCGCATGAAGTTGGCAAGGCTGAACTTGTCATCGACCGAGCGGACGAACAGCGGGCGCCCTTCGACCAATCCCGTCACAGGCTCGCCTGAGAAATAGTTGTAAGCCATGAGTCCGCCGCAATCAGCATCGCCCGTCATAGCCTTGTTATACAGCCTGCCGTAGATTTCGTTCATGTCAACCTCGATGCCCATAAGCTCGCTGTACTCGCGGAAGATATTGACCCAGGCGTTGAGATCGGAAGTGCAGTTGTTGCAATGCACCATCGCTACGGGACTACCGTCGGGCGTGGTCACGATATCGATAACCTCATAGGGCTTCGAAAGATCCTTCTCAAGCACAATCATCGAGAACGAAGATGTACCCGCCGAAACATTGCCGGTGCATTTTTTTACAGCATTAGTCGCAGTCATTCCGGTTCCGGCATCGCCCTCGGGAGGACACACAGGGATTCCCGGCTGAAGATGTCCCGAGATGTCAATGCTCTTCGCTCCTTCGGGAGTGAGGAACCCCCCGCTCTCGCCGGCGACAAGCACCCGCGGAAGAATATCCAGGAGAGTCCACCGATATCCTTTGTCGGCAACAAGACGGTCAAACTTCTCGACCATCTCCATCGAATAGTCCTTGGTTTCGGGATCGATCGGGAGCATTCCCGAAGCGTCGCCTATGCCGAGAACGCGCTCACCGGTTATCTGCCAGTGAATGTAGCCGGCAAGCGTGGTAAGGAAATCTATTTCCCTCACGTGCTCCTCGTTGTCGAGGATAGCTTGATAGAGATGGGAGATGCTCCAGCGCAACGGGATGTTGAACACAAAGAGTTCCGAGAGCTCGGCGGCGGCGCGTCCCGTGTTAGTATTGCGCCACGTGCGGAACGGTGTCAGAATCTTGCCCTCCTTGTCAAATGCCATGTAGCCGTGCATCATCGCGCTTATCCCTATAGCGGCAAGGCGCTCGATNTCCACGTCATAGAGTTCCTTGACCTTAGCCCTCAGGTCGCGATAGCAATCCTGGAGCCCGAACCACACAGCCTCAACGCTGTAGGACCACAAGCCGTCGACAAGCTGATTTTCCCATTCGTGGCTACCCTGCGCGATAGGGCGGTTGTCCTCGTCGATCAGCACCGCTTTAATGCGGGTAGAGCCAAACTCTATGCCGAGGATGGCTTTACCCGATTCTATTGTCGATTTAGCGTCCATCGCTTATTTATTAAGCAAGTAATAAACTTCGTTGTAACGCAGCTCCTTTTTGAAATTGCTGATAGTGGTGTCCTTGTCGATACGCACCATTTCGATGCCGGCGATTTCGGCATAATCTTCCCAATATTCAGGAGTGATGTCATAGGAGAAGCACGAGTGATGAGTGCCGCCCGCAAGAATCCACGCAGCCGCGCCTGTCTCGAAATCAGGCATCGGAATCCACAGCGCCGACGCTACGGGAAGTTTCGGAAGCGGCTTGGACTTGATGCATTCAACGTCGTTCACAATCAGGCGGAAACGGTTACCCATATCGATGACGGTGGCGGTGATACCCGCGCCGGGCTTGGATGTGAACACAAGGCGAGCCGTCTGAGCCTTGCGGATACCGATTCCAAGATGATGCACCTCAAGACGCGGTTTCTGCTCGGCGATGAGCGGGCATATCTCAAGCATGTGAGCCTGAAGGATTGAACTCTGCGCGCCGTTGAAATTGAGCGTATAATCTTCCAGGAACGAGCATCCGCCCTTAAGCCCCTGGGTCATGTACCACACGGTGCGGTAAAGTGCCGCCGACTTCCAGTCGCCTTCAGCGCCGAAGCCATATCCCTCTTCCATGAGACGCTGCGAAGCGAGACCCGGAATCTGGTCAAAGCCGACGAAATTAGGATCATTGATGTCGGCGGTGCCGAGGTCGTCGAAATTGGTGGTAAAGCCTTTGGCTCCCTTATCCTTCAGGCAGCTGCGTATGGCGAGCTCAGCCTTGGCGGCGCTGCGCACCGACTTATATCCTACTGTTCCCTCGCGGGCAAGTTCGGGGTCATAGTCATAGAGCGAGAAATAGGTCTTCATCAGCTCGGTGACATCGTCCTCGTTCACCTTCTTATAATATTCCATCAACTCGCTCACAGGGCAATAGTCCACGTGATAGCCGAGCTGCATTTCAGCCTCCACCTTGTCACCGTCGGTCACAGCCACGTTGTTCATCTGATCGCCGAAGCGCACGATGAGCATGTCTTGAGCATCGGCCCATGCGGCGGCTACTCTCGACCACACGGCGATTTTGGACTGAGTGGCNGGATCGCTCCAGTGGCCCACAACCACCTTGCGTCTCACTTTCAAGCGGGCGCAGATGTGTCCGAATTCACGGTCGCCGTGAGCCGACTGGTTAAGATTCATGAAATCCATGTCCATCGTTTCCCAGGGAATCTCGGCATTATACTGGGTGTGGAGATGTAGCAGCGGCTTGCGAAGTTGCTGAAGCCCGTGAATCCACATCTTGGCGGGAGAGAAAGTGTGCATCCAGGTGATCACACCCACACACTTATCGTCGCCGCTGGCAGCTTTCATAACCGCCTCTACCTCTTTCGACGAGTTAGCGGTGCCTTTATACACGATTTTTATGGGAAGATTGCCCGAATCATTCAGTCCGGCAACCATCTCCTTTGAATGGGAGTCAACCACTTTCACTGCATCTCCGCCATAGAGAAGCTGGGCGCCTGTCACCCACCACACTTCAAGATTATCAAAAACTTTGCTCATGATTATTTTTGTTTTTATTATTCAATTATCAGTTTATCCTTCTGTTTCACCGCTGCCCGTAATAAGCGCCGGGACCATGCTTGCGGTTGAAATGCTTCTCGACAAGAAGTTGATTCATCGTCAACGCCGGGTTCACCATATAGGCGATGCTCGCCATCTTAGCCACCTGCTCCATCACCACCGCGTTGTGGACGGCGTCGTGAGGATTCTTACCCCAGGCAAAAGGACCGTGGTTCTTTACGAGCACTCCAGGAGTGTGCATGGGATTCATCCCTTCAAACCGCTTCACGATCACGTTTCCGGTTTCAAGCTCATAATCNCCCTCGACCTCCTCCTTCGTCATGTCGGGAGTGCAGGGAATGGCGTTATGGAAATAGTCGGCATGGGTAGTGCCGATATTCGGAAGGTCGACGCCCGCCTGAGCCCATGCGGTAGCGTAGGTGGAATGGGTGTGTACCACACCCCCTATTTCGGGAAACGCCTTGTAGAGCGCCAGATGGGTGGGAGTGTCCGACGAAGGGCGCAGCGAGCCTTCGACCACATTCCCGTCAAGGTCCACAACCACCATGTCGTCCACTTTCATCACGTCATAGTCCACTCCGCTCGGCTTTATCACCACGAGTCCCGATTCACGGTCAATACCCGAAACATTGCCCCAGGTGAAGATGACAAGTCCGTGCTTAACCAGGTCGAGATTCGCCCGGAACACTTCTTCTTTCAGTTTTTCAAGCATGATAACTATATCTTAAATTTTAATGTTTCATTATATGACTCCCGGTTGAAGCGGAACATCGCCGCCCCGCGCCGCGAGTTGATTTTGTCTATCCTGTCGGTCTGCTCTATACACTTGTTGTCGAGCAGCTGACGGCGAAAATTGCGCTTGTCCACGCTCCTGCCCAGAATACGTTCATAGAGCATCTGAGCCTGCGTCAAGGTGAACATCTCGGGTAGCAGATTGAAAGCCACCGGCTCGCTCGCCACCTTGCGGTGAAGCGCGTCGAGCGCGCGCTCGATCATGAGCGGATGGTCAAACTTCAGTTCGGGAAGGCGCTCCACTCCAACCCACTCGGCATCATACCGTCCCACNCTCTCGTCGANNGCCGCGNCGCTCTTTATCAGCGCGAAATAAGCCACCGAGATCACCCTCTCGCCGGGGTCGCGGTCAAGAGCGCCGAATGCGCCCACCTGCTCCATGTATATGTCGTCAAGACCGGTAAGCTCCGACAGCACCCGGGTAGCCGCCTCGTCGAGCGTTTCGTCGTGCCTGACGAATCCGCCCATCAGCGACGGCACTCCGCGGTGAGGCTCAAACTTTCGCGGCGCGAGAAGCACGCTGAGCTCCCCGTCGTGAAGACTGAACAGAATGCAGTCCACACTGACCGGATAGCGGTCATGGACGGAGTAATAAGAGCCCGGAGCCAAGTCGAAAGCGTCAGGAGTAGTCATGCCGCTACCAGAAATACCAATAGAACGCCACTGTTATGCCGAGAATGATGACGGTGTGCGTCACGTCCCATGCGTTCCAGCTCGCACGGGTAGCCGCCTTCTGCTCGGCGGTCGAAGTGCCGAAGACGAGTCCCCTGATCTTCTCCTCAGAGGGAGCTTTCGTGAAGAGGCTCACCACAATCACGACAAGAATGCAGAACACGAGCATCCAGCCACAGAAGAACAGCCAGTTGGAATCATAGAACATCCACTTGAACCAGTTCTGATTGCCGGGAAGCTCGGGAGCGTTGCTATAATAGATTTTTGAGCATAGGCGGGTGATGCCGATAACAAGTCCGGCGATAAGTCCCCACATGCCACCCTTGGCGGTTGCGCGTTTCCAGCACACACCCATCAGGAACGCTGCGGCGATACCCGGAGCGAGCACCGACTGCACGTCCTGGAGATAGTTATAGAGCACGTCGCCGATCGAACGCATCACCGGAATCCACAACACTCCGAGAACAACGATCACCACCGTTGCGACCTGTCCTATGCGAACAAGTTTCTTCGGGTCGGTTTTTGGTTTATAGCGCTGGTAGAAGTCGATGGTAAACAACGCTGCCGACGAGTTGAACAGCGATGCGAGCGAACTCATCAGGGCGGCGAGAATACCACACACGATAAGCCCCTTCACTCCGGCAGGGAGCAACTTGGCTACAAGCACAGGGAAAGCGGCATCGGGGGTGGACAGCTTGAACACCTCGCCGTTGACCTCGATTCCGCGGGTGTGGAGAGCGAAAGCGATCATGCCCGGAATAAGGAACAGGAACACCGGCAGCAGCTTCAGATAGGCGCCGAAGATGGTGCCTCGGCGAGCCTCTCTCTCATCCTTTCCCGAAAGAACGCGCTGAACGATGAACTGGTCGGTACACCAGTACCAGAAACCGATCACCGCCGAGCCGATAAGNGCGCCGAGCCAGGGATACTGAAGGTCGCGGTTGTCGCGTATAAGGTTGGTCATCGTGTCGCCATAGTCGTTGACCACAACTTGCGAGCATGTCGCCATCATTTCATCCCATCCGCCGAGAGCCTTCAATCCAAGCACGAGGATGATCAGCGAGCCAAGCAGGAGGATAGGTGTCTGAAGCACCGAGGTGTAAAGCACCGATTTCATACCGCCGACAATCGTGTAGAGCGCCGTGAGCAGCACAAGCCCTATCGCAGCGANCCAGAAGNAGTCGATGCNCCAAAGGGTGTCGATGCCGAACNCCTGCTGAAACACGAGNCCGCCGGCATAAACCGTCACGGCGACCTTCGTCAGCACGTAGCTTATGAGTGATATGAGCGAGAGAATCGTGCGCGAAGCCGAGTTATAGCGGCGTTCGAGAAACTCAGGCATCGTATAGACCATGCTTCGGGTGTAGAACGGAACAAACACCCAGCCCAGGATGAGGATCATCCATCCCTGAATCTCCCAGTGAGCCATTGCCATNCCGCTNGANGCNCCNGCGCCNGCAAGACCGATNAGNTGCTCNGAACCGATGTTTGANGCGAAAATNGANGCNCCGATGGCNATCCANGTNGCNTCCTTNCCNCCCANGAAGTAGTCGGCGGCATTGTTCTGCTTCTGCCGCAGAACCCAAACGATGATGCCTATCAGGGCTATGAAAAACAGCCCGATGACAATCCAGTCAAGTAATTGCATTTGTGATATAGTTTGAATTGGTTATTATTCTTTCACTCCGAACTGATAGATGCAATGGCTCGTGTAGGTCGCTCCCGGCTCAAGCCATGCCGAAGGCCATTCAGGCTTGTTGGGGCTGTCGGGATAATGCTGGGTTTCGAGAGCCACGCCGGTATTGCGCTCGTAAGCCACACCGCCTTTACCCTTCACGGTTCCGTCGAGGAAATTGCCGGCATAGAACTGCACGCCCGGCTCGTCGGTGTAGACCGTCAGCACGATGCCGCTCCAGGGCGAATACATCTCTACTGCGGGCACGGTGATGTCGCCGGCGGTGTTGAGCACCCAGTTGTGGTCATAACCCCCGCCGTAAATCACCTGCGTGTCGGTCACCGATTCGCCATAACCCTCTCCGATGGCGCGGGGCGCGGTGAAGTCCATCGCCGTTCCGCCTACGGGAAGAATCTCGCCGGTGGTCATGAAAGTCGAGTCGACAGGGGTGAAACTGTCGGCGTTTATATAAATAATGTGGTCGAGCACATCCTTCGACGGGTCGCCGCCAAGATTGAAATAGGAGTGGTTGGTGAGATTTATCGGCGTTTTCTTGTCGGTCGTCGCGGTGTAAGTGATGTCGATCGCATTGTCGGCAGTGAGGCGGTAGGTCACCTCGGCTTTCACCTCGCCGGGAAANCCGTTGTCNCCNTCNNGCGAAAGCATCNCAAGCGTGNGGGTCGAGTCGGTCGCCTCCTTCACGTCATAGACCTTGTATTGCCATCCCCGGGGACCTCCGTGGAGAGTGTGTCCGAAATTATTGACCGGCAGTTTCACCGTGTCGCCGTCGACCACTATTATGCCATGCCCTATGCGGTTGGCGTAGCGTCCTATCGCCGCGCCGAAGTCAGTCGCATTGTTTTCCGGGAAATAAGCCTGGATGCTGTCAAAACCCAGCACCACGTCACGCATCTTCCCATCGCGGTCGGGAACGGCTATCGACACGATGCGTCCGCCATAGTTGGTGATGCACACCTCCATGCCCGATTCGTTTTTAAGCGTGTATAATCCGGTGGTTTTTCCATCGACCTCAGCCGTGAATTTGTCAGGGTCAAGCCCTGAAGCGGTCACATCGGCGGCTTTTCCGCCATGATTGCACGAACTGAAAGCCGATGCGGCGACAACCGCCGCGGCAATGATTTTGGCATAATGCATGGTACTTAAATTTAATGAGTTAATTAATGGGTGTAAAATTAACACCCATTCCGCCCCGTTCCAAATAAAATAATATGTTTTTAAACATAAAATCCTCGTTCACCCGCCATTTCGTGCATTATTCTGCGCCTTATGCCGACAAATCATTTGTTTATTTGCGGCAAAGAAGTTAATTTTGCGCCGGCTAAACGATTAAAAGCCATCGTCATGCGACGATTATTGTCTAACTAATTTTACCAATACTTGGACACTGACCCGTTACCAGCCACTAATCCCGTATTCGGCATTATTCTGGCTGCCAATCAATTATTCACCGTCGAGCCGCCAACTCTCGGCAGCGTCATCGCGCTCGTCACGGCGGCGTTCGCCTTGCTTATTTCCGGATTTGTATCAGGAAGCGAAATTTGTTACTTTTCGCTCACTCCCGACCAGCGCGAGGAACTCTCCGACAGCCCTTCGGGACCGGCGATCGACCGCTTTCTTGAAGCGCCCGAACGCTTGCTTGCTACCATTCTCATCGCCAACAATCTCGTCAACGTAACCATCGTCATCCTCTGTAATTTCGCCTTTAACCAGATTTTCACATTCCACAGCGGGGTTGTCGACTTCATTTTCCAGAGCGTCGTGCTCACATTCCTCATCCTGCTTTTCGGCGAAATCCTCCCCAAACTCTATGCCAACACCTACACCGTGAAGTGGGCAAAGATGGCGGCGCCCGGAATCACGGCGGCAATACGCCTGTTCTTCCCCATCTCCTCGATGCTGGTCAAGAGCACGAGCATCGTCAACCGGGTGGTCACGAAGAAAGCTGACAACATTTCGGTCGACGACCTTTCCCAGGCGCTGGAAATCACCGACATGAAGTCGGTTGCCGACGACAAGGAGATGCTCGAAGGCATCCTTGAATTCGGCGACACCACCGCATCGGAAATCATGACTCCGCGCATCGACATGACCGACATCGACATCACCTCATCCTTCGACGACGTGATGAAAATCGTGATCGAAAGCGGATTCTCGCGCCTGCCCGTCTACGAAGGCACCGACGACAACATCAAGGGTGTCCTCTACAGCCGCGACCTGCTCCCCTACATCGGCAACACCGACCCCGATTTCAAGTGGACATCCCTACTGCGCGAGCCCTACTTCGTTCCCGAGTCGCGCATGATCGACGACCTCCTCGAAGACTTCCGCCGCCGCCACATCCACATGGCTATCGTCATCGACGAGTTTGGAGGAACCCAGGGCATTGTCACCCTCGAAGATGTGCTTGAAGAGATCGTGGGCGACATCAACGACGAGTATGACGAAGAGGAGGTTACCTATAAGCGGCTCCCCGACGACACCTATATCTTTGACGGCAAAACGCTTCTCACCGACTTCTTCCGCATCACCGACGTGAACGAAGAGGATTATGCCGAAATGACCGAGGATTGCGACACACTCGCCGGAATGCTTCTCGCCATCAAGGGCGACTTCCCCAAGGCGAAGGAATCAATCGTCTACCGACGCTTCCGCTTCCTCGTGCTGTCGATCGAGCGCCACCGCATCGCCGACGTGCGTGTAAAAGTAATGCCCGAAGAAGCATAATCTCCATGAAACCCGTTGTTTTGGCACGACTCCTTTCAGCTGCGGCGCTCGCCTATGCGTCGATGTCATGCTCAGGCGGCGGTGACACTGCCGTGCCGCGGCGCGACGCCTATCCGCGGGTGCAGCTCTACGACACCGTTTATGTCAATCTTGCCGACATCCCCGTAACCCTCGCCGTCAACTCCGGAGCCACCGCGCGGGTCGAGGAAAAGTCACCCTCCACCAGCTGGATCAACATCGACTATCCGCGCTACGGCGCAGTCGTCAGGCTCACCCTTCAGCAGCTTTCAGGCGACTCGCTCCTCCGCGCCGTCGACAATCGGTTTCAGCGCGCGTCGCTCGACATCGGCGGCAACACCACCGAAGTCACCGAGCTCACTTCACCTGCCGGAGTCAGCGCCACCCTCATGCTCACCCCCTCGGCAGCAGTAACGCCGATCCACTTCATCGCCACCGACAGCGCGGGCTTCATCCTGTCGGGCGCTGCCGAATTCAAGCATCCGGGCATCGAGGCAAACGCCCCCGCCGTCGCCGCAATCCATGCCGACCTCCTCCGCGCCGCCAAAACCCTCACCCCGTCATCCCGATAACTCATTTATCGCCATAGTGTCCCTCAAGGTCCACTACGATGACAACCACCATGTCATCGTGAATGTCATAAATTATGCGGTCATGAGCCGTGATATGCCGTGAATAGGTCATATCCCCGCCTCCAACAAGCGGCTCGGGATGACCTATGCCGTGCCGAGGATCTTCAGCTATAGCAAGCACAATCTTCACGAGCTTTTTGTGAAGAGCGGGATTGGACTTCTTCCACTTGGCAATTACTTTCTCCACCTTGGAGTCAAAACTCACCTTATACATCAGAGCGAGTTTAGATAGTTCTCTATATCCTCCTTAGTCGAACACACTACACTCTTCCCTTCTCGGTATTCCCTACGCGCTTCATCAATGCGCTGCTGCAGTTCGGGAGTTATCATTAAATCTTCCCTCCCTATGCTCACGAGAGCGTAAAGCTGATTTTTGCGCCTTATCAACACCTGTTCGCCATTGTCCGCGCGCATGAACGACTCGGCGAGATGGTTGCGGTAATCTCTAACTGACAATACTTCCATGATCATAACAATTTAAAATTCAGCGTAAATATAATTCCATTTTAATAAAAAAACAAATTTGCGCGCAAAAATGTGTACACTCCATGCCATTCCCTCCCGTTATTCCCGCTGCAAACCATAGCCATTTTCAAAAAAAAATCATTACTTTTGCGGCTATGATAAAAAATCTTCTTTTCGACCTGGGCGGAGTCATCATGGACATACGCCGACAAAACTGCGAAGACGCGTTCCGCGCCCTGGGGATGGCTGACATCGGCGATTTCCTCGGCGACTACGGGCAGACGGGACCCTTCGCCGCGCTTGAAGAAGGAGCCATCGAGCCCTCGCAGTTCCGCGACGAAATACGCCGCCACATCCCCCATCCCGTCACCGACGCCGAGATCGACCATGCTTTCAACCGCTTCCTTGTCGGCATCCCCGTCAAGCGCCTTGAGATGCTCCGAGAGCTCCGCCGACGCTACCGCATCTACATGCTGTCCAACACCAACCCCATCATGTGGAACAGCAAAATCGCCGACGAATTCCGCAAGGAGGGGCTCACCCGCGANGACTACNTNGACGGCANGGTCACCTCTTTCGAAGCGAAATGNTACAAGCCCGNCCCCGCCATCTTCCGCTACGCCGAGCGTCATCTCGGCATCAACCCCGCCGAGACTCTCTTCTTCGACGACTCCAGCGCCAACGTCGACGCCGCAATCGCCCTGGGCTTCAAAGGCGCCCACGTGGCTCCCGGAACCGAATTTTATCAACTCCCCATAACCGACTAAACGCCATGAAAGTCATAAACTTCGCCGAATTCCCCTCGGTAATCAACCAGTACATGATGGAGCTCCGCAACGTCGACATCCAGAACGACCGACTCCGTTTCCGCCGCAATCTTGAGCGCATCGGCGAGCTCATAGCCTACGAAATCAGCCACACGTTCAACTACCGCAAAGAAAAAATCACCACGCCGCTCGCCCCCATGAAGTGCGACGTCATTGCCGACCAGATCGTTCTCGGCACCATCTTCCGCGCCGGCGTACCCTTCCATCAGGGCTTCCTCAACATCCTCGACCGCAGCGAAAACGCTTTCGTCTCCGCCTATCGAAAATACAAGGAGAAAGAGAGCTTTGACGTGTTCATCGAATACATCGCCTCACCCCGCCTCGACGGAAAAACCCTCATCCTCGTCGACCCCATGCTCGCCACCGGAGCCTCAATGGAGCTAAGCTACCGCGCCCTCCTCACCAAAGGCACCCCCGCCCGCATCCACATAGCATCGGTCATCGCATCGCAGCAAGCTGTCGACTACGTGAAAGAGCACTTCCCCGCCGAAAAGACAACACTGTGGGTAGCGGCTATCGACCCCGAAATCAACGCCCACAGCTACATAGTACCCGGGCTCGGCGACGCCGGCGACCTCGCCTACGGCACCAAATCATAATGCATAATGCAGAATTCATAATGCACAACTCCGCGAGCCTGAAAGGCTCACCCCTATGGATAACCCGGCACTACGAGCGAAGCGAGGTGTGCCGGGATCACCGAAACAAAAGAT